>Ga0302300_1001459_pt1 | contig 13478 bp, 9 predicted proteins | sample III_Palsa_E1_1_FD_198756 | JGI IMG/M metagenome (GOLD analysis project Ga0302300, IMG submission 198756) | Peat permafrost microbial communities from Stordalen Mire near Abisko, Sweden - III_Palsa_E1_1 | ecosystem: Environmental > Terrestrial > Soil > Palsa > Peat permafrost | place: Sweden... | reverse complement strand
AAAAAAGTAAAGAACAATCAATTTAATGTTAAATGGTTTTTTAATCGTTTTTTATTCTCTTATTATCAACGTAATTCTCTTTCTTTTATTGAAAATCGTTTAGATCTTATTTTATTCCGTACTAATTGGTTTATTTCTTATGAACATGTAAATCATGCAATTTTAACAGGAAAAATATCTTTAAATAATAAAATTGTCACAAATAAAAACATTTTTCTAAAAAAAGGTGATATTATAAAAGTGGACGAAGGGTTATGGAAAAAAAAAGAATATGTCGGATTAAAGGCTCAATTTGATACAAAATCTAATAATTTTCTTGACCGTTCATTTCGTTTTTATACACATAAAAACAGATTTAGAAATTATATGGATTGGTTTAAAAATAAATATAATTTTTTATTAAAAAATCCTGCTTATCTTGAAATAAATCATAACATAAAAACAATAATAATTTTAAATAATCCACAATATAAAAATATACCATATCCCAAAAATTTAGAGCGTAGTTCACGAATTGAAGCCTTAAGAATTAAATGAATTTAACCCTTAATAATTCGAGTTGAGCAAACAAAGCTTCGGCGGAGCCCTTAATTGATAAGATTGGCAAATTATATAAAGATGAAAATAAAAAAACAAAAAAAAAGAAAAGGAATTAGAATTATTTTTAGAGAATATACTTTAAAAGGTGATATCATTGGTTTATCTAAAAAACGGAATATAATATAATGGTAGTATGTTAGTTTTGGGAACTAGAAGTTATGGGTTCAACTCCCGTTATTCCGAATGAAAAATTGGAAACCAGAAAAGGAAAATGAATATAAAATAATAAAAAAAAAATGGTTATTAGAGATATTAACAGGAAGAAAAATTCAAATAAATAATGAAAAAGGATTGATAATAAATAATTTAAATAATCATTGGTCAAATCAATCTTTAGGAAATCCTATTCTTTTTTTGTCTCATCTTTTTTCTTAGTACTTCTTATCTTCAAAAATTTTTAAAGGAATGGATCTTGGGCTTCGTTTTTAGCGAGGAGTCTCTAATAAGTGAAGCCCTCTAAATATGATCAGTTCTTCCATTCTCAACTTCGTTCATCTTTTCATTCCTTCGCCACTTAATTCGTCTTTTCGTTCCATTCGTTCTTGGGGCTGGGCTGAAGAATAACAGATCAATCTAATCCTTCATTTCGCCGTTACATTAGTTAACTCTGGCTTTAATTGTTGATTTTGGCTCTTCTTTCGTTAACTCAGGCTTTAGTGGTTGATTTCACTTCTGTCTTAATGATTTTTTCTTTTATTTTATTTATGTTAGGTTTATTAGGTATCATTTTAAATCGAAAAAATTTAATCATAATATTAATGTCCATTGAAATATTATTATTATCGATCAATTATAGTTTATTAGAAATTTCTCTTTTCCATGATGATCTTATTGGTCAAATTTTTTCTTTATATATTTTAACTGTGGCTGCCGCTGAATCGGCTATAGGTTTAGCTATATTAATTATATTTTATCGTATTAAAGGAACAATAAGTGTGAAATTTGTTAATTTATTAAAAGGTTAATGTATTTATTAATTTTGTTTTTTCCTTTTTTAGGATTTATTTTGCCAATTTTGTTTGGTAGATATTTAGGAAGAGGTGCATTTTTCATCTCTACTTTCTCAATTGGTATCACTCTTTTCTTAACACTTATTCTTTTCTATGAAGTTGTTTATAATTTCTCTATTGTTTATGTGGATTTAGGCTATTGGTTAAATTTAACACATTTACAAATTGGGTGGTCTTTTATATTTGATTCGATCACTGTTTCTATGTTATTTATTATTTCTTTTATTTCTTTTTTAGTACATTTTTATTCCATCTATTATATGTATAATGATAAACATTATCCAAGATTTATGGCATATTTATCATTATTTACATTTTTTATGATTTTATTAGTTACCTCAAACAACTTATTGTTGTTGTTTTTTGGATGGGAGGGTTACCTTAAATGCCCTATATGGTTAAATATCTCAAATGATATAAGTTTAGCTGTTATTCTATACAACCTTCCTTCAATAATTAAATCCGATCAAACCATTGGACCTTCAAAAATTAAATCCGATCAAACAATTAGACCTTCAAAAATTAAATCCGATCAAAGAATTGGACCGCATAATTTTGATATCTTATCTGTTATATTTGGTTCTTTATTAGGTGATTCTCATTTAGAAAAAAGAAAAAATGGTATAGGTTCTAGAATTATATTTGAACAATGTCATAATAATGTCGAATATTTAATGTGGTTTCATAAATTTTTTGCAGAAAGAGGTTATTGTAATCCCATTGTTCCTAAACTTAAAAAAAGAATTAAAAAAGAGAATAAAATATTTTTTCATTATACTTTTAAAACTTATACTTTTACTTCTTTTAATTGGATTCATGATACTTTTTATCAATTGCAAGATAATCGTTATGTTAAAATTATTCCTTCCAATATTTTTGAATTTTTAACTCCTTTAAGTTTAGCCATTTGGTTCATGGATGATGGATCTAAAGCGGGGAAAGGCGCAAGATTAGCAACAAATTGTTTTTCATTAAAAGAAATTGAATTTTTATCTCATTGTTTAAAACAAAAATTTCATCTTATTTCTACTCCTCAAAAATCTGGTAAAGATAAAGGATATATTTTATACATTCATACAAAAAGTATGCCTAATTTTGTTGATTTAATAAAACCCTATATGATTAAATCATTAAATTATAAATTAGGTGATTATTTGAAGGAAAATAAAGATATTTTAAATCATAGTAAAGAAATAAAACTCTTTAAAAATCATATTGGAAAATAAAGAGTATTTTCATATATTTCTTTGCGACATAATTGAAAACGATCAACCAAATAAATGGAAGATCGTCGGTGACAATATTCATCGCGATCGACTGGATCAATTATGGGTGTCTGAAATGATGCTTAATGTACAGTCATAATCTGCGGTTTTATTTATGGGATCTTTCGTTTTTAAGTCATTTTATTTATGGGATCTTTCGTTTTTAAGTCATTTTATTTATGGGATCTTTCGTTTAACTTTTAAGTCATTTTATCAAAATCCTATTTCCTTCAAAAGAGGTTATGGTTAAAATGTTCAAAAATAACTAAATGAACGGTTGTTCTGAAGAGTTATTGCAGATTAGGTAGGATTAATTTCTTATTTTTTAATTAATTTTTGGTATACAAGAGTCTTAGCAAATAAAGCTGCTCTTAAGGCTTTTTTAATTAATAAATTTGGTGATATATTTTTATTAATTGGTATATTAGGAATAACTATTGAATATGGATCATTAGATTTAGAAATCATATTTAGTTTATTAGAGCCAAATACTGGATCTCATTTTTTTATTACTTTTATGATTTTAATCGGTGTTATGTCAAAATCGGCTCAATTTGGATTACATACATGGTTACCTGATGCCATGGAGGGTTATATTGTGGCTCTCCCTAAATTTCACTATATGCTGGAACAACCTCATTTGATATTAAAGTCCACTGGTTCTTCGCCTTCGGAAAAATCTTTAATAGACGAGGTCAATCAGCAAGAAACCTTTTCTCAAAAGGGATCTTCAGAGACTTTACGTGAAACATTCGATTCAAATTTTATTTATTGGTTAATTGGTTTTACTGAAGGTGATGGTTCTTTTATTTCTAATTCTGATGGTTCTTTAGAATTTAAAATAACTCAATCTTCTATTGATGCTCAAGTTTTATTTTTTATTAAAAAACAATTAGGTTTTGGATCTGTTTCTGTACAAGATAAAATTTCTAAAACTCATCATTATAGAGTTCGTGATAAAAATAATCTCTATAAATTAATTCAAATTTTTAATGGTTTTCTTTGTACTTCTAAAAAAAAAAAACAATTTCAATTATGGTTAATTCATTACAATTTACGTTATAACACTAATATTTCTTTTATTAATAATTCTTTTTTACCTGAGTTAAATAACAGTTGGTTATCAGGGTTTACTGATGCTGAGGGTTGTTTTACTTGTTCAATTCTAAAATCTAATCAAATTCAAGTTAGATTTATTCTTTCTCAACAAGGGGAAAAAGAATTATTAGAATTTATCGAAAAATTAATTAATGGTCGATTATCATATTTAAAATCTTATAACGGTTATAATTTAACAGTGAATTTAATTTATTTAAAAGTAGTAATAAATTACTTTAATAAATTTAAATTAAAAACAAAGAAACATATTTCATTTTTAATTTGGTTAAAAATATATAATTTAAAAACAAATAGTATCAAAAATAAAAAAAAATTAACAGATGAAGAATTTGAAAAAATAAAAAAATGGAGTAAAAAAATTAATTTAAACTCCAACGAAATTATAGAATGAAGATAAAGTCCGAACAGTTAAGTAATTAACTGCGCAACTAAATGGAAAGGAATTTGATAGGGATTTCCCAAAAATCTAATCTCCTGGTTCAACGAACCGACAAATGGACATTTAGTTCAACAAAATTGCCGACTCCAGTATCAGCATTATTACATGCCGCAACTATGGTTACAGCAGGGGTATATTTATTAATTCGTTTATCTCCTATTTTTTCTTTAGTTCCTTCTATTTTAACACTTATTTCTCTTATAGGAGCTTTTACTGCTTTTTTTGCGGCTTCTTCTGGTTTAGTTCAAAATGATGTAAAACGTGTAATAGCATATTCAACTTCGAGTCAATTAGGTTATATGGTTTTAGCATGCGGTTTATTAAATTTTGATTTATCCTTTTTTCATTTAATTAATCATGCATTTTTTAAAGCTTTATTATTTTTATGTTCAGGGGTTATTATTCATACATTTTATAATCAACAAGATATTCGTTATATGGGAGGTTTTCTTCCTTTTTTACCGTTCGTTTATTCAGTTTTTTTAATAGGTTCTTTATCTTTAGCCGGTTTTCCATTTTTAACAGGATTCTATTCAAAAGATTTAATTTTAGAATTTGCCTTTTCTAGCTTCACCCTTTCTTCATATTTTGTATTTTGGTTAGCCTTATTGACCGTATCTTTAACTTCGTTTTATTCTTTCCGTTTATTATATTTTTTATTTTATCACAAACCTTTTTCTCTGAATTTCACATATTATTCTAATTTACATGGTTCCAATTTTTATGCATTATTACCTTTAGGATTATTAGCATTATTCGCCCTTTTTTTTGGTTTTTTATTTAAGGATTTATTTGTTGGTTTAGGTTCTTCATTTTTATCGTTTCAAAAATTAGATATAGATAGTGAATTATTACCTTTACATTTTAAATTATTACCTTTATTTTTTTCATTTGGAGGTTTTATTTTATCATATTTTATATATCTTTATTTTTTCCCTTTTAAACCACTATTTTCGATTTACTCATTTTTTGCATATAAATGGTATTTTGATATAATATATAATCGTTTAGCGTATCAAGTATTAATATTTTCGTATATAATACCGTTAAAAACATTTGATCGTGGTTTATTAGAATGGATGGGATCTAGAGGAATTGGAAACAAATTAAGTGAAAATGGAAAATTATGGGAAAAATTTAATACAGGGGACATATATAATTATACCTTTTTATTTTTTATCTCAGTAATTACAATAATAATAGGATATAACCTAGAAATAACACATCAAATCGGAACACTATTTTTTTTCTTTTTTTTAGGATTCTTCTTTTTTAAGTAATTATTATCCCCCTATCAAAAAGGGATAATCCTGTGATTTGATGTGTAATTACAAAATTGATTAGGACAAAAAAATAAGTTATTATTAGACATAATCATAAATATAACTTATTTACGTAAAGATTTGCGTAGGCGGCATCCATTATGTGGATATGTTGTTATATCTTTAATTTTACTGATTTTTAATTGAGATAATTTATGTAAAAGAAAATGACGAGTTGGACCAAAACCTTTCACTAATAATATGAACGAATTGTTGTATAATTTTCCTATCTTTAAACGCTCAATGAATTTTTTATACAAATTCTCTCCCCCATATATTGATGAACGTGTTGCCCCTTTTAACCCTACCATTCCTGTGGTTAATTGAAATATTATCGTTGAATTTCCCGTAATTAAATGGTCGAATTTAGATCTTTGGGATTGCGTCTCTTTCGTTGCCGCATTTCTCGTCGTTCCTTCAAATTTAGATGGATTAAACGAAGTTAAAATTAAACGTGTATTATTATTTGAACAAATTAATTTTATTATCATATTATTAAATAGTGCGATTTTAATCGCCCCTATTTCGAAGAGGTTTCTAATAAATTTGAGGTTTCAAATTTTTTAATCGTCTTGAGTTTGGAATAAACCTCACATAATTCCTGGATTAATCTTCCGCAAGTTAACATTCCAAACTTTTGTAAAGATTTCCGCCACAAATCTCTCTTGGAATGTTCACGGCTTAAGAATTACCTGTATAAATAGGTTAAAATGGAATTGAACCAATAATATTTCCGTTATGAGCGGGATGTTTTTACCATTAAACTATTAACCCAAATTATTGATTCTCATTATCAGGGGTTAGCCCTTAAAATTATCCGCCCCTTCAACATCTCAGAAACTCGATCAGAAAAGATGAGTTTATTAGTTGTTGTGTAAGTAATTCTGATTGAGCGCAAATGTGTAAAGAGCGATATTTACCAAAAATAAACAGAGGGTTTCTCCATTTATCTTGATATTATACGAAGAGGATGGGAATTGAACCCACGATCTTTGGTACGACAAACCAATATTTTAACCTCTAAATTACATCTTCAATCTTCAAATTAAGCGCAAATTGCGAGGATAACGCTTTGGAAAACTCCATTGAAATAGATAGAAAGGGATTTGAACCCCTGAAGAAGCTTTGTTCTTCTTTTTAATTTTCAAAATTAATACTTTCAACCACTCAGTCATCTATCTTTAAAGGAATTCGCTCTATAATGGCTGAATCCCCCAACCTTTCTTCGGAATTCCCAATTTGAAACGTAAATCATTGGTTCTTTTAACATCTTTTTCCGATCATTTCATCCCGAATTTTTGTAAATTTGAGAGAAAATTATTGGTAAATATTTATCTGTTAGATAATTAAAATATCCCGGTTGAAAATAACGATTAATTGGTTTATTTATTTTTTATATAATATTTATTTTATTAAGCCATAAATAGATTCCTGATTTCTTTTTAATTTAATCACGGTTTCTAAAATCTATCTTTTCTAAATTCCTGATATTTCTTCATTATAAAGATTACGGAGGGAGGAGGCGGTTAAGCCAGCCTCCCCGATTAAATTTAAATTTATGTATATAAGATTAAGAACGCCATCATTACGTTTTACACAATTTAATCCATATTAATTAGAGATAAGATCATTACTTCTCTCAACTCCCGTTACATAATTTTGCTCCCCATTAAAATCAGAAATATAAGTGAAAAACCATTTATTATGAACTAATTGATTTTTATTTATTGATCGTGGAGTCGATCGATCGATCTATCGATCCTCCACAACATAATCCCTCGTTATTCCTGTTTGTTTAGCCATTTCTCTCAAAGAATTATATTTAGCTATTAATGTTTTTTTATCAGCTAAATATTGATATATGTATATAAAATTAATAATGGGATAATACAAAGAGATAAATGGAAAGGAAGATGATACGAAATAATTAATAGAAGGAAAGGCTATTGTGATAACTTTAATCTTGTATTACTATAAAAACTCCCGTTTTATTTCTTCATACAAGAACCGGATTTCCCGGCGACTAGAGTATACCTTACGGATTAACCACCCGAAGAACCGTCTACTCGTTGCTCTTTTACAGACATTGTCTGATTTAGATCCGCGGTCACCCATTTCATTTCTTACATCTCTTGTGATGTTACCATACCTTGAGTCATTAATCAAGCCGGTTATCAAGTTTCCAAGATAACGTTGGTTACAAGAGCTTTAGGATTTTCCCGGAATTTGATTCTTATGCACTACTTAAGAATTGCCTAAATTCTTATTTTATGCGAATAAACCTACCGCTTCTGTTAACGCGAAACCTAAAATAGCATAACCAAATAATTGTTGTTTAAGAGAAGGATTTCTTGCCGTTGCTTGTACTAATGCTGCGAATACAGTTCCTACACCTACACCTGCACCTGCTAATCCAATTGTTGCTAATCCTGCACCTATTAATTTTGCACTTTCTAACATATTTATTATTTTAAAAAAATATTTTTCTGCTTATCATTAATTTCAAATGAGGTATCAAAACACATTTGAAATAAACCATGGTCCATCAATTGAGGATTTACTCATCGCCGATTACGAGATTGTCGATAAGTTCCTCATTTACGATTACAAGATTGTAGAGATGCGCAAATATCCGATTACAAGATTGTAGAGATGCGCAAATCTTCTCCATTAGTTTGATTTTTTGATTAATCATAAAGTGGATAGAGCTCAATTGGCTCGCAAAGTTCGTTCAATTATTCCACTTTTTGGATTTACAAGTAAGGTATCGTATATCCCGATCAATTCAGCCCCAATTTTTGACCGCGCCGAATTAATCAGAGCTTCGAGATCCGCCCGAAAATTAGCTTCCGCCCCGAAAAATTAGCTTCGCGCTAATCAGAACTTGATTGGAGGATTGTTAATTAGCCTTGATTGGAAGGACATCTGGTTCCATAAAGAGAACGACTTTTTTTTCTATTTTCCACTCCTTTTAAATCATATTTTCCCCTTATTACACGATATTTAATTCCTGGTAAATCTTTAACACGTCCCCCATGAATTAAAACCATTGAATGTTCTTGAAGATTATGACCTTCTCCGGGAATATATGCTAAAATAATTTTACCATTTGATAATTTGATTTTACATATTTTTCTATTTGCTGAATTTGGTTTTTTGGGTTTCATGATCATTGTTTTTAATACTGTTCCTTTTAATTGAGGATTTCCACCCATTAATGAATTTTGAGAGTCGATAAATTCGGTTTTTCGTATCTTATTTTTTCCGGTTAGAGAATTTAAATTTTTAATATCTTTCATAACTAACGCAAGTCTTGGAATCGAACCAATATTTTTCAGATTATGAGCCTGATGAGTTACCTTTACTCTATCTTGCTGTTTTTGTAATTATCTTGTTAATTTAGGGAGCCCCGTTCTATTCGCTTTGTGCACGATTTAAACAGTAGCGCAGATTGTAAGCTCAGAAATGTTTGATTAGCTTATTGTGCCTAGCTTATTATCCCGCGCTCGCTTATTATCCATCATCTCCCAAGTTTCATATCGGTTCTTTTGTCTCTTCTTTGTCTCTGCTTTGACTCTGCTTTGCTGAATTATATAGTTGGCTCAGTTATTAGGCGGGTTTTATGGAAAAGGAATGGTTTCATTACTCTGATTCTAAAACCACTTTAATTTCCTTATTTCTAATTTTCTGAGCGAGCCAATCAAAGTTTGGCTTGATAATCCGTGCTCATTGCCGTCCAAGTTTGGCATCCGTGCTTATTGCCGTCCAAGTTTGGCTTTCAATCCTAACTTCGGCAGCGTGTAGCACTTTTAGAATGTAGTTTCGAGAGACCATTCATTGAAATTATTGAAGAATTGGAGATTAACAGAATTGAACTGATTTCATCTACATGCAAAATAGATATTTTACCAATTAAACTAAATCCCCTTGGACTAAACTTTCCTAATTTATGAATGAGATCTGTGTTGAATTGCCGTTTCTTCTAAACCCTGATTGCGCGCAATCCGCTAGGATCTTATTTTCAGAGTTGAGCGATCGTAATTGTGAAACCTAATCCGGTTTATTCGAAACCCTATTTCCTAAGAATTCAGGAACCAAAGGGAATTATTTATATCTGGAAGGAATTGAACCTACTTTACCGACTTCGTAATTCGATGTTTTAATCCGATTAAACTACAAATATGCCAGAGATGGTTTTGCCGCTTTTCCAATTTTTTTTTACTAATTATCTCGATTATTTACTATTATATCTTAAACAAATGTACTCTATCTGGAGATTCGCGGTCGAACCTTGAATTAATGGCTAGATTATAATGTTTAGGATTAGATCTCTTCTTATATTTTAAACATATAAAAAGAATTAAATAAATTGTAAAGAAAGTAAAGCCCATTCCATTCGATCTTACATATCATGATTTCGTAAAATCTTGGTTAGATCGTTAATGATTATTATGGATTTTATCCTGGTCCAGAATGTACGTTAAATAGATACTTAACACATGCAAGTATTATTTGATTGGTGAAATAAATCTTCATCTTTCAATTAAATTAATACGAACGGGTGAGTAATTAATTAGGAATTTATCCTTTAATAAACCAAATGGGTTAAAGGAGAAGCCTAATCAGTATTAGGTAGTTGGTGATGTAATGGATTACCAAGCCAAAGATACTTAGTTGATTTGAGAAAATGATCAGCCACAGTGAAAATGAAAGAAGGTTCAAACTAGAATACTAGGCAGCAGTGGGGAATCCTACGCAACAGATAAAAAGTCCGGCGTGGTAATCTATTAAATGAAAATTATTCATATTATTTAAATTAACATTATGAGCAATTTAAAAAAAGTCCTTGCAAAATCTGTGCCAGCAGCAGCGGTAAGACAGATAGGGCAAACGTAATTCAGATTGATTGGGTAAAAAAAGTTAGACTAATGAAATGAGTTAAAATAGGGGATAAAAGAATAGCAAATGTAAGAATGAAAATTAATGATATTTGTTGGAACCTCAAAAGTGGAAACATTTATCTTTTTTTAACTAACATTATATAACTAAAGTTTGAGGATCAAAGGGGATTAGAGACCCCCGTAGTTCAAACTATCAATTATGAAAGTTAATTAATTTTAACTTTTTACCTGGGGAGTACGATCGCAAGATTAAAACTCAAAGGATTTGACGGGAATTTACACAAAAGGTGAAATATGTGAATTAATTTGAAACTACACATTTAAACTTACCAATTTTAGGAAGAGAAATTCAGTTTCTAAACAGGTGTTGCATGGTTGTTGTCAGTTCGTGTTGTGAAATGTTTGGTTCAGTCCTTAAACGAACGCAATCTTTGATTTATGTTTTACAAATTAGAGGAGAATATCCCTATTGAATCATAAATGACCGTATAAGATAATTATAAGGAAGATAGATTATATCAAATAAGCATGACCCTTATGAATTGGGCGTAACACGTATGACAATGATAAAAAAAATAACGAGAATATTAGTAATATTTTCAGAATCTTAAATTTTATCTAAGTTCGAAGATATGTCTGGAATCGACATATTGAAGTTGGAATCTTTAGTAATCGGTTGAAGTTTGTCCCGGTGAATCTGTTTTTAAATTTTGTACACACCGCCCGTCACGTTTTGGGATTGAATAGAAAATTGGAAAATTGAAAAATTTGAAAAGATTGAAAAAGTTAAAGATTTTTATTTTGATTAATGGACAAATTTTCTTCATAACTAAAATGAAGTCGTAACAAGGTAATTGTAACGGAAGTTGCAGTTGGATTATAAAAAATTATTAGTTTTAATTCTAAATTGATACCGTAAGTTCTCATACAATCCATTTGGCGGAATTGGTATACGCGATAGACTTAAAATTTATTTGATTCCCGGTTCAACTCCGGGAATGGATATGGAACCTATTCCTGGGCTAAATGGGTGTTCGCCCTGAAAAAGCGAGTATGGAACCGATGGGTTCATGAGCAAATATCGAGAATATTTCCTATTCATGGTCGATAATTTCTAAGTTACTCACGGGCAAACATAACGGTTCGCCTATATTTATATTATATATATGATTTAAATGTAGAAGAATTGGAAATTCCCCCTTGGTTTCTTAGAATTCAGCGTTTCGCCTGTCCCAGCCAATTATGCTACGCTTGGTTTATTCGCATTATGCTCCGCTAGGTTCTTCTAAATTGTTTCTTCCCTAAAATGAAGAAACCATCGGAATTGTTTATTTCAAATAATAATACAATACTGAGCTGAGGTGATTTCGACTCTGATCTTAGGATTTGAGGTTGGTCCAAATTCATCTCGAGACCGAACTCATTCTTTGTTGTAAATAGAAACTTACTTTTGGCAGGTGACATTGCTTTCAAACTTCGATCTTTGTAAACTAACAAACCAGATTCCAATCACAAACTGAACGGTAATGATATTCAAATCTCGATAGGTAATTAGTTTAATGGCAAAATATAGGTCTTACACATCAAAGATTAGGGGTTCAACTCCCTTATTACCTAGATAGCTAAGCTTGTTGAGCTCAGCTCACGAATCTTCGCGAAATTGAACCCTTGTTGGCTAATTTGGGGGTTTTGTCGTGTTGAATTATAACGTTTAAATTCTTGGGTGATTATAACGCTTTCAACCAAACATTCATGGGTAATTTCGGGCGCTTCACAAACAAGTGCCCAATGATGAAACTTATCCATTCCCCTTGTCAAATGTATCAAAGATGGTTGTTTTCGACGAATCATAAAGACATTGGAACATTATATTTAATTTATGCATTATTTGCCGCCATGTTGGGTACATCCTTTTCTGTTTTAATTAGATTAGAATTAACTGCTCCTGGTGTTCAATTTTTAGGGGGAGATCACCAATTATACAATGTTATCATTACTGCTCATGCTTTTTTAATGATCTTCTTCTTTGTTATGCCTGCTCTTATTGGTGGTTTTGGAAATTGGATGGTTCCTTTATTAATCGGAGCCCCTGATATGGCTTTCCCTCGTTTAAATAATATTAGTTTCTGGTTGCTTATTCCTTCTTTGATATTATTATTATTATCTGCATTTGTTGAAGGTGGAGTTGGTACTGGGTGGACTGTAGTTTTGCAGTCTCTTTGTGGTAACACATTGTTAAATAAACTCTTCTCGATGCAAGAAAGTAAAAGGTTAAAACATAATAATCAAGTATCTGATAATCCTTATTCTGATTCTTTTTGTAAATGGTTCGTTGGTGTTGTTGATGGGGATGGTTGTTTTAGTGTTGTTAAATCTGGATCCACTTATCGACTTCAATTTTCTATCGGTCAATCATTTTATAATCTCAGACTTCTATATTATATAAAATCTCAATTAGGTTTTGGTAGTGTTTCTCTATTTCACAATTCTAAAATGGGATCTTTTCGAATTACCGATAGAAAAATTTTAGCTAAAATTCTATTTCCTATTTTTGATAAATATCCTTTATTGACTAGTAAACATTTTAATTATTTAAGATTTAAAGAAGCTTATTTAATCTTAGAAAATCATAATATTTCTACAGAAGAAAAAAATTCCAAAATTAATATTTTATTAGATAAAATTATGGAGGATTACTATATTTCTCCCCCATTATCTAATTTACGATTTGATAGTTCTTATGAAGAAATTAATTTAATTATATCTAAAGAATGGTTAACTGGATTTACAGAAGCTGAAGGGAATTTTGGAATTTTTAAAGA
>Ga0302300_1001452_pt1 | contig 13520 bp, 7 predicted proteins | sample III_Palsa_E1_1_FD_198756 | JGI IMG/M metagenome (GOLD analysis project Ga0302300, IMG submission 198756) | Peat permafrost microbial communities from Stordalen Mire near Abisko, Sweden - III_Palsa_E1_1 | ecosystem: Environmental > Terrestrial > Soil > Palsa > Peat permafrost | place: Sweden... | reverse complement strand
TTAATCTAAATTTACAGGTAATTTTTTGGTTTGACATATTTTTGGTTTAGGTGAAAAATATGTCAAACCAAATTTTACCTGTAAATTCAAAGGTAGATAATATACAGATATAATAATCAATGGTTGTAAAAAGATTTTAAGGTAAAAACAAGTATTTAATATATCATACTGTGTAATGGAGAACTATTTAATCTAAATTTACAGGTAATTTTTTGGTTTGACATATTTTTCACTTAAACCAAAAACATGTCAAACCAAAAACATGTCAAACCAAAAAATTACCTGTAAATTTAGATTAAGGTAATACGTAAGTATATACTGTAGTAACGAGTGATAACCTTTTTATACTAAAGTAAAATATGTTGAATACACTATATAGTAAAATATTACTTACTTTTAAATTTACATCCAGAATTTGGTATGACATATTTTTGGTAAAAATATATAAACATTACTGTCCTGACAAAAAAGTCAACCCTAAGTGGACTTTAACATCTATGATACCAGTGAATGTATATTCATATACTATACTAAATTAAAATTATATATTAACTGTTACGAATATCCTTATTCCTCACTATGTCTTCCCTCTTTCTATCTATTCCCTTCCTCACCCTCCACCTCTCTCACATACAGATATAATACGATTATTTAACTGTTTATTATACATTCATGATAACAAGTATCTATATCCTTTTATGTATATGTATATGTATATGTATGGGTATACATTAGTATATGTTTGTGTATTTCTTATTATAATGAGCATACTCACTAAATTTAAATTTATTATGTAAATACCTAGTTTCTTTAACAATAGACAAAAACATCTGCTAGATGTTTTAAATTTATACAATCTTATAATAAAACATGTTATAAGTATATTAAAATTACCAAGTTAACATTATCTAAACAAAGATATATTTAGAGAACATAATTATAAATAAATAGAGATAAGTATATGTGTAAAAATTACACATATGTATTTGTACAATTAACCACAATGGTTATATAATATATGTTGTTGTTGTGATAGCGTATATATTTGGTAGTATTACAATTATTCCACATATTCATTGTGGTCAATTATTCAGTGACAGCTCATCTTATAGTTATTTCCGTAGGATAACTGATGGTTGAACTATCACTTCATCTCATGACTCAGCTGTCATTTCATTTCACACTTCATTTCACACTTCATTTCCCACTTCATTTCCCACTTCAGACCAGACCAGACCAGACCAGACCAGATCAGACTAGAACAAACTAGAAAAGAGAAGGACCAACCTTTGGTTTGTATTTGTATTACTACATAATATTTGTGGATAATTGTATACACGAATATTATGTGAACACTCTAATATAGAGATGGTAATTACAACAAATTAACGTAATTTTTAAATGCAGTTACATAATATTTATGTATACCAAAGATGATCTGCACTATACAATTAACCAAAATAAATATGTAGTAACACGAATACAAATAAATACTTAACTGTAGTATAATACTAGTTCTACCACAGAATAGCTGTGTTTGATTTATATACATAGATTTTATGTAATTTGTCTAGTATATGACAACGATGATGACAAAAACAATGACGATAACAACATGACTTAAGGTATGATTATATAAAATCCATGCAGGCAACTAACCATGGTTATTATATGGCAATACAAATACAAATACAAACAAGTAATTATTTACTGTATAATACTTATAGTATTACACAATTATCGTGGATAGTTGTTTGCACAAATATTTGTGTAAATAACACTGTAATACAATTATGATAACCATAATAAGCACCCCAAATTTGGAGTGCAATTACATAAGCGAAGCAGGCCTACGGCTAATATCCGTGAAAAGAGAGGTGAGGGTAATTTACGACAAATATTATGTAATATTATAAGTATAAGTAAATAATTAGTTGTATGTTAACGTTTGTATAACTACATGATATTCATGGTGAGATACACTATATATCTCACATTCGATATACATGATTATTATGTATTTGTACTTGTGTATCAATTATACTCATAACTGTTATAGTAACATATTACATATTATATATATATATATATAACACATACATATTTTATTGTTATATTTTTGTAACAATGCAAAGTAGTTATTCACAGTATTAAATGTTGTAAAAAATACAGTATAAAATAAAGTTGGATCTTTTTTATATCGTAATAGTAGGTTGTAGTCATGGACTACAAACAAAGCAAGTTGTATTGTGATTAACAATAAAATGTTAATAAACTATTATGCCAATATACCATTATGTTATGTTTAATATATAATTTCATGTTGATGGTATGCATTTTTGAGTATATATATAATGTAAGTAATGTTATTAACATCTGTAATGTTTAAGAACATATGTTATGTTTACTATTAAACATATTATCATAACAAATAATGTTTACAAATTATCTCATATATTCTCTCTTTCATCTATATACATATATCCCTAGTAAATTTATTACCAACATACTTTTATCAAAAATCTTAAACGATTTCAAATATTAATATAATATTAAAATGTATAACAAAAATTATACCAAAACAATATTATATCAAAACAATATTATATTAATATTTTAAATCGTTTAAGATTTTTGCTAAAAGTATGTTGGTAATAAATTTACTGTTCGAATAATACAATCACCATAATTATCACTATATCTCTTACAGTACCCTACTCACGTTCCCACCTCTCTCTTCTCTCCCTCCCTATCATATGTTTTCCATATATACAAATAATCCTGTTAAAAGTATATGTTTATTGTATTTTAGTATATCTTTGTTATTTTGGTATACATGGATAATAATCACGTAATTACCGTGGTGAGATGTTTAGTGATGAGAACAGTGATAAAGAATAGTGATAAGCTCAATAGTAGTGGATTTCGGTGCTGAACCTCAACGAATTTGTAATATTTATTTGTATATCTTTTCGTATTTGCAAGTTTAAAATATGTACATGACAATGTTATATTGTCATTACGATAATAACACTATCTCTTTAATCACAAAAGAATATGTTATATACCGTTACCTTGTAACTACAAATATTATTGTATGTACAAAAATAAATAAGGTTTATGGATTATTTATATATCAATGGTTAATATTGTAATAATAAATATATAAGTAATGTTATTGCCTTTAAGGTTATATTTTTATTATCTCATATACATTACATATTAAGTGTTAGTATTTTTAACTTTAAAATTAAAGCATACACAATTTAATCTAAAGTTATAATTGTAACATACTTGTGGTGGTAAAACTACTGGTAAAGTATTTAAGTTATTGTGATATGTTTAAATGCTATTATTTTACACTATGTAAAATAGATTGATACTACTATTTTCTCTCCCCCCCCAGCCCCCAGTTCTCCCTATCCGTCAATGAATAATATTTTTTACACGATACATAATATTATCTTAGTATTACATGTTTAAATGTTATTTGTGTCATTTGTAATATTACGATAGTTAGATGTGTTACACCACATCTCATCCCCCTCATTCAACAATATATTTAATGGTATTCAACATATGTATATATTATTGTATCACTACAAGATCTTTGTATTTAGTTGTGTACGCAATTTTATGTAATTACATGTAGTTAGGTTAATAATAAAGTATAATTTTATGTAATTACATAAAATTGCGTACACAACTAAACATGGAGATTCTGTGATTATAGTTGTAATTACTTATTTGTTTATAGTTACTTAGCGTTGTCCTTGCCACAGATAGATACTTGTGATAAACCAAACCGAAGCTATGCGTGCCTTGAAGATTGTTGAACTGTGAAGAACTTTATTAAATGTAGTGAAAAGAACTAATCCTAAAAACCTAAGATATATTGAGGGAACAATGGCTTCCATCAAAGAGAAGAGAATTTATTGAATGACTTACATAGGTATTATATCATCGTACTGTATTTTATAATGATAACTATTTATTTGTATTTTGGGATACAAAGCTTTATATTTTATGTTAATACAAGGACAGTTTATTATATTTTGACATTCCCAACTACAATTGTTAGTATTATTAATACACAAAACATATAGATAATATTTTATACGTTATTACATCATACAATAATTACGTAATTACTTGTACTGTAATTACACTAATATAAAACAAGTAATTGTGTGGATATAATACAAGTAATTACATAATATTTGTGTATTCAACCATTCACAAATATTATGTAATTACTAATGAATATATAGTAAAAAATATATTGTAAAATATGTTTTAATCACATATAAATATATTAATTATTATATGGTATTTTTTATTATGGAAGTAAAGATATTGGATGAAAAATACCGTATAGTAGAGGTATGTATATTGTAAATAATAATTACAATAGTTACAAATATGATATTTGTATTTAATATACATTGATTATAGTTAATAAATAGAATATAATAAAATTATGTATTGGATTATTATGAGCAATACTGGTACTGACCAAGAGTCCAATGGACAAGAGTCCAATGGACAAGAGTCCAATGAACCAGACAATGAATGTTATCTTGTTCAAGGCATCACTAATAAAGATATATTAAACAATCTTATTAGTCTAGGTCAATTAGCTGATCCAGATCGTGACCCTGAATCTATGCATGAACTATGTGGTGAAAATTTGGATCATATACCAAGTTTTGGAACCGGAAGTAAAGCTTGGATTCTAATTGGTGTATATCACGAAACTGCATACGTTACAGACATTCTATCAGGAGAAAACGATAATGATATCACAGCTATAATCTTTGCTGATGACCGTCAATCTGCAATTCAACAATTATATTCCCATCCTACTGTAATCAAAGATATTAATGATGTTAAACAACAACATGGTTATGACCCTATTAACAATGATAACTCACATGGTGATTCACATGATGAAAATAGAGATATATTATCGATAATTTTTGGTGATGAACTTATTCGTTTAGCCCAATTAACTGGTAACTTTATTGAAGTAACAGATAATATTGTTAACAATATTAAACCTACCATGTCATCAGTTGAATTTCTCATGACATATCGCAACTATGCAAAACCGAGCGATATCAAACCATAATCTAATTACATAAAACATTTATAGATAGTCTACCAATAACATTAATAGTAATATAATTACTATTTCTATTACACTATTGTATTTCATACCTTTTATTTTCCAACTTCTCTTTCTCTTCATCCCTCACTTCACCTCTCTCTGTTACAATCTTTTTTACCACCTCTAATTAAATACTAGTAATATGTATATATGTACTGTTCAATAAAAAATGTAGTATGATTGTAATATTACTTGTAATTTAAAATTTATATTACTTATCTTATTTCGAATAAGATTATAACATAATATCTCTATAATATTAACTGTGTTAACACTTACAATTTAAGGTATAGCTACGTAAATTTGTGTGATTATACTAATATCTGCGAAGATAAGAAGAGAAAATAGAGAAATAGATACTCTTATTAATTATGTTTACTATTCATAATAGTAAAATTATTGTTATGTTGTTTATTATCTCTCATGTTAAAAATTATTAACTAACTATATGGTATAGTTACATATGTAATTATATTAACAAATATTAGAGAGTTGTAATTAGTTAATTATATACAAACATATTATAGTTATTGTATAACATGTTTGTATATAATTATTATAAGGTGGTAATATTTAAGTGGATTGTTAATTGTGCATTAGTGTAATATTAGGAACTTAGATTCTTTAACAATTAGAATTATTTAATTACTTTAACATAAAGTAATACATATTATTGGTAATGTTACACTAGTGTGATATATTATATGATGCTATCAACGTAATAGTCACTTTACCATAAAGTGATAAGGTATAAAAACATGTCATTAAGTATTATTATAATAATTACATTATAACAATGTAATACGACAAAAGAGGGTACATAACAATAAAGATATTAATATTGTGGTTCCAATACTTCATATAGTAAGTTACTTATTATGTTTATTAATCCACCATAGGTATAGCGTGTTGGCGCCAAGGCACTACTTCCTGGCGTACGTTCTTGTTCAGTACCATCTTCATAACTTAAGTAGTAAAATGTACTCTCGTCTTTTTCATGATGGAAATGTATACCATGTTTATCTCCTATGTTTGGATCATGTGTTTTCATGATGTGACCATCCATTGTTGTTTGATCAATAATTACACAGTTGAATGATGGTTTATTCAACTCATTCTGTTTTATATCGTTAATCTTGTCACCTGTGTTATTTAACATATTCAAGTCTGCTGTCTCATCCAAATTATTTAAAATAGGTTGTGTATATGACATACCAACTGGTGACCAACTTTTCCAGTCGCCAGCCATGTTACCATTTTTATAATATCCAATACCGGCAAGATCACCACCCGAATAGTAAGCTTTCCAATATTTATGTTGTTTACCATTATGATATAAACCTGTTTTACGTAAATTTTTGGTGTGGCAATACCATTGAATGTATAAACCATGTAATTCAAACTTTGTTTCTTGGTTCACTTGATTTGTTAATTGTTGTGAACTGTTTATGATATGGTTATGGATATGACTACGATATGGAACTAATGCACAGTAGGTGTAATGTTCATCATACTCAACAACATGCTTGTAACTGTACACACCACAAGTAATACTTTTATTGTTGTTAAGTTTTATCCATCTGTTGAGAAATGGTTTTTTAGGATTTAAATATGTTTCTGGCAGCAAAAATAAAGGACACTGTAAACAAATGTCGCTTTGAAGGTTGGTATCATAACAAAAAGAGTCTATAAATCCAGGAATATCATATTCCGGAATTTGGCTCAATAGTTGTTGTATACAACAGTTAAAGAACTGTTCATGTTCAACAAAATCAGCTAAACTAAAGCATAATTTTAACTTCTTAACATCCGTAATTATTAATTTATTACTGTTAATATAACAGTAATAAATATCAAAAACAGGTATAAATTTGATAGGAAATGGTATATGTATAGTTTCACAACTATTACTACAACAGTTCATTAACGATGAAAAGAACTTACTTTCTTTTAATTTTGTCATCACGATTGCACCACATGTTTGTATTTTACCATCATGCAAGTCAAATGTTATTACATCCATATTTTTAATGTAATTAAAACATTTTAACTTCTCAAATATTTTCATTATATACATATACATGATTCACTTTATCCTTTTTGTATCCACACGTATATATATATATATATATATTGTATCTGTTACATATTTTGTTAAATGGTTAGGCATCAAGTTCTATTATATTAATAAGTTAAAAGATTGGTTCGTCAATATGATAAAAATTTTCGAATCGGGGTGAATATCAATATCTTTTGATTGAGAAAGGTATAGTGATCAAAGCATCTCCTCCTCCCTCTTTTTCTCTCTATCCTCTCTATCCTCTTTGTTTTATATTTGTAAATAACTACATAATTACATAATATTTATGTAATTATCTAATCATGAATATTTATATTTTCATCTGAAATTAATACACTAACATATAATACTTGTATTATTATGTAATTGCTGTGGTGAGTTGTTTACACAAATATTATGTAATTGTACTAATGTATATATATATATATATACAGTATGAGACAAGGAAGGAATGCCGGAAGGAAGCACGGAAGGGAGGGAGAAGGAGGGATTAATGAGGAATATCGGGAAATACTTTCTTCATCATACCCATTGTTCCTCAATAATCCCCAACTTCCCCATTTTTAGCTTATTTGTCTTCGGATATACGAGTGTAATTACATAATATACGTGTAAGCAAAACCATCCACAATAATTATGTGGTTACCAGTGCCAAACTACACAAAATACGTGTAGGCAACTTGCACCACGACGATTGTGTAATTATACAAATATAATTAAAAGAATACCAAAGGTTTAGCTATTGTTTAAATATTAGTGGATCTACATTGTGCCCGTGGTGCAAGTTGCCTACACGTATTTGTGTAGTTTGGCACTTGCATAAAACATAGTTAAACCTTTGGTAAATTAGAGATGTGATCAATAGAATATAAATTTACTAAATCCCAGTTAGTTCATGATTATTTTCCCAGGGTAACACATTATCAACCAATATATCTTTAATCTGTAAATTCTGTGTTTTTACTGCTAGTATGTTTTTATTCTATCCACACACATACTTACAACCTATAAATAAGTGTATAATAAATAAGTGTATAATAAATAAGTATATAATAATTAAGTAATTATTATTATTATTATTTATATATAATTGTATTAATTGTACATATATGAATATCCTTATATAAAGTAACTAAAATAAAAAAGTTAGATTCTCAGAGAATCTAAATATATAATATATTACGATACATCTTACACCCATATGTCGATGACTATAATGGTAATAATAATTGTATTATCTGTAATGTGTATTACTTAGTATACTAACGTAGTGAAGATGTTAAAAATATACGGGTTAGAATAACTTGTGTTAGAAAAAATTAATATGAGTAACATTTACAAATCTTGGAATCTCAAGGTGAATATAAAGTTTAAAGTATTGTATTGCAACACATTACAATACGTTGTATGAATTAAAATGTAATTAATGTAATTTATTATAACATCTATTTTATTTTTATACCCAAAAAAAATAAATGTAATAATGAGGCTATTGGTATATAAAAGTATAGGATAATTCTATACTAAATTAAGGATGTGTAACATTTGTAATAATAAGTACATCTATTATCTTTTGTTAGTAAGAGCCATATACGGGTTTTGTATATTTTTACCAAAAATATACAAAACCCATACAGATCATTAAAATTAGAAGATAATTTAGATACTTGTAGTTACTAATGTATAATTATACTCTAATAAAATAATATTACATACACAAAATACTAACAATTATAGGTATTGTAATATTATTTTAATAATATGTAAGGTTTTACATGTTTTTGGTTTGTATACTATACTTATTAATCTATCTGATGTAGATTATACTAATTTCTTTGAATTATAAATCCTTTAATGTATTTTTTGCTTACTGTGTTTGAATGAATCCATACAGTGAACAATGGAGGAATGGTGATGGGGTGAAGGAGGATGAGGAGAAAATAATGGGAGTAGGGGAGGAGGGAGGATATAGTTATAATTATTATTTTTATTGTTATTATTGTTATTATTATCTAGACAGGTAGTATACAAATATTATGAATGTAATTTAATTTTAAATTAAATTAAATTTAGGGATATTAATTATAGTAAGAAAAGAAGTAGGTCGAAAGTAAAATTATGATAGGATAACAAGATTATAACATTGTGTATTATCACATGGTAACTCTATGTATGTAGATGAAAGATAATTACTTATAGTCATACTATGTTGCAGGTAATTCCATATGATCATTGTGGGTAAATTATTTAACACTTTACACAAATTTTATGTAATTACATACACACTAAAAATAAAAGTAGAATAATAATATAAGGAATATAAATATTGAGGAGAGGGGAAGAGAGGGGGGGGGGTGGAGAAGAAGGGGATACTTATTTAAGTATTTTTAACCTCTTTTTAATTTGTGTTTCTTATATTTAATAACTATGATAACATTTGTTACATGAATATATATATCTTGAAGAACACAGTATGGTATATTTTGATTATTATTAATGTGTGTATATAGATTGGAGATATTTGATAAAACATATGTACTCTTGGGTGAGGAGAGGTGAAGAGGGAAGAGGGAGTGTAGGTATTGAGGGGGGAAAGTCGGCGATATTTGGGTAGGTTAGTTTATTCTCGAGATATGTATTTATTCACTCCGAAAATACTTGGGGAAGCTAAGGTGATGAGGAAAAATGATAATGATCTTAATATTAACAATATATTATCCTTGATATGTATCAACATAGGACAACTCCAACCACCACTGTGTATTCCAAAAACACACTAATTTACCCAAATATCGCCGACTTTCCCCTCAATACCTACACTCCCTTCTCGACACCTACACACCCTTCTCGACACTTACACACCAAGGAAACATACGTCTTACCAAAATATCTCTAATTCGAATACTGGGGAAAATATCCAAAACTTTCTATGTTGGTACCATTATATTATGTTATATTTTGTTGTGATTGTAAAATGTAAAAAATCTTAAACGAATGAAAATATTATAAAATGTTGTAAAAATATAAAAATATTATGAATGAATTATGTTTATAGTATGTGATAAACAAAAGGTAAAATAATAAAATAATAAAATAAACTATGTATAAACTGTAGTGTTAGCAGTATTAGATAATATAATTATATTTTAGTGTTGTTAACTATAACAATGATGTTAATCGTTGTTTTATATTTATAATATGGTAGGTGTAATACATACAAATTATATACACTTTTATTTAAAATAATGTAACGTTATTACTAACGACAATACGTACTAATATGGTTAGTAAATATTAAAAAATATGTATCAAGACTACACCCACCCACCCACACATCCACAGTACAATTAATGTTACATTAACATGTTTTTGTCACAGACAAGCGAAGCGGACTTTTTGTAAGACTAAGTCTCACAAAAAGTTAGATAATTTTTTAACAAAGATTTTTGGAAAAACCTGTGTTCGTGCCAAAAAATTTTCGTACCGATCACTGTCAAAAAAATATCGGCATGAAAATAATACCTTCATAGAACATATACGTATTGTGTAGTAAAACATTAAAAATATTTTTAATGTTTTACTACATTCAATAAACATAAATATATGCACTAGTATATGTTAATTATCTGTATTTTATTTTAACACACACGCAATTAGTTATATTGTATAACTAACACGTAAACTTCTATTAACAAGTATGGTATTATAATACATATTTTTGTGACAGAATTATAATATCTATGTTATTGTTACAATATTTAATATTATATACATTTATTACTATATGTATTATATTATTTATTAATAAGTAATATTAAATATTGTTACATTATATTCTTAATATATATATAATAACCATATTTACTATAATTTCTATTATTGTAACTACTAATAATAATTATAGTAGTAATAATTATTTAAACCTAACAGTAATATCTGTATTATTATATATTATATTTAAATTAATATTATTATGTATATTCTAATATAATTACTGTTATATCCACATAATATGTGTGGGTAGTGTTACATAAATATTATGTAATTACACACATAATTGCTTTAATTTATACTAGGCGCAAGTCCAGGTATAATTACACAATATTCGCGTAGGCAAAACTCACCAAGAATATTCTTGGTGAGTTATAATGTAATAAATGAGATATTACCAATGTTATTAATATAACAACTATATTTTAATTAATTGTTAAATTATTGTAGTTTTAATGTTTTAATGTAAAACATTGTAAGTATGTTTATATATAGTAATAATGCAAATAAGTATAAACTTAAACTGTATGTATATATATATATACACTTGAAAGAGAAAAGCTTTACTAACATACATATTAACATATAATACAAATTATTCTATCTTTTGGTATATTAGATATATTATATATTATATTTACATGTTCTGTATTAAACATACTATTGTAATAATTACATATATTAAAATACATAATTATTATGTATATTTTAAATAATATTTGATGCAGAATAATCTGTAACAATTGTATGTATGTAGTATAGTGTAATATATTGTTAATATTATATTTTTTCATACCAAAAAGAATATTATGTATTAATCCGTATATAATTACAATCTTTATATATTTACTACTTGTATTACCACATGGTATCAGTGAATAGTTGAATACACGAATTTTATATAATAAAACACACATAATCAACACAATTATCTATATTTTAAATATAGGTAGTTAGTGTGTATATATAGTAGTATAATTAAATTGATTAATATATGAGCAACAAAGTTTGTTGGCCACAAAAACAATGGGTAAAATTTTGTTATGTATGTTATTACTGTTGTCATCAAATGTTATGATAAACTGCTCTGATGTTGATCATGATTTTAATGTAAAGTACTATCAACAACAACTTGGTCGTGATTTGGATAAGTCGTGTACTGAACATAAGGATAAATACTTCTACCGAACATATGATGGTAGTTGTAATTGGTTGGTTGAGGGTGAAAGTCACACAGGTATGGCTGGTATGGCACTTGAAAGGGAACATGAGACCAACTCATTTACTGATGGTATTTCAAAACCCCGTGACGGACCAAATCCTCGTTTGCTCAGTAATGCATTCTTTCGTCGTGACAAAATTATTCCTTATGAACACAGTAATGTATTAGTTGGTCTAGTTGAGTTTATCATTCATGATTTAGTACTAGTACCTCGTAATACCAGTTCAACTATACGATTTGATGTCCCCAAGTGTGACACATTCTTTGACCCCGACTGTGAAGGTGACAAACAATTCACTATGCACGATAGTGGGCAAGTGTTTAGTACAGGAACTTCGACTGATAATCCCAAGGAGATTGTCAACGGGGTATCATCATGGATCGATATGTCACCTCTGTATGGTAGCAGTCAACAGGTCAGTGACAAATTACGAACTTTTGTCAGAGGTAAACTTAAGTCACAAACAGTAATTACTAAAGACAATAAACAACATGAATACTTACCGTTTAATGATATGAACATAAAAATGAATGGATTTAGTGATAAAAATAAATTGTTTGCTGGTGGTGATCCACGTACCAATCAAGACTGGTTAATTGTGAGTATTCACACTTTATTGTTAAGAAATCACAATCGCTTGGCCGATCTGTTGTATGACCAACACCCAGATTGGGACGAAGAAAAATTGTTCCAATATACTCGTCATCTCAACATTGGTTTCTATTATCTTATTTTGGCTAGTTACCAAGCATCTTATTTTAAAGATTTGAATGTGTTTGATGGTGATGGTATGGCTTTCGTGAGACAACTATATGGTCGCAGTGTTTGGCATGTTAACAATTTTTACAGTTACCCTTGGTGGTTTTTACTGTCAACCAGTCATACTAACAAGCCTACAACCAGTTCCCATGAAATGGCTATTGGCTATCGCTTCCATGATTTTCTACCTGATACTCTACCTATTATCGATAACAATGGTAACACTGTTATTAACATGACCATAACTGATACAACTTTTGACTCTGAAAGATTTATCGAATATGGAATGGAGTCTATATTGCGAGGTATGGTTACAACCAACACACCTAACTTTCACTCGGGTTGGCCTGACAGTCTATTAGATGGTAAATATTCATATGCTCTACCTTCAGAAGGCGATAGCCGAAAAGAAGGCGATAGCCGAAAAGAAGGCGATAGCCGAAAAGAAGGCGATAGCCGAAAAGAAGGCGATAGCCGAAAAGAAGGCGATAGCCGAAAAGAAGGCGATAGCCGAAAA
>Ga0302300_1001451_pt1 | contig 13525 bp, 11 predicted proteins | sample III_Palsa_E1_1_FD_198756 | JGI IMG/M metagenome (GOLD analysis project Ga0302300, IMG submission 198756) | Peat permafrost microbial communities from Stordalen Mire near Abisko, Sweden - III_Palsa_E1_1 | ecosystem: Environmental > Terrestrial > Soil > Palsa > Peat permafrost | place: Sweden... | reverse complement strand
TATGTAATTTTCTTTATAATTATATATATTCCACCCGAGTATAAATTACATGATGTTTGTGGTTAGTTGCTTACACAAATATTATGTAATTGCACTTTAATTTATGTTATTAACATTAACAACAACCAACATTAACAACAACCAACATTAACAACAACCAACATTAACAACAACCAACATTAACAATAACCAACATTAACAACAACTAAACAAGTTAATTCCGTTATTATCTTTTTGTGTGTTGGTAATAATATTAATACTCTTATTACCAGATGGTGTTGGGGTTTGATGTTCCATACATAATTGGATCCTAGATTGTTGTATGGCTTGTTGTACGCAGTTTTCGGCACAATATTCAAATAAAGTATTAACATTATTATAAGTTAAAGCAGATACTTTGAAAAACTTCATACCCAGTGTATCTGCTAATTGGCATCCTTGTTCAAATGACACTTCTCTATGACAACTGTCACACTTATTTGCAACTAAGATCATAATTGCGCTACTGTTATTACTACAACTATCTTTAACTTGTTGGTACCAAAATTTACTAATGTCCTCATAAGACTTATAATCTTGTACACTATACATAAGTAGTATAATATTGGCTCCTCTGTAATATGATGATGTAATTGCACCAAATCGTTCTCGTCCGGCTGTATCCCAAATTTGCATCTTAACTATATTATTGTCAACCTTGATTGTTTTAATGAAAAAATCTACACCTATAGGTTCACCACCCCAATAATCATCGTAACTTGTAAATTTACCTTGAATGGCAGATAGTACTAGAGTAGACTTACCTGAATCAGCATTACCAATGCACACAATTTTAAGTAAATAATCATGATCACAGTTATTATACATTTTATAACAAAGAATAAAATCTTATATCATGTTAATTATATCTTACAGTAAGATATATGAGTGTTAATCTTATATGACATGTTTTCCTAACCATTAATTAGTGCCTTTGATGATAATATACAACATACAACTTTTTATATTCTAACTTACACTACATTATTTTTTTATATGAATATGTTATTAACTGTTAATAATATTTTCTCCTTAAATTTATCTTTATTTATAATATGTATATTATATTACTAACAAATTTGCGTTAAGAGTGGATGAAAATATATTTATTTTGTTACCATTCAACATCAACAAGTAGTTATACTTTATATCTAAAATGTGCATATATGTACCCGTACCAATAAATAACAATGATAATTATATAGGTAATTTAACATGTGTTTGTACTGCAAATGTAAACCATTTTAACTCAAAGTCATAATATACAATCATACGTTTAATGATATGTTGAGATAAAGAAAGAGAAGGAGGTTCAACTATTGAGTATATTATATATTCAAATGTTAATTTGTAATAGTTATTAATCCATACCCTATCTATCACATCCTACATCCCATATTCCACATCCCATATTCCACATCCCATATTCCACATCCCATATTCCACATCCCATATTCCACATCCCATATTCCACATCCCATATTCCACATCCCATATTCCACATGCACACTCACACCACAGTTACTTTGTTTGGTTAAACAAACTAAATATTATATTCATGGTAATAGATGTATAATTACATATTATCTGTGTAATCAATCATCCACAAACAATATGTAAACGTACAAGTACATTGGTTATTTAGACAAGTAGTTGTAACTGTAGTTTTAATTATAATTATTTATTTATGATAGTATAGTTACATGATACTTGTGGATGATTGATTACATAGATATTGTGTAATTGTACTAATACACTAACCCTTCCACACCCCACTCCACCCTACACTCATCCTCCTCCTTATCCTATATGTCATCTACTAAAGTAATAATTATTCACATCAACATAATTACATAGTTACATGCTTAAACAACTATTATACTAGTTGTAACATATATTTTAATTACATGTTATAATGTATAAATAAATAAATAAATAAATAGGTAACGACTACATTATGTATAATAGTATTTATTATACCAGTAACAACTTTATTAACTTGTCCACTAACTTTTATCTTTCATAGTATACATATATTTATACCAAAGAATATAGATTACTTACCACAAATATTAAAATTACAATAATATATTGTAATTGTCACATATTAACTTATAATATTATATTATTGTAATGTATCGTTAATACTTACTTATTTGAAGTTTATTAATAATACATATGTTTTAACTATCCAATTGTTTTGTTACTTTAAGTGACAAAGAAAATAAACACTTACTATCTTACAAACACAAAATTAGAGACAGAGAGAAAGAGATTGATGTATCAAATCCCGATGAAGATAATTAAACACTTCCTTATACAAAAAATATGTCTTTCGTATTTCCACCATATTAATATAATTATGCTGTTTCATTCAAATTATTATTTCTTGTATATTTTAATTATTTGTGGAAAATATAATTAGATACTACTTGATGAATAACATTACCAATTAGTATTTAATCTGGATGAGTGAGTGAGTAGGAAGGAGGGAGTAGAGGGATAAGGGGGAGAGGTAACAGGATAAAGAATATTTTACAGTGCCCATACTCTTTGAGTGATATCGAATATTACATTGTTTATGTTTATGTTTATTAACTTATTACTAACAATATAATTGTACACAGTAAATAACAAGTAATTTTAAAATAAAACTATACTGTGTAAGATATACATATGTGCAAAAATGTGACTGAGGATAATAAAACAACATATTCCAATTATAAGATCTCATATATATTGTTTTATATTACAATTTAACTTTACATTCCTTGAATGTAAACAACAATGTGTTACGCTGGATTTTAGATGGCTAGTTTAGTTATCTGTCTCGTGAGTACTTTCAAGTATATTCTTATTTTCCTGTCTACAACTACTTTTGTCTTTATAATCAGCATGGATTCCATCAAAACATATAGACTGTATTTGAGCATCGATGTCATAAACACAATAGTCAATTTCTGTCTCCTCTTCCAGAGTTTCCTCATCTAGTTTATAGTCAACTAAATCACATGAATCTTCTAATTGATAACCATGTCCAACTAAAAACTTATAGGGATTCAATTGATCAAGTGAATGCACAATTACCTCTTTATCCTTTGGTAATTTCCTGTCATTAGCAATATGTGGATTATCTGGTTTACGATATACAACCTTTTCATATCGTCTATACATTTTATTGGCTTGTTCTTTTTTGATTTCGTCATATGGTTGGAAGTATCCCTTATTGTCAATAGCGCCAGCTAAATAGTCAATCATATTGTATGAGTTAAGTAGTATTATATCATCATTATTAACAACTTTATAGTGCCAAATATACATTTTCCACCCGTACCATAGAACATCGTAGGCGCTAGTATTCATAGCAAACTTACAAGCCTCGTGAAAATTGGTTAAACAGATATTACCATGAGCGCGTGAACAACCCGGTTCACAACTGCTACTAGCAATATAAAACTCATATTCATCTGTCATATCTTTTATGTTAAAACCATTTACATTTAAATATCAAAAATACTACATTAGTAACAGTTATTAGTACGATTACATAATTTATATTTAACCAACATATATTCATCCATTCATTCATTACACATAAATGACATGTTTATAATTTATAACGCTTATTAGTGTGTATATTTGTTGGTAACCAATAACATTTTGTATATTAACTCTCTTAATGTAAACTAACTTTACATTCTGGAAATGTAAAAAAGTAACATACTACTATCTAATCAAGATAGTGTGTATCTTCAAGTTTTGGGCGCAAATTAAATAGATGTAATGAATGAAAATCATCCATAGTTACAGGTACAAATTTAGGCGCCGATAAATGTTTGGGTGTTGACATCTGTGGAACTTCGTCTATCTCATAATCAAATAATTCAGGCGCATCCTCCCAATGGTAACCATGACCAACTAAAAATTTAGCAGGTTTTGTTTGATCGGGTAAAGTTACAAATACTTCCTTGTTCTTATACAGTTTCTTGATCTTATCACTATTACACCTTCCTGGATTTGCAGGTTCGTGGTATACTACTTTGTCATATTGATCACATTGTGGATATCCAAACTTTGTTTCGTTAACATCTTTGTTATTAATGTCGACACAATGAAAGTAACCTTTCTTGTCAAGAACACCAGCTATATAGTCATTCATATTGAATGTATCAAGTAGTGTGACCTCATCATTGACAACTTTGTAATGCCAGACAAACATTTTCCAGCTGTACCATAACACAAAATGGGGACTGGAGTTTATAGCAAATTTACAAGCTTCATCAAAGTCAGCTAAGCAGATATTACTGTGTGACCTCATACCACCTGGTGAACAACTGCTATTAGCAATATAAAACTCATATTCACACTCGTCTGACATTTTAACCATAAATATTATTGTGATATATCAGTCTTATGCAATAAATTGATAATGCTTTTATTATGGAATTAAAACATGAGCTATACTAGTAACAGTGACAAGATCCTGTCTCAACTGACGGATGATGATAAGTTGAATCCAAGTAAGTGGTTTCTGGAAAGTAGCAATGCAATGTACAAGTCTGCTACGGGGTTCATGACTAAACTGCTATACTACTTTGTTGAGGCACAGAATGGTATATCAAAGACATATGATAATGAACATGGCGACATTGCAGTTGTAAATGATAATAATAGATTTGGTATTATGGAAAATGGAGTGATAAACATTTACATTTTGGGTCGTCATTACGATACACCAATGTACAATGTGTATACATTGGCCAAAGATGGTAACAAACTATCTATCTTACATAAGATTACATTTAAGATTGAACGGATAGTGAACATTAGAGATAGTTTGATGACAGGTAAGACTTTTAGTCAACCTGACAATTCATCTGTTGGTGATAACAAGTTTATCCTTGTTAATAGCAACAATGAACCACTTGTTACTGTGTTTTATCACTACAAAGATTATTCCAAGGGTCAACGAGGTAACATGACCATTAAGGTTTATGATCGCGATCACGATCGTATGTTGGTATTTGAAGATACACATGACGATAATAGCTTTAGGGTTGTGTATCCTACACCTCTATCCTCAATGAGAGTTTATATCAAACTTGACATTGTCAACAAGTTATACAACGTCTGGGGTCCTTGGGACGTAACAGAAGATATGCTGACAACATTGTATTACCAAGTTGTTGATCAATAATATTATACTTGCTTCTCAAAGAAGCAAAAAGTAAAAAAGTAAAAAACATGTAAAAATAAATGTCAAAAAAATATATACATGGAAGGATGTAGATATTGTTGTTACTGATTGTATGTTATCATGACATACAAATTTATATTTTAGTACCTACATATTTGTATATTATTTTATTAACATGTATTATATATACCATTGTCACATAAATGTTAAAAATTAGTGTATGTATAGTTACAATATGGTACATAATAACTAGTATATAATAACATACATATTAGTTATTATTGTCATTATTTGTATTTTTAATTTAGTGTTTGCGTATTATAAATTAAAATACCAATAACAAAATATATATTAAATATAATAATTATATGTTTGAACAATAATAGTACTAGTTGGTATTAAATAGTATAGACTTTGTTTAATATATGTATAAGATGTATAATTATTAAATAGAATATTATTCACGTGACATATGGATAATCGTAATACTATTTACATAACAAACTATAACAATATAATATTGTTACAATAGAAAAATTTACAACATCTGTTAATAAAGTAACAGATGTTTACAATTAACTTATTCATGATGGAGAAGAAGTTACTAGTACAACCATATATACAATAATTACATAATATCTGTGTAAACCAATAACCACATAATATTATGTGGTTTTTCTCATAATAATAATAATAATATTTATATGATTACATAAAATCTTTGTGGTTAGTTGTTTAGCGCAGCTTACCTTCGGTTTACACAGATTTTATGTAATTATACACATATTTATCTTGATACATAGGTAATTATCTTGATAATTACCTATTTATCTTAGTATAGACTACATAAAATCCGTGTAAACGACTAACCACATCTATTATGTGAACATATCACAATATAAATGAATGATTACCTATTATATTACATGACATTTTATGGATAACTTGTTTACACGAATTTTATGTAATTAAACTTGCATATAATAATAATAATAATAATAATAATAATAATAATAATAATAATAATAATAATAATAATAATAATAATAATAATAATAATAATAATAATAATAATAATTACAACAATAACAGATTCTATGTTGTATAATATGTTATATGTTATTTTGTTAACCAACAATATTTGTTTAACACATCTAATACAGATTTGTCTTATTAAAATGTCTCAATCAACCAAAACATATTAATCATTAGACTAATTACACTAACAACATAACAGTTTATGATTAACACTTTTTAATAAGTAAACACTTTTGGTATAGAAAATAGTGTTGTTGTTTATTATCTTATAAATTAAATAATATATAGTATATTATTATTATTATTATTATTAGTACTAATCCACATACAGCTACCATTTGAGACTATATAGAGTTCTATATGTTTCTAACATTATTTTTGTAGACTCTTGAGAGTTGGCTGTACCAGAGTATGTTTGTTGTATTGTTACAGTCCAGTGTGTGATAATGTCGCCTCTGTAGCCACCAAGTTTTAATTATTATTTACTGTTGTTTATTTTAAACAGTAAATAGTAATTGTGATAAGTTTGTTTATTATAACGAATAATATTGGTACTATAATCCGGTACCTACACTTCTTGCTTATTTTTCTACATACATTAATGTTATTATATTATGGTTTGCTGCTTGAGTCAACTTCGAGTTAATAAGGTGAAGATCATGGTAAAAATGAAAGAAAGAAAGTGTTATTTTAATAAATAATAGTCACTATAAAATATGGTTAAAGCTTATGTAGTTTGTGAATATAGGGACAGTAATCCAGGGATGAAGTTAGAAGCTGTGTATACAAGTTTCAACATGGAAACCGCATTTGCGAGAGCAGTCACACTAGCTAAAGAGTTGGCTGTATCCACCCTACTCCTAATTCCAGCTTGACACACAAACAGATCAATGATTAATATGATAGAGCGGTGTATGATATTATTTCCGGAGTTAGTGGGTTAATAAGTAGTAATCTAAACTTGGCTCAAAGACAACAATTTGAAAAAAGTTTGAATGACTTAGCTGTTAAAGAACAAGAAGAGTCGTTTGATCGAGCTAAAAGTTCTAACGAACTCATTACCTACACTGGTAATGAGTTGGTAAACAAAAGGAAAGAATATGCTGAATATGTACTACCTGTAAATACAATCTTCGTTGCTGTAATTGGTGATTCCACCTTTCTGTCTTGTGTGTTCGAAACTGAACTGATCTAAAGTATATATTGTTGACCTCGATGAACTAAGAGAATAACAAGTAATTACTAACTTGTCAAAAAATAAAATTATTTGAATAATGTATGATTACACACTAATTTACTATTTGAATCCAACTGTTGACACATAATGGTTATGTGTAATACATATTACTATAGAAATAATAATATACTGTCTTATGACCGTTGTCACTGTTTCTTTGTAATTTGTCTAAAAGTACAAGATATGAAAACTAGATTGTATAATTATTTAATTTAAACTACTTTGAGTAGATTAAAATATATAATATATTTTGAAGAGAAAGAAGTTATGTAACATATATTACTGTACTATGTTAATTAAGTAATACAATATATGTTTTACCCCCAGATGTTGTGAAAACGTGTTAGATAATCTAATACTCTTTAACTTAAGATATATTATGTTTTACTATTATTATTCTTAAACATGTATATGATTAAACAGGTATATGATTATATATATATATATATATATATACATATCAACATAACATATGTAAACATAATTATTTATTAAGTTAATTCATTGATATATGAAACTGGTATGATTTGATATCAATCACATATTACACGTGGTTGGTTGTTTGCACAGATAGCATGTAATTGTACTCGTATAAAGCGCAGCTAACCTTTGGTGAACTAAGAGATTTCCATGTTAAATAAAATAACAACTAAAGTTAATATTAGTATAACTACATACACCATCCGTGTAAACCGAAGGTGTACCTCACACCGCAGGTATATGCAGATAATTGCTTATGCAGATAATTGCTTATGCAGATAATTGCTTATGCAGATAGTCATATAGTAATACTAATATCACACACACCCAGTATTTTTTGATAATATGTGTATTATTACATAATATTCGCGTAAGCACATATCCATGTAGTAATAAAAATATACCTTCTTTTTGCTTATTATATTTATCTATATAAATTGTAAATAATCACCAACATAATTACCTGTATAAATACATAATATTTGTGGTTAGTTTGTCTACACAAATATTACGTAATTTTACTAGCGTAATATCAGGGGTGGAGTAAATCGGAATCTAATATTTGACATGAATTATCTTCACACTAACAAGATGCTCTCACATAAGATTCAACATACTGAAGATATTCTATGTTAACTAAATAACTGTATGTGTATAATTACAGTAATAGTATTGTTAATTACATAAAATCTGTGTAAAGCGTAACTGACCTTCGGTAAACCGATAAGCGAAACGAAAAGAATTGGTCCTTCTCTGGTCTGGTTTGAAGTGTGAAATGAAGTGTGAGATGAAGTGGGAAATCAAATGGGATATCAACCATGAAATAGCTCAACCATGAGATAAGCTGCGACAAGCGCAGTGCTAAATAATAAACCATAACAGTTATGGGGTTATATAACGATATAAATAATTATCCATATCATCATGTAATCATGTGGATAGTTGATTACACAGATTTTACATAATTTCACTAGTATGTGATTACAATTACAACTACATAATTTAAAGTATAAATGCATAATATTCGTGTAGGCAACTAACCACGATAATCATGTAATAATTCAAGTAGAATTAAATAATTAATCTATTATGAATATTCATATCATCACATGACTGTCGTGGTGAGTTGCCTACACGAATATTATGTAATTGCTCTTGTATTACAACAATAATTACAATTATCATAACTATTACAATTTATGCAATAATGAGTATTATTAGTCTTGTTTGTGTTATAATATTATTACACATTATTGTCTCCGAATACAATATCTTTTAACTACATTAAATAGAACCTTGTTCCACCTGTTGATTTTTTGATGACTACAGGGTCACGTTAAAATTCCATATTATTTAATATCGTTAATCACACAAATTAACATTATTATAATAGGTAAATAGTACTAGAGTAGATTTACCTGTTCCACCATTACCAATGCACACAATTTTAAGCAAATGGTCATGATCACATTTATCACCGTATGATATTTTATTATAAAGAGTAAAATATTATGTTATGTTAATTATATCTTATAATAAGATATATAAATTTCCAAGTATTATGTAATATTATCCTAATCATTAATTATTACTGGTTCCTCACCAGTTGTAAATATATGTTTATATGTATTTACATTATTATACATATAATAATGTAAATACAGTTGTAAATACATATGTAGTTAACAATAATAAAACAAAGTATTCTGTATTGCGAAACTTTATATTACAATTCAACTTATTTTAACTTTACATTCTGTGAATGTAAAAAGTAATTCTATTATTATGAGTGGTATCTAATAAAAGTAGTAGGCGTCAGGTTCATCAGTGTGAAAATTGTTTATTTGTGATGAATAATCTTCGCAGTACATTTGACATCCTAAATTTATGGATGTAGAATTAGATGCCAGTGAATCTTTGGATGTCCGATCATTACAAGTTTGTGTCTGTGTTTGTGGATTTTCATGTATCTCATAATCAAACAAATCTGGAGCATCCTCCCAATGATAACCATGATTAACTAAAAACTTGTGAGGTTTTGTTCGATCAGGTAATGTTACAAATACTTCTTTACCTTTATTTAATTTCTTAACTTTATTATTACAAAGATTACATAATTCTGAAATTGTGGGTTCATTATACACAAGTTTGCCATACTGTTCATGTTGTGGATAACCAAACTTATCCTTGTTAACAAGTTTGTCATTAACATCAACAGAGTGAAAATAACCTTTTTTGTCGAGTACACCGACTACATAATCATTCATGTTGAAAGTATTAAGTAATGTAACATTATCACCAACTACTTTATAATGCCAAACAAACATATGCCAGCCACACAACAGGACTTCATAGGGACTGTAATTCATAGCAAATTGGCAAGCTTCATGAAAATCTGTCAAGCAGACATTACCATGATATCTAATACCACCTGGATCACAACTACTAGATGCAATATAAAACTCAAACTTGTCTGACATTTTTAACTGTAACTCATGTTCATAAAACTATTGTCAATCTTATGTAATAAATTGATAATAGTTTTATCATAGAGTTAAAACATGAGCTATAACAGTAATAAGTTCCTGTCTCAACTGACAGATGATGACAAGTTGAATCCTAGCAACAAATTTCTGGAACGTAATAATGCAATGTATAAATCTGCCACATTGTTCATGACTAAACTGCTATACTACTTCACTGAAGCACAAACTGGATCATCAAAGACATATGATAATGACCATGGTGATATTGCGGTTGTAAATGACGATGGTATAAATGATAATGGTATAAATGATAACAATAGATTTGGCATTATGGAAAATGGTGTGATAAACATTTACATTTTGGGTGATCACTATGGTAAACCATTTTACAACATTTACAAAATAGCCAAACATGTCGACTATTTAACTATTTTGCATAAGATTACATTTAAGGTTGAACAAATAATGGACATGAGACATAGTTTGATGACAGGTGAGCCTTTTCGTCAACCCGAAGTTACATCTAATAACGATAATAAATTTATTCTACTTAATAATAATAATGAACTACTGATTACTGTGTTTTATCACTACAGGGATTATTCCAAGAGACAATATGGTCAACTGACCATTAAAGTTTATGATCGTGACCATGATCGTGTGTTGGTGTTTGAAGATACACATGAAGACCTTAGCTTTAGAGTTGTATATCCTACAACATTATCATCAATGAGAGTTTATATTAAACTCGATGTCATCAACAAGTTATATAACGTCTGGGGTCATTGGAATGTAACACAAGATATGTTAACAACACTGTATCATCAAGTCGTTGATCAATAATAACATTACACTTGCTTCTCAAAGAAGCAAAAAGTAAAAGATATATAAAAATAAATACATGGAAGAGTGTATACATTGTTATTACTGATTGTGTGTTACGTTAACATACAAATTTATACCCCCAGTACCCATGTAGTTGTGTATCATTGTATATCATGGTAATAACATATATTGTATATAGTATTATTATTAATATTATTATTATTATTATTATGTATAGTGTTAAAATTAGTATATGTATGATTATACACCCATATACAATATTATAATAATAGTTATTACTGTTACTATTAATACTCTAATGTTTATGTAATATAAATTAAAACACCAAGGATTATATATAAACTAAATATAATAATTATATGTTTAAATAATAATAGTACTAGTTGGTATTAAACAGTGTAGATATTGTTTAATATGTGTATAAAACACATGCAATACTTATTATTACCAAATAGAATATTATTCATGTGACTTATGGATTATGGTATTACTATTTACGTAACAAAGTATAACAATACAATATTGTTACAATGAAAAAATTTACAACACTAACTTATTATAGTTATGATAAGTTAATTGTATACTTGTTTTTTTAATTCACAGTAATTAAATAATATCTGTGTATACAGCTGACCACAAAGATTATGTAGTTTTTCTTATAATAATCCTTGTATGATTACATAATATTGGTGGTTAGTTGCTTAGCGCAGCTTGCTACTTGTGATAAACGTAGTGAAAAGACTAAGTCTCACAAACAGCTTACACAAATATTATGTAATTACCTGTTTATGTTAGTACAATTACATAAAATCCGTGTAGACAACCTACCACGGCTATTATGTGGACTTTCTCATAGTAATATTCGTATAAATACATAATCTTTGTGGTTAGTGGTGCTACACGAATTTTATGTAATTATACTCATATAAACTAACAAACCTTCATGTTAAATAAAATATTAACTGAAGACCATATTAATATAACTACATAATATTCGTGTAGCACCACTAACAACAAAGAACTGGGAAGTACAAAAAATAATGAAGAAGAAAATAGGTTATAAACACTTATTAATTTTTTATCTTCACATGTAAAAGATAATAAGAATATAAAAGTTGTAACATAAAAAAATGGTACATGAAACACCTATTTGTTTGTAAACAAGAATACACCGAATACATGTTTGTTTGTAATTTTAGATATGTAATGACAACTATGATAGTAAAATTAAATAAATTAAATAAATTAAATAAATTAAATAAATTAAATAAATTAAATAAATTAAATAAATTAAATAAATTAATAGTATTTGTATATGTATACGTTAAATATATACATATTTAACACTATAGCAATGTAATAGTTTGGAATTACATCTTTCGGTATGAAGATTAATATCTTAACTATAAGTTGTGCATAAATATAACATTACAGATGTTATATAAATACAATATTTACAAGCAATTATTATGATGACTACTTCGTCATACTACTAACACTGGCGTTGGTTAACCAAAAATACAAACAATAAACATTTGTAGAAAAAAATCTTAAACGATTTCAAACATTAAAATAATGGTAAAATTAGATGTTAAGTCAATGCAAAACAAGTTTATTTTAATGTTTGAAATCGTTTAAGATCTTTCGCTAAAAATGTTTATTGTGTATATTTTTTAGTTAGTCGCAATATTATCGGTTATAATTATGGTAGTGAGGAATTATGAAAGGTCCGGAGTGACAAAGCAAATGTTAAAGTATACAATCTTTAACAGCATAGCAGTTAATATTATATGGTTTTTAACACTAAAAACAAAATACAGGTGGTTAAAAGATAAAAGTAATACTAGTTATAGATAGTTTAATATGTTATAATTGTAGAGATTATTAACATTAACATATCTTGGATATGTTACTATAATATATATTGTAATAATACATAACGTGTATATGATTATATTATAATAGATTTGCATTTTTTGAAGGAAGAGAAAAATAAGAAAGGATAGAAATACAAAGGTAGATAGAATGTGTAAATGAAGAAAACAAATATATAGTTATATCTGATCACACAATGGTCGTGGATGATTAGATACACGTATTTTGTGTAATTGCATTAGAGTGAAATACAATAAAACATAATACTACATTTTTTATCTGGATATTATTATGTTTTACCCTAGAACACTTATATAACTTCTGTGT
>Ga0302300_1001450_pt1 | contig 13527 bp, 15 predicted proteins | sample III_Palsa_E1_1_FD_198756 | JGI IMG/M metagenome (GOLD analysis project Ga0302300, IMG submission 198756) | Peat permafrost microbial communities from Stordalen Mire near Abisko, Sweden - III_Palsa_E1_1 | ecosystem: Environmental > Terrestrial > Soil > Palsa > Peat permafrost | place: Sweden... | reverse complement strand
ATTGAAGATTATCCTATTGTTCACCCAGTTGAAAGCACTAAATTAAGTGACGATTTTGAATCCTATTTAATTAAGAACCAATATTATTAATCCTTATCAGGTTTACCAGCTCTTGCAACTGCGCCTAATAAACTGCCAAATTTGGCTTCTTTCAAGTCTGGTGTTTTCTTTTCAGTCACGTCGGTGTTAGCTATTTTTTTCTGCTCTGCTAATAGAGGGCTTTCAATCAATTTGTGCTGTAAGTCTGTACTTGACCTAAGGCTTTTAACGTGCTTCAAGGCTTCTTTACGTAAAGCTATAACCCTATCAGACTTTTTAGTTATACCAGCCGTCAATAAAGCCGAGTCAAGGACTTCTAAATTAGCCAATACTATAAGCTGATGCGTATCTGCAACATCTCTAATATTAAGTCCTTTTTTTGCTAATTCCGGGTTTTTTTCGCGCCATTGTGCAGATGTATAGCCAAACATAGCCATATATATAATATCTGATGCTTCTGCATATATAATCCCTTGTTTATTTACAGGTAATGTAGTAGCAGGTATTAATACATCTTTTACCGCATCTGTTTGTATTTTAAAATTAACCTTACTTACAAATCGCCTAACATCCCATTGTCCGCCTAAAATTCTTGCTTCGTTTTGCCTTAATCTTTTGAATTCTTTAATTACAGCCAGTTTAAAAATCGGATCAAGCCATGTGCAGAATTCCATGGCTATGTCCTCATGCGCAAACGTGCCTCCGTATTTTCCTGGCCTTGCTTCAATGCCAATAGCCCCAGTGCTTTCAACCCATCTTTTAACTGACAAATTGAACCTATTTACCCCGGATTCATTTCTAATTACCATGAATTCGGGGTAATTAAAATTTGCATTTTCTGAATACTCCCATGCCCCCAAATACTCTATTGTATTTTTATTACTTAACCACCTGTCAATAGTTCCATTTCCATTGCCGCCACTATGCGCCTCTACTATTGCAGTAAGACAAATAAAGCTACCTTTGTCATTGCGGATTACTGTAATGTTTTTCCCGTTTATCTCGAATGTTTCGTTGCTCATTTTATTAATACTTTATAAGTTAAACGACCTGTTGTATTAGCTAATACTAAATCAAACCTACCCGATGTAGTCATTTTACGAGTATTATATCTTAAAGCATACTCATTAACATACGCCTGTAAGTGAGGTACACTAACCCAATGGTAAATGCCGTCAATACCACGTTTTAAATGGCTCCAAAAGTTTTCTATGCCGTTGGTGTGAAATTTACCATTAACATATTCTTTTGCGCTATGATTAACCCTGCCATGTATGTATTTCCAACCTAATATATCATAAGTCCTGTATTCGTCAGTAATTACTATACTACCCTCTTTAATAGACTTCTTTATCAAAGGCATCAAACTTTCAGATTTTGTGTTAGGTACGGCGAAAACCTTTACTTGTCCAGTAACACGGTCTTTCATACCCAATACAGGGGCTTTAGTATCTACGCTACGGCCTTGTGTGCTTTTAGTCTTTTTATTTGCATGTTTATTCTTTTCAGCACCACCGATAAAGGTCTCGTCAATTTCGGTTATGCCGTCAAATTGTTTCTTAAAGCTATCAGTATTAAATGCAAAACGCAAACGATGCAACATAAACCATGCGGTCTTTTGTGTAACGTCAATATCTTTTGCTAATTGGTGGCTTGAAACGCCTTTTTTATGGCTTGAAAATATATACAATGCCATAAACCATTTTATAAGAGGGATTTTAGTATCTTCAAATATAGTTCCGACCTTAGCATTAAAATACTTCTTAGTGTTTTTGCACATAAAACGACCGTCTTTCATGGTGTAAACCTTTGAAGTTTCATCGAAAGGGGAAACTACCTGCCCGTTCCAACGCATTTCAGCTAGGTAATCCATACAGGTCTTTTCATCGGGGAAAGCTTTAATTAAATCTAAGATGCTTTTAAAGTCGAAATCCATAGCAGTAATTATTAATCTACCGTAAATATCGACATAATAAAATTAAGAAACAAATTTATTTACCGTAAATTTGTATATCATTGCCAAAATATTTTATTTTTCCCCGTAGAGACGCAATACTTTGCGTCTCTTTTCCTATTTTTAGAAGCTTAAACCACTATGTCGCTACACCAAAAACTTGCTTTAACCTTCATTAAAAACATCGGGCCATCCGCAGTAAGGGCGTTGCTGGATTATTTTGGCAACGAAGAGGAAATATTTAAAGCCAAGCCATCCAGCTTTATCAATGTGCCCGGCATAGGCAGCTTTAAATCCAAACAGCTAAATTTTGATGAAGCCCTGCAAAAAGCAGATGAGGAGATAAAGTTTATTGAAGCCAATGGCATAGATGTTATATTTTATACCGATGACCGTTTTCCCAAACGCCTCAAAAATTGTAATGACGCGCCGGTATTGCTATACAGCAAAGGCAACGCTAACCTAAACGAACAGCGCATCATCAGTATAGTAGGCACCCGCAACGCTACCGATTACGGCAAACAGCTATGCCACGATTTGGTAGAAGAACTAAAACAGTATAACATACTTATTGTAAGCGGTCTGGCGCATGGCATTGATGTGGCAACGCATAAAGCCTGTGTTAAGCTAAATGTACCAACCCTTGGGGTGCTGGGTCATGGGTTGGATAGGGTATACCCCTCGCAAAATAAATCTACTGCGGATAAGATGATTGAAAACGGCGGGCTGCTATCCGAATATCCATCGGGCACCAATCCCGATAGGGAAAACTTTCCGCAGCGCAACCGCATTGTAGCCGGCATGGCCGATGCAACAGTAGTAGTGGAGGCCAGCATAAAAGGCGGGGCGTTAATTACTGCCGAAATTGCCAACTCCTATAACCGCGATGTGTTTACCTTCCCCGGCAGGGTAGGTGATGAATTTTCGGAAGGATGTAATTTTTTGATAAGGCATAATAAAGCCTCATTGCTCTTAAATGTTGCCGATTTAGCTTACAGCCTGGGTTGGGATAAGGAGGGAAAGCCCGCGATTAATACTCAGTTTGTATTACCTATTGATTTGAGCACCGATGAACGCCTGATATTCGAAATCATTCAACAAAATAAACTCCCGCTGGCTATTGATGATCTTACCATTAAAACCAATATGCCCATGAGCCAATTGGCCATGAATTTGCTGAATATGGAAATGCAGGGCTATATCACTTCGCTGCCGGGTAAAACCTACCGGGTTAATTAATCCAGCTCTTTAGGGGTGGTGTACCATAAAAACTCGCCATTGCCTTCGCTTACCATTTTCCAGCTTTCAATTTCAAATTCAATAAATACTACAGAGCCGGGATCCATATTTTCTGTTTTGCCGGTTAAATGAAAAATCACATCGCTTATAGCAGGATTGTGGCCAATCAACCCTATAAAATCATATTCATCGGGCAGGTTTTCAACAATATTAAACAGGGCTTTGGTGCCGGCGTCAAATATTTCATTAACCAATATAGGCGCGGGTAACGAAAGGTGCTCGGCCAATACATTTGCAGTTGATAGCGTACGCAAAGCCGGGCTGCTAATCAGCACTTGTGGAATAACGCCCTTGCTATGCAGGCGCTGTGCCATTATCCCGGCATCTTTAATTCCCGATGGCGTTAAGGGCCTTTCAAAGTCATTAGTATAACCTGTTTCGTGGCTGGCTTTGGCGTGGCGTATCAATAACAGTTTTTTCATTATGTAAAAATAAAAAAGAGGAGTTTAACTCCTCTTTTAACTTGTTTTAATATTTTTTGTTTTTGCTTAGAAAAATATACCTACCGATAAAGTTAAAGCGCGGTTATAGGCTTTTGAGGTTATGCCCTCATTATCAGCGGTGCCCTTGTTGTAGATATTCCTGAAACCATAATCATAACCTAAATTAACTAAAAAGCCGGTTTCAACCTGGTAGCTAATGGATGGGTCGACACCGTAATCCAATGGTTTAATTTCATCGGGGCCATCACCAATATTCAGGGTTTCGGTAAGTTTTGTGGTGGTGGTTTTCTTTGTGGTAGTAATATCAAGCGTACCTGTTGTGCGGCCGCGAAAGCAATAGCCAAGGTAAGGCCCTAAGGCAAACCTTAATGAGTTTTTATCACCTTCGGGTATGCTGTAAACTAAATTTACCGGTACCTCGCCATAGTAAAGGTATGTCCTGGTGTTCGAATTTATTGTAATATCACTGCCCGATGTAACAATGTCCTTTTCATTACCGCCGGTACCTGCGTAGTCAAAGCCGATTTCAAATGAAAAGCTTTTCTTCCATTTATAGTTTAAATATACCCCCGAATTCCAGGTTACTACCGGGCTTGTTGTAATTGATGCGGATGAGCCGGTTACAGTACGCGGCATACTGGCCAAGCTAAGACCCTCTTTAATTCCAAAGGTTAACCGGTCTACATTTACAGTATAACCATCTATATCCTGGGCAAACGTGGTAAGAGAAGCTGCGGACAGTAAAAACAGGAGTAATAGTTTTTTCATAGTTTTTTTATTGGGGTTGATAAAATGCTAAAAGTAGCCTTTTTAGGCTAAAAACCAAACCTTTAACGGCTATGTACCATATTAATTACAATTTTTATTTACAAAAATCGATCACCAGGTTTTCGGGTATGTCGTTCATACATTTAAAATGGCCCAGCGGGCATTTTTCGAGCCCGAATTTGGAGCACGGGCGGCATGGCAGGTCAATTTCAACCACAATGGCATCCTTAACATGATAAGGTTGTACGCCCAGCAGTTCGGGCGCGGTGCCGCCCCAAACAGAGGCTATCGGGCGGTTAAATGCTTCGGCAATATGGGTAAGGCCGGTATCAAAGCCCACCACCTTTTCGGCCTTTGATACCAGGTATACCGATTCATCAAGCGAGGTGATACCGCAGGCATTATAAATTTTGTCGCCAAGTGCCTGTGCAATTATCTCGCCGTTGGCCTTCACATCATTTCCACCCAATAAAACAACCGGGTAGTTTATTTGGCGACAAATATTAATAATCTTTTCATTAGGCATCCGCTTTGTAAAATGGGTAGCGCCAATAACAAAGGCAATGTATTTGTTTTGGTGCGATTGCGGTAACAGTTTGGATAGCTCATGCCCGGCCTTTAAATAATAATTGATAGGCAGGCCATCATTTTTTATGCCTAAAAATGCTGTTGCTTTAAGGTAACGGTCCACCAAATGCACGGGTGGCACCAACTTTAAATTAAGTTTTAAGCTTAGCCATTTGCGTATAGTTTGTTTACGATAGGTTGATGATTTTATACCTGTGCGCAATTTAATAATGGCGGTGCGCAGGTTATTATGCAGGTCGATGATGTAATCGTATTTTTCGGCCTTAATCTCCGCTATGGTATCTGATAAATTGGGCTTAAGCAGCAGCAATTTATCGGTGTAGGGGTTGTTATCGTAGATATATTTAAAGGCAGGCTTGGTTAAAAAGTGAACTTCGGCGCCGTGCAATTGCTCTTTAAGGCAGCGAACCACGGGTGTGGTGTAAATGATATCGCCCATTGAGCTAAAGCGGATGACCAGTATCTTCATGTTTTGCTGCGTATCAGGTTATTTGTTTCCTGATTTTTTGGATAATAGAAGTTGATGAATACCCTTCTACAAAAGTAATTGTTTTTACTTCGCCGCCGTTGGCCAGCACTTCTTTGGCGCCAACAATATTTTCTATCTCGTAATCCGCACCTTTAACCAATATATCGGGCAGCAGTGTGGTAATTAAATTACGCGGGGTATCTTCATCAAACAAAACAACAGCATCTACAAAAAACAGGGCCGCGAGTAACGCCGCGCGACTATTTTGGTCATTCACCGGCCTGTCGTCACCCTTTATGCGTTTAACCGAGCTGTCGGAATTTAAACCGATAACCAGTTTATCGCCCAGTTCGGCAGCTTTTGAAAGATAGGTAATATGGCCAATATGCAGCAAATCGAACACGCCGTTGGTAAACACCACTTTTTTACCCTCGTTTTGCCATTCGCTAACCCGGGTTTTAAGCGATGAAAGTTCGCTTATCTTGTTTAAAAGTGTTTGTTCAATATTGGTTCCCATCCGTTGAGCCTATTAAAAAAGATCGTCAATCGCTTTGCAAAATATATGGCCTATCAGTATATGCATTTCCTGTATGCGCGCGGTGGTATCTGCCGGTACAACAATATTCAAATCGCATAGGCCATTCATTTCGCCGCCATCCCTGCCCGAAAGGCCTAAAGTTTTGCAGCCCATTTCCCTGGCGGTGGCAAAAGCGTTTAACACACCCTGGCTTTTACCGCTGGTTGATATGCCGATAAACAAATCGCCTGGTTGTGCCAGCGCCTCTACCTGGCGGGCAAATACACGGTCGTACCCATAATCATTAGCAATAGCAGTTATGGCCGATGTATCGGTTGTTAAAGCTATCCCCGCAAAAGCCTTGCGGTCTTTAACATAACGGCAGCAAAGCTCGGCAGCAATGTGCTGGGCATCGGCAGCACTACCACCGTTGCCTGCAATTAATATTTTATTACCCTTTATTGCCGCGCTGGTAAACATTTCGCAGCCTGCTTCAATATCGGCAGTAAGCAATTCAATTACCTTTTTTATGGTGTTTTGATGGTCGTACAGTTCTTCAATAACCATGGTTGCTGTTTAAGATTGATTTTTTTTATCATTAACCATATCGGCAATAATTTCGTCAATGGTAGTAGTTGCACTGCCTAAATGCCTTATCACAATGGCAGCAGCATGGTTTGCCAGTTCACAGGCTTCGGTAACGCTTAACCCCGAGGCTAAAAAATAGGCAATGGCAGCTAAAACAGTATCGCCGGCACCCGTTACATCAAATACTTCGGTGGCCTTAACGGGCAATAACTCATAGCCGTTTTCGGTAAAAATAGCCATTCCTTCTTCCGATAAGGTAACAATAATATAGGTGACGCCGGTTACTTCAAATATAATTTTCGCGGCGGCCTGCATATCTTCAATAGTATTTATTTTATCGGTTTTGGCTGCCTCGGCTAACTCTTTTTTATTGGGTTTGATGATAAAAGCACCCTTATATTTCTGATAATCAATCCCTTTAGGGTCAATTACTACCCGTATTTGCTTTTCGTTAGCGGCTTTGATAATGCGTTGGGTTAGCCTATCGGAAAATAAACCCTTTTTATAATCGGATAATACCAGCATGGCGGTGCCTTCAATAGCCGGTATTAGCTTTTGCATCAGCTCATCTTCCGCATCTTCGCTCAATTCAAAGGTAAGTTCACGGTCAATCCTCACTATTTGCTGACTGCCGGCCAATACTCGGGTTTTAAGGGTAGTGGGGCGGTTAATATCTTTTATAACGATATTTGTATTGATCCCTTCCTCCAAAGCTATAGCTGTAAGCTGATCGCCGGCAGCATCATGGCCAATAATACCAGATAAGGTAACATCGGCACCTAAACTCACCAGGTTTTGCGCCAGGTTTGCCGCGCCGCCAAGGGTGTAAGTTTCATTTTTCACGTTCACAATAGGTACCGGCGCTTCGGGCGATAGCCTTGTGGCACCGCCCCATATATAATGGTCAATCATCAAATCGCCTATTACCAGCAAAGTCGGTTTTTTTGCCGATTGTCCTATGGAACGTATTTTATCTATTAAAGTCATTTTTCGTCATTGGGTCATTAAGTCATTGGTTATTTTTTATACCAACACTTTTACTAATCTCTAATCACCAACCTCTAATCACTTGCGGCCAAAAGCCACACCAATTTCCTGCAATGATAAGGCATTAAAACATCTTTCTTTATATAAGCCGCCTTTACGTGCAACTAATATACCATAATGCATATCCAAAAAGCCTTCGATACGGTGCGCATCCGGGTTTATGGATAGCCAAACACCTTTTTCAAGCGCATATTGGTGCCACTGCCAGTCAAGGTCGAGCCTTAATGGGTTGGCGTTTACTTCTATCACCACATTATTTGCGGCGCAGGCATCAATTACTTTTTTATAGTCGATAGGATAACCCTTGCGACTCAGCAATAGCCTGCCGGTTGGGTGCCCTAAAATGGTGGTATAGGGGTTTTCGATGGCTTTAATCAGCCTTGCGGTAGCTTTTTCTTCATCCATTTTCAGGTTGGAGTGTACCGAAGCCACTATAAAATCAAATTTCTTCAAAATCTCATCCGGGTAATCCAGCGAGCCGTCATTCAAAATATCCGATTCAATACCCTTAAATATGTGAAAGCCGTTTAGCTTTTTGTTGAGATGATCTATTTCTTCCTGCTGCTGCAATACGCGTTCAATGCTGAGGCCTTTGGCATAAAAAGCGCTTTTGCTATGGTCGCACATGCCCAAATATTCCAGTTTCAGCGTATCGCGGCAATACAGCGCCATTTCTTCAATGGTATTTACGCCGTCGCTCCAGGTGCTGTGGTTATGCAGCGTGCCTTTCAGGTCGTGGTAGGAGATAAGCTGCGGCAGAGTATTATTTTCAGCCCTTTCAATATATGTTTCGCCTTCACGCAATTCGGGCTTTATAAAACGGAGGCCTGCTTTGGTGTAAATCAGTTCTTCACTTTCGGGTTGGTCTACGATATCGGTAATGCGTTTAATAACCGCGTCCACATGTTCCTCGCTGCCGGTTTGCTCAAATAGAACTTTGTAAAAATCTCTTTTCTCTGCAAAAATAATGTCCACCAGCAAGCCGTTTTCCAGCTCGCCGTTTAAATGATGTTCATTAATTACCACATTTTTTATAATGGACGACTGGCTTAGGGTACTTAGCGCCAATTCCAAATTTCGGCTGCCTAATACAATAACCAGTTCGCTTATTATTTCGCATAAACGCCTGAATTCGCCCGCAAACTCAACCAGCGCGCCGGCGAAAATGCTTTTTATTTCATCAAGTAAAAGGTTGGCTTCTTTCTCCACCTGCGCGTACAAAAACTTGCCATTGCTCGCCATCCTGAATTCAATAGCCTTGCGTATCTCTTCCTGCGTTTTTAAGCCGAAACCTTTAGCCTCAATCAGTCGGTTTTCGTTACACGCGTAATATAGTTCGCCCGTATTTTCTATTCCCAACTCATGCCAGATAACAGCTACTTTTTTAGCGCCGATACCCTTTATACCCATGATATCAACCACGCCCGGCGGCGTTGCGGCAAGCAGTTCCTCCAACTCAACCATCGTTTCGGTTTCCAGCAGTTCGATAATTTTGGCGGCTATGCTTTTGCCTATGCCGTCAATTTTCTCTATCTGCTCAAAAGTTTTACCTGCAATGGGGTATGGCAGTTTATCAACCTTAAATGCCGCGTTGGCTATCGACCGTATTTTAAACGGGTTAACCTCATGCAGTTCCATCAGTTGCGATAACAAACGAAGCGTACGGGAAATGGGTTTATTTTCCATAAATAGATTATGGGATAAAAGTACGAAAGCTTCGCTTTAGTTCATAGTGGGTAGTTCATGGTTCATGGCAAGCCGACTTATAAAACATTGGCATATCTATTCTGCTATGAACCATGATCTATGAACCATCAACCAAAAAACTACTTTATCACAATATCATAATCCATCCTTGCCTGCGGTGTGCGCATTAACTGGGTTACTTCTTGTATCTGCTTATAATAAACATAATTTTCGCCAAGCTCCGATTTTACCATGCTCTCACGCACTTCGGCGGTTAAGCCGGCGCCAAATTTACTTAAGGTGCTTTTTTGTTCGGGATAGGCTACCAGTTTGTAGTTTTTCATTTTTGCCATTTTGGCGGCGCAGGCAACGGCATCATTTATATTGCCTAACCTATCCACCAAACCAATTTTTATGGCTTGTGCGCCTGTCCATACCCGGCCCTGGCCAATACTATTGATGTAGGGTTGCGTTTTATGCCTGCCGTTAGCTACAGCATTGGTAAATTCATCATAACCGTGGTCAACTTCGGACTGCAATATGGCACGTTCGCCGGGAGTAAGCGGGCGGCTGATATCGCCTAAATCGGCATATTGGCCGGTTTTAACGCCATCAAAGGTTATACCCAGCTTATCGTTAAACAACTTTTGCATGTTAGGCAGTATGGCAAATATGCCTATGGAGCCGGTAATGGTATTAGGTTCAGCAAAAATCGAATCGGCAGCGCAGGAGATGTAATACCCACCCGATGCAGCCAAATCACCCATTGAAACTACAACAGGCTTAACTTTTTTGGTAAGCATTACCTCGCGCCAAATCACATCCGATGCCAGCGAACTGCCGCCCGGCGAATTCACGCGCAGTACCACCGCTTTCACTTTTTTATTCATCCGCACATCGCGTAAAGCTTTTGAAATTGTTTCCGAACCAATATTGTTATCATCCCCATCGCCGCTGTTAATTTCGCCGGAGGCATAAATAATAGCAACCTGGTTTTTTACAGATTTATCATCGTCGTCATCTTTTTTTGCATCGCTGTTGGAATAATCCGCTATCTCAATGCTTGCCACATCTTTAGTGGTGTCAATGCCTGTACGCACTTTAAGCTCGTTCAGTATTTCATCTTTATATTTCAAACCGTCAACCAGTTTTAAGCGTAGTGCGTCTTCGGGGAAATGTATGCGCATCTGGTTAGCGTAATTAAATAATGTATCTTTATTAATGTGTCGCTGTTCGCTTATCCCGGTTAAAAAATGGTCGTACATCGATCCCAGGTACGAGGTAACCTGCAAACGGTTGGCATCGCTCATTTTGGTAAGGAACAGCGGCTCAACAGCGCTTTTATAAGTACCTACCTTTATAATTTGCGCTTCAATGCCCAGTTTATCCAATGCACCCTTTACAAAAGTAATTTGTGAGCTAAACCCGCGGAAATCAAAATCACCTTTAGGGTTTATGTAAACTTTATTGGCAACAGATGCCAGGTAGTAAAAGCCCTGTGTATAAACCTCGGCATAAGCGATAATGAATTTGCCCGATTTTTTAAAATCAAGCAAAGCGTTGCGTATTTCTTCGGTAGTAGCCTGGTTGCTTTCCAGGTAGCTTTCATCTAAAAATATACCTTTAATGTTATCGTCGGTTTTGGCTTTTTTTATGTTAGCTAAAATATCGTTAAGGCCAATTTGCTTATCGGCATCTAAACCTAAAAAAGGGATGCCTGCTAATGGGTTATTTGGTGTGCGTTCCGGTATATCCTTTGTAAATGCAATGTGTAATACGGAGTTAGGCTCAACATCCACACTTTTATTGCCATCTGCCGAAGAAATAGCGGCGAATATAATACCGGCAATTACAATAACAACTATAATTATGGTTAAAATAAATCCTACTATGGTGGCTAATACAAATTTGAAGAATTGTTTCATTAAGTGTTATAAATAAATTAATTATGCAAAAATACTAATTCAATACGGTATAATATTAAGAGCTTTATCCATAATATTTGTTACAACAAATGATTGATGTTTATTTATTATTAGGCAGTAACCTTGGCGACAGGCATTTGTACCTGCAGCAAGCCATAAAATATATTGAAAAGGATATTGCACCGGTTGTAATAGCATCATCGGTATATGAAACACAATCGTGGGGGAAAAGTGATGCGCCCGATTATCTGAACCAGGTTATCGTCATAAAAACTAATCTGCCGGCGCAAACTATACTTAAAAAAATCCTCGCTATTGAGATTACTTTGGGCCGCAAACGTGAAGAGAAGTGGGGCTCGCGAACCATTGATATCGATATTTTATTTTATGGCGATGCCGTGATTGACGAAGACGGCCTGCAAATACCGCACCCCGAATTGCATAAAAGAAGGTTTACGTTGGAGCCGCTTTTTGAAATCTCGCCCCAATTTAAACACCCTGGTTGTAACAAGTCTGTTTCAGAGCTTAAAAATAATTTGCGGGATAGCTTAATTGTAAAAAAATTATACTTTTGAAGTATAATTAAGCAAAGCATGCCTGATAATTCAGCTTATAACGATCTTGATTTATCCTTTTTGTACGAAATTGCAGATGGGAGCAATGAGTTTATTGTTGAATCAATCACCATGTTTTTAGATCAGACTCCGGAGTTGCTTACTTTGGTTGCTGAAGCACTTGACAACGGGGATTGGGCTGCCGCCGCCTCATCAGCCCACAAAATGAAATCGAATCTTGGTTTTTTTGGGATGCTTACCAGCCAGGCTTTAATACAGGATGTTGAATTATTATGCAAAGCAGGCGCACAATCGCCAGAAGATGTGAGCTTGTTATTTAATGAAGCAAAAAACCTGATTAACGGCAGCATGGCCGATCTTGAACAAATAAAAGCCGAAAAATCTGCCGAGCTTTAAACCTGCTGTAGCTTAAAGCTGTAGCTTTCCATTATCAGGTTAGCCAATAAATTTTTACAGGCCTGGTCTACTTTATCATGGGCTGCGGCTTCGCTGTCGGCATCAATTTCCAGCGTAATGTGCTTGCCTATGCGTATGTTATGTATCTCGGCAAGGCCAAGGTTTTTCATACTGCCGGTTACTGCTTTTCCCTGCGGGTCAAGTATTTCTTTTTTGGGCATTACATCAATTTCTGCTTGGAACTTCGCCATGTGCTATTTTAAATTGGATTATTGATAAAGTGATATATATAAAGATAACCACCGGAACTGCCGCGAATTTAAAAAATAGTATCAATATTGCCGAAAATAGCAGCAATAAATAGCGGTAAATATTTTCCTGGAAATCGCGGTTTTTAAACTTGAGCGACATCAGTGGCACCTCTGCAACCAGCAATATGCACATAACCACAACAAATACCGATAAAACGTATGGGTTAAGTATGTAGGTTGCCAGGTTATAGTGCTGTTGAATGATAATAGGCAGCGATGCAATGAGTATGGCATTGGCTGGGGTAGGTAAACCGATAAATATTTCGGCCTGGCGGGTATCCACATTAAACTTAGCCAGCCTCAAGGCCGAAAATACCGGTATTAAAAAGGCGATAAAGTTTAAATAGCTGCTCACCCTGTCAATTTGGGGGGCTTGTAAAAACAGCTCATACATTATAGCCGAAGGCAATACCCCAAAGCTCACCATATCAGCCAGCGAATCCAAATCCTTGCCTATGCCCGAGTAGGAGCGCAGCACGCGGGAAGCCAATCCGTCGAAAAAATCGAAAATAGCCGCCAAAAAAATGGCATACGAAGCAAATATCAGGTTATCCTGAAAACAAAATACGATGCCGATACACCCGCTGAACAGGTTAGCACAGGTTATTGTATTTGGAAGGTGTTTTCTGACGCGATTCCTCATTACGGTATGAAGGTATCAAGATTATTTAAAGTATCTGTAAAGTTAGGGGTTAACTTATCATTAAATATAACTTCACTAATACAAAAATATTATGAATTCATAGATATTAGAAACTCTTCGTTGGTTCTGGTGCCTTTTATTTGCGCCTGTAAAAACTCCATCGATTCCTGCGAATTCATATCGGCCAAATGGTTTCTTAATATCCATATACGCTGTAAAGTGTCGCGGTCAAGCAGTAAATCGTCGCGGCGGGTACTTGAAGCGGTAATATCAATGGCA
>Ga0302300_1001449_pt1 | contig 13531 bp, 11 predicted proteins | sample III_Palsa_E1_1_FD_198756 | JGI IMG/M metagenome (GOLD analysis project Ga0302300, IMG submission 198756) | Peat permafrost microbial communities from Stordalen Mire near Abisko, Sweden - III_Palsa_E1_1 | ecosystem: Environmental > Terrestrial > Soil > Palsa > Peat permafrost | place: Sweden... | reverse complement strand
TATCTTTATATCTTTATATCTTTATATCTTTATATCTTTATATCTTTATATCTTTATATCTTTATATCTTTATATCTTTATATCTTTATATCTTTATATCTTTGTATCTTTGTATCTTTGTAAATTCGCAATTGTCGAACGTATCTCTCTCTTTTGTGAAAATGTTTTAACATCCCAAGTGTTAAATTATAACCAATAATAATTGCATAACAATTCTATGTATTATTATTATAAATCTGTTAACTATTTGGCAACTGTGCAAACACAAACATCTATTGTCATTTCCTCGCAATAATAGGGAAATGAATAAATAAATAAGAATAGAGAGAAATAGAGAAAAAAGATGGAAGTGGATGAGAAACAATAAGTGTTATATATTTTTAGTAATGATGTCAACTATCCCAATGATGGGGTAGAAATAAGATTTATTATCATTAAGTATGTTAATATGCGATGACATCAATAATACAATAAATAAACATTTTATAGGTTGAAAAATAAATGTTAACAAATAACAACTTCATTAATTAACATATATATTAAATATGCCTAACATCGATAAGGTAGATAAGGTAGATAAATATAAAGTTGTGAATTGCACAGTTGCGGGTTTACATAATAAAAACACATGATTAATACAAATTCATAGATATTTATGTATGAGTGGATATAATCTTACTCTACCTATAAATGATTATAATAAATCTAAATACATAAATACAGGTAGAATAGGAATGTTTGAAATACCATTACTGGTTACTTTTAATTATTAAACATATACGATGTGAAAATTATAATATTTAATTACATTGTTTAATTCTAACGAAGATTGTTCCAAACAATCTTTATTAATACAGTATATGTAAATACTTTACATACACTGTATTTTTATCTCCTATTCCCTCTCCCTCTCTCCCTCCCTCTCTCCTCTCCTCTCTCCTCTCCTCTATCACGATAGACATATAAATTTATAATAACAAGTTTCATAACTATACAATTATTTAATATTTTAAATACTTTTTATATTATTAGTGTTATCTTTTAATATTAACAATAATTGTTATGCTGATAACTATTAAACTATTAAATTAGTAATTTAGTAAACTATTTTAACAAGAATTATATTAATTATAATAATGTTATTCCAATATATTAAAATTAATATTATTTGAGATAATATTATAAACATATGAATGTTAATATAACTAGTGTTTAGAACACATATTTGTATTTTGAATACTTTGAGATATATTATATTTTGTAATGAGAAAAGAAAAAGAATCATACCATTAACTATTATCTATACTTACAGTTTTTGTTTTAAATAACATTATATTTACAATTATAAATTGTAAAAACATAAATATATTATATTATATCGTATTTGTTATATTTAACTAATTATAATTACTATGTTAATTTAAATAACTTAAACAACATTTTGTCATTGTGAATACCCTCTTCCCTGATGAAATTACATAACATTTGTGTAAACCGAAGGTGAGCTGCGCTAAACAACGATCCACAATAATTATGTAAAATATATTAATATAATTAACAATTACATAAAATGCAATAACATGGTAACTATGTTATATTTAGTGGGTAAAAAGTTTGGATACACAAATATCATATAAATTATATAAATACAAAATTATACTAACATAAAATAATTATACAATATATTGTTTATTGGATGAACAATTTAAATACTACTTACATTTTGTATAGTTACTATAACTAAATTCTTTTTTATTGTAATCATTAAGAAAACCAAAGTATGAAAATGCTTACAAACATATCGACGATAAGAAAATAATAAAGAATAACAGAGAAAACACATACTATATATCAGAATATGTGATATTGTAAAATATATTATGTATACTTAATATATTTATTATTATATTATATAATAATTATGTAATTATTTTGTTGACATAGATAACAAAATATAATTGCAATTATATTTTATATTTTATATTTGTATGGTTACATAAAATTTGTGTAGGCAAGCTACACCACAAAAATATATAATGTACTTTTATGTAACCATACAAATATAAAACAATTACATAACAATTATGTAATTATAATGTAAACTACTATATATTTCAACCAAGTATGCTTTTTGACCATTAAAGTAAATAATGTTTCAATCACTTATTTATATATTCACATAATCCAATAACTTATTATGAGTATAAATTTAATATGCTATTATGTATTTAATGTTAACATTTGTTTATATTGTTATGATATAAAATATAAATAAAATTGTAGATAAACAAATATATAAATTGTATTATTATATATTTATTTATTTATTCACTTATATAATATTTGTGATGTGATTTGCCTACACAGATTTCATGTAATCATATACATATAAGCTAAATATTCATAACATAATTATAAAAAATTACGTAATTGTTACGTAATCGAAGAAAGAAATACTTGTTTAAAATTATTACATGATTGGTTTCTTTCTCTTTCTATCTATCCCTTTTTTCATTAAGATTAAAGAATATGTAGTATTAAAAATACTACCACTCTAATCATTAAAATATTACAATCTTGTAATAATTAAACTGGTAATACTTTAATAACAATATAATATTATTTTAAATGGTATAAATATTATATGTATAAACAATTAATTGGTAAGAATAGTATATCTCTATCTCTTCCATGTTAAAAATACAGGTAAAACTTAATTTACATATTTTTAACATGGAAGATAATACATAATTATATTATAATATATTCATAATAATATTTTAGTATAAAACTATTTTATACTCACTGAGTGTTATAGTGGGATATTACATACTTTTAATTTTACAGGTAAAACTTGGTTTGACATTTTTTTGGTTTGGGTGAAAAATATGTCAAACCAAAAAATACCTGTATTTTAAAGTATACTAATACATAATTATATATTATAGTATATTCAAACAACATTTTTAGTATAAAATAATTTTATACTCACTAACCATTATATCTGTATCTTAACAACCTTTAATTTCACAGGTATTTTTTGGTATGATATATATTTTCACCCAAACCAAAAATATGGCAAACCAAGTTTTACCTGTATTTTTAAAGTAAGATAATATATAAATATATGTTATAGTATATTTGAAACAATATTTAGTATATCGTGTTTCCATATTCACTGAATTATAATAATACCAATTGTATGTTTATTTTGTTAATTAATATTTTATGTAATTTGCATTGTAATCTAATTACAATTAGTATACGATGTTAATTGTTTACAAATAGTTACTAGATTGGGTATTAATAATAATAATAGTAATAATAAGAATATATTAAATTCTACGTGATAGTAAAGTTAGAATGTTATTTTCACGATAACTATATTATTATTATTATTATTATAATTAATTTTTACACACATACATGACTAAAAGTAAAGATGAAAGTGATAAATTACTATGTTATAAATAACAAATATTCTTCTGTTAATTATATTGTTATGGATAACATGAAATCACTCAGTGATGAGATGTGTCAAGGACAAAGACGAAGACAAAGCCCAAAGCCCATAACTAAAGTTGGTGATATTATCTATGAAAAAATCGAACGGGAACAAGTATGTATTTTTATTAAAGTTGGTATTGTAAGAGATGAGATAACTGGTGTATCACACTGGTCACCATTTCGAAACATTGAAATACAAAGTGATGAAGGTGTGAAATATTTGTATGTTGGTGGTAGTGGATTTAAGAACCGCGATAGATATTACAAATAATAACTTGTTGTTAACAACACACAAACTATAAAATATAATTTACATTATTGTAATGTAAAATAATATATGTGTATATGTAAGATATAAACAATATTTAATATAAAATAATCTTGTTAAATTCTTCATTGTATTATACATATTAATCCACCATCCGAAACACATCAAAAAATACAAAAAATACAAAAAAATAAATATATTATTATGATGACAATAATCAATCTGTAAAGATTATGTCAATAGATAGATAGATATATATATGTATATATAATCAAAAGCATGATATTATACTAATAATATAATTATTAATTATCGTCAATCATTAATCTCTTATTATCCAATGTTACAATAATATCATTACATTCATAATATTATTTATTACTATACCAAAATTTGTTTAAGTTTAACGTGTATTAATATAGTAATAAATAATATATATATATATGTTGGGTTGAACCAATAAGTTTTAAATACTTTGTAACAAAGTATTTAAATGCATGATTACGTATATACAAATTACAATTAATAACTAAGTTAACAACTAAGTTAATAACTAAATTACCAAATAATGTTATGTACACACAAAAAATATTATCCGATCTAATCATACAAATCTTCATCTTGTTCATCACTGTCAACATCATCTGGATTTGTAATGTTAAAATTTAATTGTTTATTTCCTGGGACTAACATATATCCTCTATTGAAGTCAATATCAGTGGGATGAAGAGGAACAATTAATAATGTTGGATCTGAGTAACCATCGTAAAGTAGATATTTAATATCAAGAGGTAATTTTAATATTTGACACATACAACTTTGCATTGTACCAGTAATACAAAATCCCATATTAAGAAATCTTGAAATTGCATATGGAATTGGTTCACTGTCGGATGTTAATAAGAACGCTTTCTTTTCATTGCTTAATATCATATGTTTAAACAGTTTGTCACTAACACGTTTATTCTTTTCTGAATTATAAGACATGTCCATTTTAGTATATATCTAAGTTAATCTTATATTTACAATCATAATTACGATCATAATTACGATCATAATTACAATTACATTTTAAAGACAATTTACATAACTAATAATAAAACAAAAATAATTAACAATTTAACATATTTTTATGCTGTGAATAATTACATAATATTAGTGTAGATAATACACCACGATAATATTATGTAATTATTCATTTGCATAATGATAATTTTATTGTATAAACCAAGTATTACAATATTTGTAATTATTCATGTATATAGTAATATGTGGATGTTTAACTATTTATTATAAAGTTCATTACAGAAATAATAATAAACAACATAATACAATTATTAAGTAATTGTAATTTACACTTCAATGTATAATAGCAATGATATTTTAACAATATTATATACATATTTCATATGAAAAAATAGTACCATTAATATATAAACATACACATATTAAGATAATAAGTAGATTAATCGTTATATATAATAATTATGTATAAATAGAATATAATATATGTTTGTAGTATACATAACTATTATGTATATAATTTAATGCTTGATTGTTGTGTGTAAAAAAACACAAGGTAGTAAGTAAGAGAAATAAAGTATTAATAAATACACAATATGGAGAATTTAGTCTATAACAACATTTTGACCAATTGTTTTTAGGACACTTTTATTTTATTTTACTAGAAAAATATTTAACATAACATATCATTACTAAGTATATAGTAGTTAAATAATATTATATACTTAGTAATATTGACTATTAACACTATATAATATTACTTCTTATTTATTATTAATTACTATTAATTACTAATAACAACTACTATCAAAATGTATAAATTTGCATGTTGGGGTAGAATATTTTATACATGTTATATTATGAGAAAAATGTATGTTAACATGAGTTGTGGTATTGTTTACTGTATTTGTCGTGACATACGTGTTAAAACCAAAAATATTTACAAAAACATTAACTGGATTATGTTTGCGAAATTTCTTAAAGTCAACAATGTTTAAAAATATGCTGATGTAATGTATTTTTATGTGTTGTTAACAACTACATATTTTTAAACATTGTTGACTTTAAGAAATTTCGCAAACATAATCCAGCTGATATTTTTTTGTAAATATCGTGAGAACAAAATTTATGTTTAATTATTTTAATACATTTTACATACACGTAAATATATGTAGTTTTGAATTATAATATTATTATAATGTAATTACCAACTTACATTTTTATTCTTATTTACAATTAATGTAATTTAATATATTATAATTATAAACATAATATTTATAACAAAATTTTATAGTTAACTATATATTATATTATACATTTTTAATATTAATTATCATATAGTATAAAGATATGTTTATATTTATATATATCTTTATACTATATGATAATTACATTAGTATACTAAAAGTAAAACATTACAGATTATATCAATAACAAAGGTGTCAATCACACTAGTTAAAAAATACTTTCCTTAAAAGTATTATAAACATAAGTCTTATTATAAATGTAATTATATTATACAATATAATTAGTTTATTTACACAATTATCGTAGATTATTTGTTTACACATATTTTATGTAATTGTACTAATATTATCTTGGTTATAAAATAATATATGTTGATATTAATAATATATAATTATTATTAATATGTATATATAACCAGTTGGTGTAAACAAAAAGTTTGTATCTCGAAGAGATATAAGAGATGCGCTGAACTACCAATCCATATTTACATTATAAGTATGTTAGCACGTTTTTTACAGATTATATTATTATTATAACCTATGTAGTATAGGTTATAATAAAACACTATTTTCTTATAGGTATTTTTGGGTCTTTTGATTTGTTATCCTTAATAACAAATTATTATAATTATAACAGTAATAAATAATTTTGGTAAATTAACAATATGTAAGAATGTGTTTAAATTACAAAAAATCTCAAATGAATTAAAACATTAAAATAATGGTAAAAATAAAATACCATATTAACACAAAACATGTATATTTTAATGTTTTAAATCGTTTAAGATTTTTGGTAAAAAATTTAATGGTGGGTTCACGAGTCAAATATGTCATATCATTATATTTTATTGTGATAAAGATATCATAAATAGTAACTGTTACTGTAACTGTTACTGTAACACAAAAAAGTGATAATTCATTGTTTATGTTATTTTGATGTGTTGATATCAAATAAGTATATAATTAAAACTGGTTTGTATCATGGATGTTAATCATAATTTTAATACTTGGCAAAATAATAATAAAGGTCGACGTGATGTGTCAGATTTCGAAATGAAGGTGTACCAGTTTGTGTCACAAATTCCCATTGGTAAAGTGGCAACTTATAAACAAGTTGCAGTTGCCATTGGTCACCCCAATGCATGTAGAGCTGTTGGCACAGCCTTATCAAAGAACCCATTTGCTGACCCCAGTGGTAACTTTTATGTTCCATGTCATAGAGTTATCAACTCCAATTTTAAGGTTGGTGGGTTTTTGGGTGTAACTGTATCGACTTCATCCCAACAAGCATCATCCTATGGATCAACACAACACGCAATTAGTTCAGAACCAAAGTTAAAACAACAAATCTTACAATCTGAAGGTATACTTATCACCAACGGTGCAATTTCAAACCTACCACAGTATCGTAATCTTATTACAACATTTTAAACACTTACCACATATTATGGTACCACAATATATCTTACACTGTGACATAAACCACTGTGATATGAATCACTATAACTTATTATTTAACTTGTCATCCTATTACATTCTTTTGTTTAAAATTCCAAACAATACGTTATATATATATATATATATATAACTTACAGTTATATAATTATATTTACTTACTTTCAATATCATGTGATATTAATTTGTACTATATAATTTATAAATATCATGTGTTCATACAACTTTAAGTTGTAAGGTAAATTTATATTAGTTGTAACTTTATATATATATATATATATATTACAGTTTAGACTTGTAAAGTAATTTTATATTTTACAAGTAAGATGAGATAGCCCAACATCAATAATTAAATAATCTGACTGATGAGATGTTGGATTGGATTGGTATATAAATTTGTAAATAGTTATATCCCTCTCTCCTTCCCTCTCTTTTCCCCCAGGTTTAATGGGTTTTGACCATACCTATATATATTTTGTTTATGTGCACATAAACAACTGGAACATGAAGTTAAATCACTCTGACCCCCTCCTCCCCTCTCTCCCTATCAGATTCATTTATATATTCATTGACATTTTTACGTTTCAAATACACATATAAACTATATCCGTAAAATGTGGAGTAACAAGATGATATTTTTGTACTGATCAATGTTACATTATTCTTTCCAATGTATTTTATAGTATGATACATAACTACCATTGTTGACATTATAATTTGAACTGTTATTCCCAATCTTTTGGAGATCCATGTTCTACATTTCTGTTCACATAGTACAATCCATTATTATTCCTCCCACCTTAGCTTTAATCCTCTCTATCTCTTTTAATACATAACATAATGTAACATAATATTATATTATATTATTACAAATATATTTCATTGTAATTCTACACTCTCCGAATACATATATTCTTTTCCTCTTTTCCTCTTTTCCTCTTTTCATCCCCCAAATTTATTATTGTAATATAGATGTGTATGTACAGGTGTAATTACACCACGATTATACTTGTGATATAAAATAACCAAAACAAATTAATAGTTACATATTTGTACCATTATCAATGGTAATAATGTGTGGTTACTGTTATAATCTTCATATCAGTTACATGATATTTTTGTGGTGAAAATTTGCCTCCGCTGCGCGCATCACAGATATTATATAACAGTGGTACCTTAGTTGAACAAATATTATCACTATAATGTTAAAAATAATACATATTCAACCAACTGTGTAATATATGAATACTCTAATTTTATAATTTAAAGAATTAACTGTATTCGTGTTACCAACCGTAACATCATTACAAACAAAATCATTACAAATTTAAGACATAATATATACATATTAACATTATTTCACTCAAACAAAGTTGGTATTTTGTGTTTATCCATATGTAAGAATTATGTATATATTATACAGAAACCAAAATATTTACAAATTTAAATGTTTTACTAATCTTTATATATTCAAACACAAATGTTATTACCGTATTTGGATTATTATAACTTTATTACATATATATATATCTAATTTTTTGGTGTTGGAAAATAAAAATTTTAAAATTTTTATTCACGTGTATGTAATGCATTATATATTGGTTATAATATTTAAATCCACCAAAAAAATTGAAAAGTTAATTATATATAAATAAAAGTGATAATATCACACATCGACTTCCATTAAAGATGTTTTTATCAATGACGAAAGTACTATTACTTTTTTTATTGCTTGCAGTACCAACACATTCATATGAATATACACATAATTTAACATATGACTATGATGATGATCATGATCATCATAAGTTAGCAATTACGTATTACCAAAAGCAGATTGGATTGCCACTAGATGATAATTGTTTACACAATTACTATTTTCGTTCATTAGATGGTAGTTGTAATTGGTTGGTGAAGGATGAACATACTATTGGAATGGCTGGTACTGCGTTACATAGAGAATATGGTCAAGTGTCTTTCACTGATGGTATTTCTAAGCCTCGAGACGGTCCTAATCCTCGTCTAGTAAGTAATGCTTTCTTTGAGAGGAACCAAACAATTTATTATCCCCATACGCAAATTATCACTGGTCTAGTAGAATTTGTCATTCACGATTTAGTATTTGTGCCTCGAGATGATAAGTCAACGATTAAGTTTGAAGTGCCAAAGTGTGACCAACATTTTGATCCCGATTGTGTAGGTAACAAACATTTCTATATGTGGGACTCTAAACCTGTTCCTGGTACTGGAACTTCAACGGATAATCCTAAACAGATTGTCAATGCAGCAACAAGTTGGTTAGACTTATCTCCTCTATATGGTACCTCGAAACAAATTTCCGATAAACTCCGATCTTTTGTTGACGGTAAACTTAAGACTAGTGATGATGGTTATCTTCCTTTCAATGATATGGGTTTAAATATTAATAGTTACACCAAGAAGAATTTTGCTGGTGGCGATCCTCGTACTAACCAAGATTGGATGGTGGTAGCAATTCACACTCTGCTTCATCGTAACCATAACCGTCTTTGCGATATATTCAAGGTTAGACACGGCTTAACCGATGATGAGCTTATATTTCAATATGCCCGTACTGCTAATATTGCCAATTACTTCTTGATTTTGGCCCAATATCAAGCTTCCTACTTTGAGGATGTCCACTTTCCCCATGATGATGGCACCATTTTCATTCGTGAGTTTTACGATGAGTCTCTACTCACCATTAATAACTTCTACACATATCCTTGGTCGTTCTTGGTAAACAATCATCATGGTGAAGATACAGATAAACATAATAATGGTAACAGTAAGGTAACATATAACAGACCACCAACAACCTCACATGAGGTAGTCATAGGTTATAGATTTCATGACTTTGTACCTGATGTTATGTCTATTATTGATGATGAGGGGAACGTGACAAAAATGGTTGATGTTGTATTAACTACTTATGACTCAGCTGGTTTCGTTGATACTGGTCTCGAGTCAATCCTTCGTGGTATGGCAACTGACACTACACCTGGGTTTCATTCGGGTTGGCCACATAGTCTTCGTAACTTCAAGATGTCACTAGCAAACCCGGAAGAGTTTAGTAGGTATGACATGGCTGCATTCTCTATTGCCCAGGAGCGGGCTAGGGGTGTACCAACATTTAACCAATATGTTAGGGAATACAACAAACGAGGTAAGGTACCGATCGACGTCAGACACACGTTTGAGGACTTCAGTTCAAATCCTGTTCTCGTTCAACGGTTAAAAACTTTATACGATACACCTGATGATGTGGATTTATTAGTAGGTATTCAACTGGATGAACAATTATACCCCAAATCATCTATACCCAAGTCTGCTATGGTCACCAGTTTGATCGATTTGTTTAAAGTAGCTGCATATGACCGTTTCTCACCTGCCTACTCAATGATGTTATGTATTTTAGGTCAAAAGCCTTGGGATTGTACTCCTGTCACTGCTCTCGACAGCATCATCTGGAAACCAGTAACTTTGCCTTCTTACCTTAAATTTTTATCTTATATCCCATATTTACCCCAATTCCCTAATGCCAAGTGGTATGATGAGTTTTGGTTGGAGGAGTTGGATATCATCAATCAGGGTCAATACGCGATTTGGAAACTCGTGACTAAAAATTCCGACATTAAATGTTTACAACTTAACCCTCTATTTCCTGCTGATCCGGTCACCAACCCCGTTGTATGCCACCTACCAGTTTCTCAAACTTGGTCTACAATTCAATCTGCTGTGTATAAAATTGTACTACTATATGCCATCTTCAAATATGGCTATCAATCATCGCCACCATCTTATAACAAAAATAAAACAAACTACTCACCATATAAAATTGGTATGAGAAAATAAAAAATAAAAATTAGTCACAAACTACAAGTTTGTAACATCTAACACACTCATATATAAGTAACACTATACTAATGTTGTGGTATCAAATGAATATGGTGAGAAGCAAAAAAGGGTTAAAAGTAGTAACTTCATAAGTAGTAACTTCATAAGTAGTAACTTCATAAGTAGTAACTTCATAAGTAGTAACTTCATAAGTAGTAACTTCATAAGTAGTAACTTCATAATAGTATATTATATACTACTATGTTATTAACAATAAATACAAACATATATGTTTTTCCTACTCAAAATGGTTGCCAATGTACAGATAGAAAGTTAATATGTATTGTTAATATTATAATAAATATAAGATAAGATAAGATAAGATAAGATAAGATAAGATAAGATAAGATAAGATAAGATAAGATAAGATAAGATAAGATAAGATAAGATAAGATAAGATAAGATATTATTTATTTTGTTAGTATACATATAAATTAACAGCCTACATTTGAGTAATATAATTTAAGTAAGGTTACTATTTTTTTTACTTGTAAGTTGGGGTTTTTTACCCAATGAGAGAACTACTAATTATAATTTTGTTTTACTATTATTTCTGTGTTGTTTACGTTATGTGAAATATATTGTATACTTTGGAATTAAGATTATATTTGGTAGTAATACTATTACTGGTTTGTATACTAAACATTACTAATTCCACATTGCAAAATGTATATGTATATATATATACATATACATCACATTGATATAGAATTAGTAACATTTGTATTAATGATGATCGTGTAAGTAATAAACATTATTTGACATCAAAATATAATAGTTACATGGTAATTATAATTATACCAATACTTAACTATATTAAAATAATTATATGATGTTTTTATGGTTATTTGGAATTGCGAATTTCATGCAAATATTTCTGTAGTCACAAACTACAAAAGAATGGTAATTGTGTATTTGTTAATAAAGTAAAATTACCAAATTATATTAATATTAATATTATTAATAATAATAATAATAACTACAATACAAATTATACATAATTTATTAACAAATATAATTGTAGTATTAACATTAATACGTATTAATGTTAATAAGAATAGATAAAAATATGGTTTTGTGTATGTATTTGTGTACAATATATATATATATATATATATTGTACACAAATTAAAACGTAAAGGTATATATATCTATATACATATAATTTACAAACATAAGTTAAAATAAAATGGTATAACATAGTATCGTTTTTATGTATGATATATATATATATAGAACAAGTATTATAAGATTTAAAATCTTATATATATATATATAGGAATTAGTTAGTAATAGTATATATACCTTCACAACATGGTAATTACATAATATTTGTGAATAGGGTGATTACACAAATATTTGTGTAATCACCCTATTGTAAAGGTACATATAAAAGTAAAGAGAAAGTTAATTTAAATGATAATTGAGTTGTAAACTAACTATTTTACAATGGTGATAGTATATTATGTATTAATAATTATCGTGATTATATAAGTATAATTACATATTAATAGTGTAGGCAATTAACCACTAATAATATATAAAATTACTTATATCTTTACTAACACATATAATAACATATTATATAATATTTGTTGTGTATTTTAATTTTTAACCTCTTTTAGTATAAAATTTTAATTATACATTGTTATTTGAACATATTTAAGGTACGTTAAAATATAAAAATTACGGTAACGTATATAACAAAAAGGTTAAAACATAAAGATTGTAATGACATAAACTAGGGGTGTGTTGAAAAATGTTGTGTAATTAAAAGACTCTCAAACATGGAAAGAGAGTAAAGTTACGAAATTATAACTCCTCATCACATATTTCTCATTAGGGGGAGGGGAAGTGGAGGGGTAAAGAGTATATATTCTCGGGAGTGGGGTAGATCGGGGATAGTCGGGTATTCCCGGGGGAGATCGGGGAAGTTGGTGAATATCGGGTATTCTCGGGGAGATCGGGGAAGTTGGGCATTCTCGGGATAGATCGGATATCCTTGGGATATTCATCTAGGTTGGAAATATATGGGTGTGTTTGTTAACATGTAAAAAAATAAAGTGTATAACTAATATGTTACAATCTTATCTTTCTCATATATTTTCTATATGTT
>Ga0302300_1001448_pt1 | contig 13545 bp, 7 predicted proteins | sample III_Palsa_E1_1_FD_198756 | JGI IMG/M metagenome (GOLD analysis project Ga0302300, IMG submission 198756) | Peat permafrost microbial communities from Stordalen Mire near Abisko, Sweden - III_Palsa_E1_1 | ecosystem: Environmental > Terrestrial > Soil > Palsa > Peat permafrost | place: Sweden... | reverse complement strand
ATTAAACAATGATAATGTAGATATTATTATCCCAATTCCCGACAAATATTGCAATGTAGTTGATAATTATGTTGAATATACTAAAAACAACAAAGTATCAATCACATCTAGGGAAAGGTTGTTTTTATGCTTCCAACTTAATGCATTGTTCATTGATGAAAGTTATTTTAAGTATTTAATTCAACAAACTTTTAATAACTGGTCTTATATGTGTGTTATGGTATATAACGAGTTCAATGATGATCTGCAATGGTCGTTCTTCGTTCATTCACCTATTGATTTCATTCCAAAGTACTTGTTAGATAGTGATCCATTCATGAAGCGATGGAACAAAGTTAACCAAAATATTATTACCAATGTTAATAATGGTAATGAGGTGTACTACAGTAATGTTAAAACAGTGGATACATATAATAATTATGAAATCATTAGGACTTATCATACTGTGAAATATAAGTCAAACAATGATTATGCTAAGGAAGTTGGTTACGTGAGGGTCATTACTTATAACCCAGACACTAAAAATATTGTAAGAGAAGATAGTTTTATTGACCATGAACCAGATGGTCTGTGGAGATCATGGTATGACAATGATAAACACGCACTTAAATCTGAAGAATGTTATATTGATGGTAAGAAAGATGGTGTTTGGAGATATTGGTATGATAATGATCAACATACACTTAAGTCTGAAGGACACTATGTTAATGGTGAAATAGATGGTGTTTGGAGAGAGTGGTATGATAATGATCAACAAACCACAGGTATACTGAGAGAGCCATGGCTGCGCCATACACTTAAGTCTGAACAACATTACGTTAACGATGAAAAAGATGGTCTTTGGAGATATTGGTATGACAATGATCAACATACACTTGAAGCTGAAGGACATTATGTTGATGGTAAACTTGATGGTGTTCGGAGATCATGGTATGATAATGATCAACATACACTTAAGTCTGAAGGCTATTACGTTAACGATGAAAAAGATGGTCGATGGATCAACTTCGATGTCAATGGTAACATCATTTCTGATGATGAATATGTGTATGGTGATAAACAATAGTAAATTAAGTAGTTATATTGGCCTCTCAGAGAGGTCAAATTCTTATTATAATGGTTTGAAAAACTACATACTGTGATAATATCTTATATATGTTTAATTATAATAGTGTTGTTATTTGTAGTGACGATATCACGTTATTAGTATTCAATGATAACGAACTAGTTAATCACATTAACCTCCTCCAGAAGGAGGTGTGAGATGTGGAATGAGGGATGTGGGATGTGGATTATAAAATGTATAATAATTGTACTTTAATTTCTACAACACGTTGATCCAAACAGTAGTAAAAAGACATTATGTGTTAATTATGCAATTAAATTGAATTTAATTCATTTGGGGGTATAAAATGCCTATTATTACTTGTTGCAACAAAAGTTTTAACATTGCTTATAACGGTAACATTACTAACTCTCAATGTGTGGAAGATATTGTGAAGTATTCTAATGATGTGGATGTTATTATTCCAGTTCCAGATAAGTACTGTTCCGTGATTGACAAATATGTCGAATATGTCAATGATCAGCAGGCACCAATTACATCTAGAGAACGTTTGTTTTTATGTTTCCAACTTAATACACTATTCATTGACGATAACTATTTTGGGCACTTGGTTAGTCAGGTGTTTAACAATTGGTCTTACATGTGTGTTATGGTATACAATGAATTCAATGATGATCTGCAATGGTCATTTTTTGTACTTGCACCTTATGATTTCGTTCCAAAGTATTTATTAGACAATAACCTATTTATGAAACAGTGGAATAAACTCAATAACAATACAAGTATTAATGTTAATCATGGTAGTGAGATTTATTACAACAATTATGAAACAATTAACAACGGTCAAAAGGTTATCACCACATATCACACAATAAGTAATAATCCAGACAAGACATACACAGGAGAGAAAAACTCTGTTAAGAGAGTTGGACACGTAAAAGAAACTACATACTATAAAAATAGTAACAACGTTGAAATTGAACAACATTATATTGATGATAAAGAAGATGGTCCATGGAGAGAATGGTATGATAACGAACAACATACACTTAAGTCTGAAGGACATTGGATTGATGGTAAAGTAGATGGTATTTGGAGAACATGGTATGACAATGAACAACACACGCTTTCGTTTGAACAACATTTTGTTAATGGTAAACAAGATGGTGTTTGGAGAGAATGGTATGATAACGAACAACATACACTTAAGTCTGAAGACAATTATGTTAATGGTAAACCAGATAGTGTTTGGAGAGAGTGGTATGACGATGATCAACACACACTTAAGTCTGAACGACATTATGTTGATGGTAAACAAGATAGTGTTTGGAGAGAGTGGTATGATAATGATCAACATACACTTAAGTTTGAAGGATATTATGTTGATGATAAACGAGATGGTGCTTGGAGATGGTGGTATAACAATGATCAACATACACTTAAGTCTGAAGGACATTATGTTGATGGTAAACTAGATGGTGTTTGGAGATATTGGTATGACAATGATCAACATGCACTTAAGTTTGAAGGACTTTTTGTTGATGATGAAAGACATGGACGATGGCTTGAGTTTGATGTTGATGGTAATATTACTTCCGATGATGTATATGTTAATGGTATTAAACAGTAGCAAAATAGGTAATTATATTTTGATCTCTCGAAGAGGTCAATATTATATAGCATTAAGGTGGATAATGGAATTATAAGTATTGGGTAACAAATATGTACATATATAAAATACATAAATATGTATATGTAAAAAATGTTAGGAATATTTATACAATACAATGGTAACACAAGTGCACATTGCACTAATTTGGTATTGTATATTAATGAGATTATAATTATCTTATAGTTAATTATTATTACATATATAATTATGGAATGTAGTGTGTGTATGATGTTAAAATATGTTATCATGGATAACATAATATTTTATATATTGATGCCAATTTACTTATTCATCAGATTGGGACTCGTAGATCTTTTTGGTTAATGGACCCATCTTACCAGTGTTGTACTCTTTTTGTGTCAACCAATACCTGTGCAAGTTAGAACCAGACGCGTGTCGATGACACCATTGTAATGTTACATGTTGTTGTGACTTGTTCTGTTTGAACTTAAACTTATCTTGTTTGGTATAACGATAGTCATGATATGAACTTGCCACATGATTCATGTCTTGCATATCAAACACATCAACAACTATGTTGAGTAGTGTGTCAAACTCAATGTCATTCTCATTACATAACTTAACCATATGATGTTTATTGTTAATATTATCAATATGTTTATCTTGTTTTGCAAGTATCTTGTTTAACTTGTGATAGTAGAACATAATTGCCTCACTATCTTCTTGCCACGAGTTGGCAGCGGCCTTGATAGCTTCAATGACAGTAACTGGTTGTTTGAACACCAACTTCTTGTCGTTAACTATATTTTCACACAAGTAGGTGGAAAATATGGTACGCAATATATCATTGAACTTAATGTTCCTAATATGCACTAACAATGACACTGGTATGATAACATATGAGGCCATAAGTGCATCATCTGATTTAACATTGTTATTATTGTTACAATTAAGCCAAAAAGGTTCTATTTCAACACCAAATTTACTACTCCGAACATAACCTAAACAGTGTACTTGTTTTGACTTGTTGTTATCCAGCTTGTTTAACTTTTGGGCCAATTTAACTCCTTTGGCAGACAGTAATTTAGTCAGATCGAAGTTATTATCGTAATGTGCATATCTCAAAATGTCCAGGACAGACATTGCATATAAGGGTACAGTTTCATATAGTAAACGCTTATACAAACTTTGTGGTACACAGAAAGTATACTTGTAAACTGTTATGTTAAAGTCGTGTATGGTATCATGTTGTAAATGTAGTAGGAACTCATACTGCTTTATAACATTGACTTTAACATCATTGTTGTAGTAATGAAGCACATGATCATAATTATTGTCTTTGACATCATCCTCAAATACCTTCAAATTACTATCGTTAACAAAGCTAATCATAATTTTATTAAGGTTACAATAAACTTAAACTCAAAAAAACTATGCGACAGTTGTAAGTAGTAATATCTACTAGATGCGGGGGTTACAACACACCTAACACACATTTATGTTGTTAATAACATAAGGAAACTATATTTTGACAATGTTTGTTATTTGTAATAATAAACTTATGTGTACGTAATGATGTTTAACACTCCATACCTGATAAAAAGTGACTATTAAGTGTGTAAGTACGAGAAATGCACGTTGTATGTAACATATTATTTATTGGATCTGATGACATGGGGTCATGGTTGAAATCCGAGATGTTAGAATTAACTAACCTACAATCAAAGGATAACAAAATTAACACATGTTCACCATGTGATGTGAACTTTGGTACTAAAGTTTTATCACAGAACAACAAACATGTTAAATTTAGTGTGTATAGTGTTAATTGCCAACTGTCGGATTTCTGTCAGGTAGTGTCAAACATCGAAGCGCCTAACATAGTGGTCGTTGGTTATAATTTACATAAACAATTGGATTTGGTTGATACTCTTGAACTTATCTATTATGTGGACCATTTATGGCCAAATACAATGTTGGTCTTGGTTGGTAATGAATACCAAACACATACTAGTGTGCAAACTGGCAACTCAAACCATATGTTAAACATTAAACAAACTAGTTACCAACAAGGGAAGGAGTTGGCCTTGTCACTAAACAACATACCATTTTTTGTAATTAGCAACAAACCATCTATTGATACCATGTTTGGTTACTTTGCCGATTATGTTATTGCCTCGGTGACAAACCAATCATCACTAGAGTCAACAACAGTAGTAACGGAATCCAGATACTAACTTTGGTGGTAAATTCTGTCTGTTCCAAAGTTAACATACTTAGATACATTTAAACATCTTATTCCTTCCAAGAAGGAATATAAACATACGTACAAACTACAAACAATATTGTACTGTTGGTACTAATGTTATCATGTATTAATAAATATATTAATTATTAACACTAATGTTTGTTATACAATATTTCTACTTGTCTTATTCGTTACTAACAACTAGTTTGTAACTGTCTTATGTTATTACAACCATGTAATGTTTATATTAACCAAACACAATATGTTGTGTATAAATTAACTAAGTATATATTATTACATCAATGTGTTTATGTTATAGTATGATTAAAAACATAACATCTTCACACAAACAATGTTTGTGTTAATATTCTCCTTATTGTCTCTACTTCCAACACGAAAAGAGTACCCCTTCTTACACTATTTAATTTTTAATTGCTTAACATTCTTTCTTCTACAACCATATAATATTTGTGGATCCTTGCTTACACAGATCGCATGTAATTGTACTCATATGATCCTGTAATTGCCAGATGTAAAACTCACACATCACAAAGATAGAAAACACTTATGTCTACATGTAAATCTATTGTCTTTAACATTATTAATACCTGTCATTACAGGATAATATAAGTACAATTACATGCTATACGTGTAGGCAAGGATCCACCAAGTTATGTGATGATACACGTATTAACCAAACCAATAACTATTGCAATTACAAGAATATATACTTAAAGTAATATGTTAACATAGATAATATATGTATGTTTTATTTTCTGTTGATATAATTTGATATGAAATTAAATATAACAGCTAGTTGTAATAATGGTTACAATCTTTGTTACTCATTAGTAAACAATGGATATACAAATTGTATGATCTTCCTTTCGTCAGTGTGAAGATAACACAAAACAAAAACATGTTAGTAATTGTGTGACTATCAATGAGTATTATAAACATAATATTACAATCTAAACATTTTACATTAAACACCCAAATGTAATCGTTATAAACGTAATGTGTTAATGGTTACATTGTTTCTGTATCTATTACATAACTATAGCTATATGGTAATGTATTACCGTGACTTAATCTTACAATTCTATTCACAACCCATAATTTATACAAACGATGTTTGTATTAACTTCTATTCACGTAACAATAATATTAGTGTCAAAACATCTGGTTGTACACATATGTATGTTTTCTAGTCACATGTATGACTATTGTATTCACAACCATATTGTCTTGATTACCATTTTCAACATAATCGAGACAATATAACATTACTACTGTATTATATGTTAACAATATACGTGAGTGGTTTACTTGTAATTTAATGTTACATTATACAACATAATAGTATTCCTAATTTTACATTGTATAATGTTGCACTCGCAATCATGTATATTATTGTTAACCTTATAAAGGGAGTTTGTTGAGGTCAACACTTTTTGGTTTTAATAAACAACATGGTATTGGTTGAAGTAGAAGGGTTGATATTTGACATAGATAACAAGCATATTATAGGTAGTAAGACCATTGAAAATTTTTTGCAGTATTGCAATACTGGTGATAATGTACAAACACAGATGGTTATACCATTGAACGTAAGTCTTAACTTATGGTATGAGTATCTACAGTTCCTAGACGATAACAATGATGATAGTTACCAACCAACAATTGGTACCTTGAAGGTTATCGACTATGTTGACAATGAGTTACAAGCAAAGATTTGGTGTGAGTTGTATTGCAAGCAGTTACGCAATGAGGATTGGTCATTAGCCACGTTCAACAATAGTGTGTTGACAAAAATTATCAACCAGAACACACAATTTATACCTCAGCACATATTACCCTTTGATCTGTTAGATACATTCGAATCTATATTATATCGTGTTAGGCAGTTATCATCTACTTGCTTACAACAACACTACATATGCCATATTGTCAAAACACTGTTTAGTTTTTACATTACAAACAAGCACTACAACATTACTAAAATTAAAAACATCATTGACATACCACATGACAATATAACAGACATGATCAATAACAAGTTTATCTTACAAACAAAAATAAAAATCGGTGGCGTTGAAACAATAAATAGCAATGCAGTCTTGTACCCAAGTACTAATTACTATTACAGTACCGATTTTGGAGAATACAAGTTGAACCTGTTGGGTGAAACGGTATTTATATCACCACGTATTGCTGTTCACTATGATAGTGTAACATTATACTAATTGATAGGTAAGAATTTTATTTACTGTCCTAATGATAAACCACATTTGCAATACTGGGTTAATAGAAGTATTGATGGTTCAAACTGTGGTATGTATGCGACGTGTAATAATATCGAGACCGAGTCATCACTAATATTGCCTATCAAGAGATATAAACAATATGCTAAATATTTACCATTGGAAGGATTTGAAACAGGAGTCAACATATTGAGCAGACAACCAGGTAGTTACAAACTTCTTTCATACAACAAACCTTCTACCCACGATAGAGACTATTACATCTATCTACCTTATGAGTACGATCCTATCATCAAAGTAGTTTACGCCTTTTGTGTATGACGAGATAGACAGAGAAAAAGAAAAATCCGACTAACAATTATTACTTCGAGTAATAATAGTATTGTATATTAAAGTACAACAAGTACATATTTTTATACTGTTGTGTGTTTAACGTATACTTGTTATGTGAACTATATCCATGTTTGTAACAAAAGATTAAAAACAACAAGATTATATTATTATTATTACAAAAAATTTAACAACAGGATAGTGTTGTAAACTAAAATTTATACAATACACAACTTATATGTAACAATATGACAATACAAGTAAATTAGAGAGTGGATGTCTATTATCAAACAAGTGTTAGATGGTATAACATATAGTTAAAAGAAATGCGTGTGTAAGTAAATTATTATAATAAGAATACACGTGTTAGGAACACAAGTATTAAAAACACCAAGATGTAACACAGTTAGGATACTGAATGCTTGAATACAACCTGGGGTTGTATTGTTTTATTTGGTATATGTGTAAGTGTGTCTTTTATGTTGGATAACATGTATTTAACACTAATATACATATTACTCGATGTATGGTATTATGGATGAATATGTGTTTTGTTCAATGACGTATTTTATGTTTACTAGTTTAATAAACGGAGTTTGCTAATGTAATGTTTTTTGGCGTTAACAAAATATTATGGTATCAATTCAAGTAGAGGGATTGCTATTTGAGCTTGAAACCAAAGATGTCATAGGTAGTAAAACTATTGAAAACTTGTTACAATATTACAACATTGATGACAGTTCACAAACAAGGGTTGATATATCACTAGGTGTAAATCTTGATGTATGGTATGAATACTTGGACTTTCTAGATTATGGCCAACCAACAATTGGTGCCTTAAAGGTCATTGATTATGTTGACAACACATCGCAAGCTAGAACATGGTGTGAACTTTACTATAGATTATTGCGTAGAAAACATGGATTACGCAACACAGATGATACTAAGGATATTAAAAATATACTAACTCAGACCATCAATGACAACACACAGTTTGTCCCGCAATATATACTACCTTTCAACCTACTAGACACTTTCGAATCTATATTACCTCGTGTTAAGGAATTGTCATCTACTTCTAAACACTTACAATATAATATTATACAACACATTATTAATACGCTTTTTAGTAGTTATGTTGTCAACACTTATAATAACATTGTAACTCTTAAAAGCATAAATAACATATTAGATGGTTATATGACCAAAATAAATAGTAAAAGGTTTATTTTGCAAACCGATACTGGTAATCCTAAGGCGGCAAACGATAATATTATTTTGTACTATGATGATGTCGATTATTACAGTTCTGGTAATCCATATTATCCACTGAGGTTAATAGGTGATAATACAGAATTTATATCACTACGTGTTGCTGCCTACTATGGAAATATAAAAGTATACGATATGGGTTATAAAAATCTTATCTACTGTACTAATGACAAACCATATATAGAAAACTGGAAGGTTTGGGAAGGGTTTAATCAAGTCATACATGCAACATGCAGTAGTGTTAAACAGGTGTCATCACTAACCGCTATTGACAATATACATTACAAACCAAACATTGGATACTCACCATTTGAGGGATTTGATACGGGAATGGACATCACAGGTACAAATACCAACTATAAACTATACTGTTATAACAAACCTTCAACCTATGGTAAAAATTATTACATTTACCTACCTTACGAGTATGATCCTATCATTAAAGTAGTTTATGCATTTTGTGTGTAAGATAATAATAAAAGACATGAGAGGGAAGAAGACAATCTAACTAACAATTATTACTTAGAGTAATAATAGTAATACATACTTAACTACAACAAGTATACATTTTGTGTTATTATACATTTACAAACATTCAACAGTAGTTGTTACATGAGAGATATGTACATACAGTCCACAATCATAACAAACAACTAAACATAGCAAGGCTATAACATCTTATTTATTACAAGAATTGCAATAACAGGTTAATATTGTAAGATAAGAGTTAAACGATATACAATTTATGTGTAACAACATTACTACCAGGTTAATAACAAACATTTTGTGTTAAGTACATTTTTGTTTCTCCTGTTAAAATATAAGGAGAAGCAAGACTACATCATAATAATTACATTGTGTAATTATGCAAGAATATAGAGTTTTAAATACAAACAACAATTAAGTACATTTTGGTTATAACAATATTAACATAAGAAAATAATGGAGAGAAGGAGATAGAAGGAGATATAACATATAGAGAGATAGTTGTTAAACACTTAGAAACATAAAAACATAAATAAATTGGGAAGATAGGGTGTTTATCAACAAGTAGGTATTAAGTTGGGTATTATAACACATATTTGGTATGTGTATATGTATATAGATGATCTGTTACAACCAGAATTTAAAATATCGAGATGTAACAAAATTAAGTTATTGGTTGATTGAATACAAATTGGGTCTGTATTGTTTTACCTAACACTATGTGTCTTTTATATTGGACTTCCTCTCACATGTACTAGAGATGTTAATACTCTTTATGTTAGATATGTGTTTAGTTTAACTAACAACTAGTTGTTTTTGTTTGATAGTGTTGATGATAATAACTGTTGAAATTTGTCTATGTCGTGACAGGAATAGTAATTGTCACATAATCTATGTTGCCAGTGATTATTGTGATCACGGGTTGACTCTAACCAATACTTTTGTTGTTTGCTTGTTACTGTGACGGTATCGGGTGCCAACCCACTGTTAGATGCAATTACTACGTTGGTGTCATGAGGTTGAATCACAGTAGTTACTGTTCGATATGGCCTACTTTCATTTAACGTGTCAATAGACGATGTAGAGACAACAGTAGAACAAGTGAGCAATGGTTGAGTAACAAGAATAGCTTGTTCCATTACAAAAGTAAACGATGGACAACGACACCAAAGAGTGTCACCATCATAGTTTACACTACAAGCACCAATTTTGTAGTCAAAGAACATTTCATTTGGTTATAATTTGTGTGAGTCAGATTTATGTTATAGTAGATATAAAGTTCAGTGTGTGTTGTTATTACCATTATCTGTGATAGTAATAACAATAATGTTGTAATTTAAAGTGTAATTACATAAAATACGTGCAAACAGTAATCCACAAGTATTCCGTAAAAATACCAATATAGGTAAGTAGTCACTCGTACCAACACATAATACTTGTGGTTAGCTGTTTGCACTTATTTTATGTGATTGTAAAAATATAACAACATACTGTTCATGATAATACTAACTATATAACATATGGAATGCATAATGTTTAAATCTTGTTTGTTTGTGCAATTGTAGATTACCAATCTTTAGTACAATATGTAACGTTATATGGTTAAAAACTATACAACACTATATGATGTAATATGTATACTAACACATGTTTGTTATTCAAACAAGATAGATGTTATTACTTACGGTAAGTAATAAAAAGTTAGTTTAGTATTAAAATGTACGTGTTGAAAACAATGTTGCACTCACCACTAACATATATGTGTTGTGTTATAATATAACATATATTTGGTCTCTTATTATTTTGTAGTAACATAATACTAATCAAGATGTTGTCTTGTCTTAACACCTTAAATTAACACAGAACATTTACGAACTGGACTATTGCAGATTTGTTCAACACGGCATGGTTTGCGCAGACACAACTATCTATTAAGCGCAGCTGACCTTCGGTTGACACTCTTTGATGTCTGTTTAACCCACCTGTGATATCGAATGATATCGAATGATAATAGACTACATTTATTGTATCAAACACAAACAATTACTACAAACTAGTTACTATAATTGGTGTATACCAGTTACATTAATGTAACTTTTGATAGTGTAACATTTGGTAATATAGTATATAAACATATAGTACAATTTACTATTGTTACTTACACGACAGATCAAAGTAGATCAATAAAACGATGTGGCTGCGCAAACACCTCTTTACTGCTAAAAACAACACATAATTAATACAAGATCCGTACAAAGTTGTTCACATTATTAATATTAACTAAGTAGTGTTATAACATAATTAACATTTGCTATATAATCATTACTAATACTTTTTTTACTTTAGTGCAATTACATGACCATCTGTGTAAATCGAAGGTATACTGAGAGAGCAATGGCTGCGCTAGGCAAAAAATCCACAAAGTTATGTGACCATACGAGTATTAATACTATGTTGACATGAGTATGTGTTAAGTAGTAGTGAGATAGTCTTACATTTAACATAATAGATTCTAACTCTACCCCATGAAATTAAATTCCACAACTGTATTTTACTTTATTCATATGATTACACATGAAACTAAATGCATATATAAACAAGTTGTAGTATAACATGATGATGATAACAAGTATTGTTGTATAATTTGTAATCATACAAAAATTTATTGTATCTGTATTTTATTGGGTAATTGTTATCTCCTTGTAGAGATGTATTTCTGTTTAATTCTCTTATCCATGTTTTGTTATATAAACACTAAATTATGTATGTATGCAGTAACTATAATTATCTTTATACCAAAAATGTTAAACATTTATGTTGTATATTACAAAGTAGTTTATTGTCATGCAAGTTACATATAATCTTGTTGTGTTTTGTTTACTATATTATTTATACTCATGATATATGTATGTTATTAGTAACACATCATAACATGTATTTTTATATATGTTATAACAAAATAAAGTGTTATGTTAACAATAGTAATATTATCAAGAATTAACATTATTATACATAATACCTATCTTTGCTTTTGTTTCTGTTATATTATGTTATATTATATTATATTTACACTACTAATCATATGTTATAATTCTAGTACTTCTTCTCCTTCTCTCCTGTCTCTCTTACAACCTCTTTTCCTCTCTAATGACGTGAGATAGTAATAGTTAGTAGTACCAAAAAGTACTTACATATACTTATATGTATTGGTAATAGTTAAACTATTACTTATTTTCACATGAAATGACAAAATATATCACATAGGTTTGTGGGTAACTAATTTAGCTATTGGTCTGGTGTGTTCTAAGTATTGTTACTTATTGAAAAATTGAAGTTTGTTACTATTAGTGTGTAAGGTTCACAAACTTCATTACAAGATATATAACATACTTGACATACACATATATACAAACATATAGACACAATTACATACATGGTTAAGGACTCCAACATTAGAGCAGCCGTTTGGGCCAAGTATACAGATTACCCTGACAAGATGGTAAACCAATGTTTTTGTTGTCACAACAATGTTATAACAGCTTTTAACTTCCATATGAGTCATATTATTGCTAGTAATCACGGTGGCCCAGATTGTGTGGCCAATCTGCGTCCTTGTTGTGCATCTTGTAATACTGTATCTGGTACTCAAAATTTGCTTCAGTACCGTCGTGAAAAGTTTGGTTTACAAGTATGTTTGTATCCTGACTGTTATCACGAAGCTATTTGTGGTCGTTTGTGTTTGCAACACGAGGATGAGGATGAGTTGGTATCACAACTAACTAGTGTATCATTAACGTCTAATGTATCAACATCTAATGTATTGACATCTAATGTATCAAGACCAGATGTTAACACTACCAATATTGCCTCACTTCGCAAAAGAAAACTTAGAGATGGTGTTAGTAACAATGTATCTGTTATCGTTGATGATTACAACACTACTCACTACATTATGAATTATGGTGAAACACCTACTACTACTACTACCACTATCATAACAACACCAGTAACCCCAATTACCGTTAGTACACCAACTTCTTCTCGATCGAGAAGCAAGAATAATGTTGTTAACAACTATGATAGTAACAAAATTAGTATTGAAGAGGTAAAGGGTAAAGAGGTAAAGGGTAAAGAGGTGAAGACAAAAAAGGTAAAAACAAAGAATGTTAACTTTGGTGATATGACAACTAATAAGTTCTTTTTTCCTAAACCTAGTTCTAGGCTCAAATGGGACTTTGAAACCTAT
>Ga0302300_1001446_pt1 | contig 13551 bp, 14 predicted proteins | sample III_Palsa_E1_1_FD_198756 | JGI IMG/M metagenome (GOLD analysis project Ga0302300, IMG submission 198756) | Peat permafrost microbial communities from Stordalen Mire near Abisko, Sweden - III_Palsa_E1_1 | ecosystem: Environmental > Terrestrial > Soil > Palsa > Peat permafrost | place: Sweden... | reverse complement strand
CATGAAACGGATTCCTGCCTTTGCAAAGAAGAAACTGCTCTCCGGTGAGCTTCACGCTGCTGTGATCAGCCAGTATGAACTCTCTGGAAAGAAGAGGCGGGAATACCCAAATCTAAAGGCGGCGGCCTTGGCGATGAAATGCCAGCCAGGCATGATCCGACGGGTAATCTTGGGCAATTTATTAACCGCCAAGGGGTATTATTGGAAGTTGGGCCAGGGCCCTCGTCAAATTTCAATGCTTCCTTTAGAAAAAAGCAAGCGGAATTGGGAGAAAAAGATATGCCGTCCCGTTACCCAATATGGTGTGGACGGTCAAAAGATCGCTTTTTACCCCAGCCAGGCCGAAGCTGCCAGGCGTTTGAACGTAAGCCAACTGGCAATTAATAGCGCTCTGCGAAATGAAAAGCTGCATACCGGAAAGAACTTTTTCTGGCGATATGGAGTAGGGCCAGCAGTAATTAAGGTCCCGGAGCAGGTGACGCGCCAACATTACCTGCAGGAGTTTTACCAGCAGCCGGTTACCCAATATGACCGGCAGGGTGCACGCGTAGCTATTTTCGTAAGCGTAAAGGAGGCATCCAAGTGCGCAAAAGTGCAGCTATACGTTCTATCGCAAGCGCTGACAGGGAAATTGCATACTGCAGCTGATTGCTACTGGAGGTTGGGCAAGGGCAAAGTCAGATTATCCTGGCAGGAATTGGAAAGAACTGATGATATGCAGTTAAAGAAGCGGTCACGCCGGATAATTCAGTATGACATGTCAGGTAGGATGAGGAAGGAATATCCGAGCCTGGTTGAGGCGAGTAAAGCAACCGGAGCGGCGCCAGCCAATATCAGAAAAGTAGCTAAGGGTGAAATTAAATCAGCCAAAGGGTTTCTATGGAAATATGCCGATGAAATGAATTGACAATATGCTAATCAACGGTGCCTGGAAAAGGCAAAAATTGGTTCAACCGAAAGCTCAAGCGGTTGCGCATACCATAAGTTGTAATTTCTGGAAAATTTGGCATTACCTCTTTGATGAAGTCTGGATGGGAGCTACCTCTGGATTTGCAACAATTTACAAATCAGTCATTTAGACCCCTGTGTGCCATTTGAGCCAATGATATAAACGCGTGCCGATATTATTCCGATTTCCGTGCCTGCTGCTAACAGCCGTGACACAAAACAAAGTTAGGAAATGTGCCACATCTTGTCGGCAAGAAAATCCTGCAAGGTAGTCGGGCTATTGCTAAAGCTCCACTGCCCTCCTACCCCTTTCACGCCCCGGCACGCCAAGCCACATTACCCTAATGGCTATCGATATTCTATTCGGAATTTCGATTATACTACCATTGAATAAAAGATTTAAATTCACCACTTGATAGCTGAGTGAAGGGAAGACGCTAAAACAAAAACGATATTCCGTGTTAACAAAGAAACAGGTGCTTTCGGCAGTTAAAAATATGCCCGATAATTTTGATACTGTTCAATTATTTGACAGGATTCTCCTTTTCAATAAAGTGGAGGAAGGCCGTCAGCAAATAAAGGAAGGTAAGGGGTTGTCCACGATAGAGGCCAAGAAAAAGTTGAAAAAATGGCTGAAATAGTTTGGTCTCCCCGTGCCATTAACGACATTGACGAATAGCCAACTACATAGCCAAAGATTCTCTCCAGTATGCCGAAGCCCAAACCAGGTTATTTTTCTCCGCGGCTGAAGTGCTGGAAGTATACCCATATAGGGGAAGGATAGTCCCGGAAATAGGCTTGTCCACTATTCGTCAGCTTCTATGCGGCCACTACCGGATTATTTATGAAGTATTGAAGGAGAACAAGATCGGCATTCTTACCGTTCACCATCAGTCCAGGCTACTCAAAAACAACCCGGCGATGAAAAGACGCCTTAGAAAGAAAGGAAAGTAGCCGGAGCGGGAAATTTCATCAGCTGAATGCCGGAAAATCTGTGTTCTTTCAGCGTCTCCCCTTGGACGATGGTCTTCCGCGGCGCTCCTCCGAAATGCCAAGATCCCGACCATTGTCAGGGGCTTTGTGCCGCAGTCGAGATTTGCAAATATTTGAATTCCATTCAGTTAGACTCCTTTGTGCCGTTTGTGAGCCAATATTTCAAGAGCGTGCTAGTATTATTCCGAATTCAGTGCTTGCTGCTAACAGCCGTGAGACGATGCAAAGACAGGAATGGAATTTTAAATTCACTGTTGAGAAAACGATGTTATCGTTCGCGGGATGAGATTCGATCCAGCGCTGTATCTCAATTATGGTCAGCTGTTGCCTTAAATCGTTTATGATTTTCAATGCATTACTATTTAAATGCACCAAAGCGGAGTTTTTCTACTATTAATTGAATAGCTTGGACCCTTCATTTAAACCACTACGCCGGATATGAAAAGACATGTTGCCATTTTGCTTTTCTTTCTTGGGATATTCCAGAAAGGTCACGGCCAGGCATTTGATCCCGAATTTTCAAATATAGACAGTGCGCGACGCACAGCGAACCTAATGGAGAATACGATAAAGAGGGACAGACTGTTGTCGGATTTGGCCAACTACTACAACGAGTCAAAATTGGATTCCGGGCTGTATTTCGCACAGCAAGCCTTACAACTAAGTATGTTGTTGAATGACAAAAAAGGCGAAGCTGACGCTTATGGTGCCCTTTGTTACATTTACAAAGGCTATGGTGACTATGCAAAGGCGCTGGATTATGGGTTGAAAGGACTGCGCATTTTTGAAAGTTTAGGCGATCCTCAGGAGCTTGCTGCATGCAATAATAGGCTCGGGCATATTTCGCTTTACCAGAATAATCTGAATGATGCCATTGCCTATTATTCACGGGCTATTAGATTGGATGATGAAATTCACAATCCATCTGTCAGAGATTCCTACAAAGCCATCCATTTATCAAACTTAAGCTTTACGTTGTTTCGACTCAATTTACTTGATTCCGCATTGATAGTTGCTGAAAGAGCAAATGATTTATTCAGACGAGTTGGGACCAATCCAAAATATGCAGGTACCGGACTGGTGAGAATGGCGATGATCTATCAAAAGATGGGGCAAAATGTCCTGGCAAGCGAATTGTGTAAACAGGGAATTCGAAAATCAATCGAGTCGAACAATATCGATAACGTTGCGGACGGATATTTGGAGATGGCTGCGATATTGTTTTCGGAAGGCCGGAGTGATTCCGCTTTACGTAGTGCAAAAATTGGATTTACCCTTTACACGCAACTCAATATGAAATTTGGAATAGTAGACGGTAGTTTATTGTTGTCGAAGTTGTATAAGCAAAAAGGAGAAATAGACAGCGCATTTTTCTACCAGGGGGACGCCATTAACACAAAAGACAGCATTTTTACCGAAGCGAACATCAGCAGATTGAATAATATGAGCTTCGAAGAAAAGTTATTCCAACGACAGATGATAGAGGAAGCAAATGAGCGTCAGTTAAAGCAGGAGCGGAATCTTCAATTCGTCGGTGTGTTCATTGCTGTAATAGTGGTGTTAATACTATTCATTGTGCTGAGCAGGACGATTATTGTAGGGGAGAAATTTATTGAGTATTCCGGGGCATTGGCATTCCTTGCGCTATTCGAGTTTTCGAATTTGTTGATCCATACTTTTTTTGGCGAAATTGACAGATGAATCCCCCATATTGATGCTTTTGCTACTCATGGCCATCGGCGCAGTCTTAATTCCGTTGCATCATTTTGTGCAACCTCGGCTTGTCAAGAAGTTAGTAGAAAATAACAAAGCCGTAAAATTAAGGAACGCAAAAAAAGTTATCGCTGAGCAAGAGTAATAAGCTACAAGGCAAAAAAAGAAACGTTCGTTGATTCAATACAAACAGGGCGACAGTTTTATCCAGAAAGTCGTTTTAGTTCCGCCTGCACTTCGCTACAGGTTTCTCTTGGCAAAATAGGCGCGGTACGTGTTCAGGTCATGGTCCTTTGATCGCTCGTAGTCATCCATCCGAAGGAGAGCAGGTCGGGATATTGTTGGATGAGTATATCGGCGTATTTCCAATACGCCTCGAAGACGTGGCTGAAACTGATCGCAGCATACTGCTCCGACGGGGTGATACCCGTGGTCTTCTTACAACCACTCCAGCTGTAAACCAGCAGCAGCGCCAGAATAGCAGATAATTTTCCCGTTCGACAACTCGATCCAAAACGATTTTTCCGATGGATTCCCTTAATTGGATGCCAAATTGCTCCCAACCATCCGCCGCGTGGTCACCAGAATTACATTACATTGAAGAACGCATGATGCTGACATGTGAGACGGCCCCCTGGCTGCTACTGTTGGTCATTTGCTCTTGGGGGCAAGGATGGCCATTCGAATGCCTGTAAGGCGATTCGGCAGTATTCGAAGAAGGAAACGTAGTCGGAAATCATTTCTCGTAGAAAGAAACTATGATGTATAAGTGGGCTATCTACTGAATTCCGCTTGAGATCGAGGCAATTTACCACAGGTTCGTCCCGGCCGATAAGAACATGGGCTTCACTAGTGACAAAGGAGTGTTTGTAGGTATTAGAAATTTCGTTTAGTCGTTCTAATGGCATGATGTGGTCCTTAAATTTGGCTTTCATTGCATCGTTTTTTAGCAGGCCCCCGATACTGGAAGCAACTAATTTCTTGGGCTCTTTCCCTTCGCGAGCGAGAAAGTCGAGGTAGAAACTGAAGCCTATCATTTCATCGACGTTCTTCCTTAACCAATAAACAAGGGTTTCTATGGAGAATATTATTTGCCTATGCTCTTGTCGAAGGGAGTGGGGTTTCTCATTTTGCATAAATTTCTTTTCCAGCTCATGGAGGGTGTAGATACGGCAAATCAGCTCATTCATAAAAATGTGCCGTTCGTGATAGTCCCAATATTTTAGTCCGAGGCTTCCAAACTGCGGGCTATTGTGCAAATGCAGCAAAAAGTCTCTGTTGTTGTATCGAACGCCTCCTTTTGCAATAGGTATTTGTGGAATGGATAATTGCATGGTTTAATTAATTCCATTGAGTTATTAGCCTAATTGTTTCAGGTGAGCATTGGCGCAAAATGTTTTTCGCCGATTGGAAGAACTGGCTGTATTGTTCGATGAGCCGGCGCAAAGATACTTTTATGACATTGTAGCTATGAACACCGGTTTGCACAGGGGTGAAAATTGTAGGATCGTCTTCGATTAAGAAATACTCTGTATGGGCGTGAGCAAAGGGTGATGAAATGGCCTGCTGTATTTGTGCTATCGTATTGATGAATTCTATGTGTACTGAAAGGTTGTTCCATACTGATGGGTCACTAATAAGCTCCTGCAGGATGGATTTTAATCCGGATTCGGAAGGGTAAGAATTTGTCTTATTGATGTGATTCATGCAGTGGATAAGAGTAACAAGCTGGACGGTGGATTGAATCAAACTTAAGCTGATACTGTCAATATAAGCAAGCTCCAGGTAATGCTGCTCTCCGGTTGTATAATAGTTTGAGGCTTGCCGGGATTCGAGACAGTCCTGATGGATGAAATACGCATTGCGGATGGCTGTGTTTATGAGTTCGTGTCGGGCGTTTAGCTGATTGAAACATTCATTCAGGTATTCGTTAATGAAATATTGCCTAATGGCTGCAGGTACTTCTTTGTTCATGCCGGATTCCCGGATGGCGTCAACCGGCAACTGAGGTATATCGAGAGAAAGAATGTTTAGCATAATACTACAAGGTAGCAGCAAATTAAGGTGTCTATAACTTGGAGTTTTGCACAATCCCGAGAATTCGTTAAATAGTATGTATAATATTGATAAACAATACCTTGTATAGCTTTCGTGTTTGTTTGAATTCACTGGCTAATTCCAAACCTTCATCAGGCCTCCATCTGGATATAGGTATACAGGGTTGCGAAATCATCCGAAATATCCATAATTTCATAATATATGCTTGGATAACAACACCCATGCCAGTCATCGATGTAACACCGGAGAAGCGGATCTACTTATCAGTAATCAGCGAGTACGACTTGCTTAAAGGCGTATGCGAGTTAGTTGATAATGCGATAGATTTCGGGAGAAGAAATAATAAAGCGAATCTGGAAATAAAAATTTCTATCGATACCACCAGACAAACCATATCAATTGAAGACAACGCAGGGGGTGTTCCTGCATCAGAATTGGGACTTCTTTTTAGCCCAGGTAGGACAACCAATGAAATAAGCGATAGTAGCATCGGTTACTTCGGGGTCGGTGCAAAAAGGGCCGTCATAGCTTTGGCTCAAGATGTAACTATCCGGACAAGGTTCAAAGGGAAAGAGACCTGTAAAATCAACTTCGATGATGATTGGATTAATGAAGTGGTAGAATGGCAGCTCTCCTACGATATCGAGACAAAAAACATCGGAATCGGCACTACCAAAATTGAATTATTCAAATTGCGCACTCCGGTGAAGGAGGAAATTGTGGATAGCCTGAAAATCCATCTTGGTGAGGTGTATGCGCTTTTTATTGATAATGGTGTTGCTATCTTGGTGAATAGGGTAAAGATTCCGCAAATTTTATTCGACAAAGATTGGACCTACCCCAATCCTTATCAACCGACGTTATTTTCCGACAAAGTCGAAGTAGAAGATAGATTTGTCGATGTAGAGATTCTATCAGGATTGATTAATCATTCCGGTGATCCGGACGGTTCTTATGGAGTATTTTTCTACTGCAACGATAGGATGATCTGTAAAGGGCTTAAAGATTTTTCTGTTGGATTTGACGGAGGTCCGGTTGGCAACCAGCACTTTAATATTTCGCTGACGAGAACAATCGTGAAGCTAAAAGGCCAGTCGCGGGATATGCCCTGGAATAGCAGCAAGTCGGGTATTGATCCGAAACATCATACGTTTCAAAAGCTGCGTTCAAGTATCATTAATGCTACCGCAAACTATTCAAAAGTCAGCCGTGCTTTTCAAGGTAAATGGGATGGAGAGGTTTTCCCGTATGACAATGGCGAAATAGTAGTGAGGACGGAAGTATTAATTGATCACATCCCCAAGACTTTTCTGCCAAAACCTCCGGCAAGCAAACCGAGATGGCCTCAGCGTCTTGCTAAGGCTAATAAAAAGGTGGTCGATAGTAAAGTATGGACCCAAGGCTTGCAGGATAGCATTGTAGCTGCTGACGCGGTAATAAAAATGCACTTACCTCAGCGCAATAGAGTTGCACTGATAATCCTTGATAGTACTTTGGAAATCGCATACAAAGAATATTTAGTCAATGAACAATCTATCGGCATGACGGCTTTTGGGAAGATTGCTGGGAATAGGACAGATGTGCAGAAGGAAGTGTTTAAACACATTACGGTTCCGACAGCAACCGAAAAGCAGATCAATCACTATTATCTATTGAGAAACGATCTAATCCACCGAAGAGCTACGCCTACGGTGAGTGATACGGATATCGCCAAATATCGAAAAATCGTTGAGGAAATGCTTAAAAAAATGTTTGGCTTGCGGTTTAACGTTTGAGGAAGAAGGCGGGTTTTGTGTAGGAGTCAGGTCGCAGGCGGGGCATTCAATGGTGAATAACCTGGCGGCCGCCCATCTAAGTGTTGGCGAACAAACGCAAGGCGATAAAGTGAGGGCGAGGACCGGGGATATTCCGGTTATTCGCCCCGTGAAGGATCTCTCCGGGCTGGGATTCAAAGTTGGGGTTTTGTATGTTCGGAGTAGAGTTATACAAGAAAAGACTTGTTCACATTGTCCATTCTTAAGAAATGTGTCAGCGGCATTGTCTTCAAGGGCATATTGTTACCATAGAGGTCCACGTATTCCAGTTGCACAATCAGGTTCCCAATTTGTGATCTCAAGAATTCCCGTACCCTGATCTGCTCGGGGATCTTGTCGTTTATTGGAATTTTTATCAGATCGATGATCTCGCCGGGCTGAACGACGAATTCCGTATTAGGCGTCCAATATTTCCTATAGTTGACATTTGAATCGAGTTTTGGGGGAAGCCAGGCATAGATATTGCCTCGGACCTCACCGGTTGTTTGGTGTCTTACAGAGAGTTTCTTTACGATGGCGAGCCCCATGCCGCAATTTTTTAGGGTTACGCAGAGATCATTTTCATAGTCCCATTGACCGACATGGAGGATGGGTATAACAGACTTGACATCGTGTATGCGCTGTTGTCGCATGGTTCTATAAGTAAAATATACCCCCACGGCGGAGGCTGCGAATGCGCAACCCGCAATGATTACTGATACTGTAGCTACTTTGTCGCTCATTTAGGGCATATTGTTAGAGCTATTCTATTAAAATGCCAAAGGTATACAATTTGGTATTGAAAGGTCACCGCGAAAACACCCCTTTTTAGCTGACGGAAAAAAGATGTTTTAACCTGAAATGCCCGGCGAATAAAAAGCTTATCTTTTGACTAATGAATTTGCCAGTTGATTATATTGATCCTTTAGGTCATCATCGGAACCTCACATTTAATTTGAGCAGACTGGTTTTTGTCAAACATATGGCAATGGCCGGACGAAGGGCAAAAGAATATCACGACATGGATAAATATGTTCGTTGACAGCGCGGCGCGGGCTTTTCCGAAGCCGGAGGATCTTCAGAATCCGCAATCTGCGTATTTTGATAGTGATCCTGGCTTTGGCAAGGCGGCGAAGTATTATATCGCATGGGAACGGATGGTACATAAAGCGCTGGAAGACGATCTTTTCTTTTCGATTGCGCATGTGCTGGAAACTGAGTTTGATATTAAATGTTGCTGGCAACTGGCGGGCAGTCTTTATTATAAGCAGGCCTTGCAGGTATTGCGTGGCTACCTGGAGAGCTTGGTGCTGCCGATCTATTTCTGTGAATACCCGGATCAGTTCGATTAATGGAAGGCGAATAATTACCGGGTACCTGCGATGCGCGGAAAGCAGGGTGTTCTAAAGAACTTGGCGGATAAGGAGGTCATTACCACCGACCTGGCCGCGGAGATCTCCCGCATTTATGACGGTCTCAATAGTTATATCCATGGCAGCGAAAGAAAGCTGATCAGTCGGGGGATATTTACGGGAGATTATATGGGTCATGTATTTAAGGAGAATGATTTTAGGGAATGGTGTACCTATGTGGCTGAGACGGTTGACGTAGGGATCAGGTTATTGACGCTTCATTTTGATCAATGGAAGGCCAGGGCCGGGGGCCGGATTATCTGCAGCGTTTGTCATTACGCGGATTTCGACATAAGCGTAGAAATGGGCTTTGGTGGGAAGGAACATTACAATTATAAGTGCCTGCACTGCGGGGAAGAGATGACGCTGAGCTCGAAGCACGTGAAATAGACGCGCTGGGGTAACGAGGAATTCTGAGCTTTCCCGATTTTTTCATTGCGCAAAATCAGATATAAGCCATAACTAATGAAGAAGTTCTTACATGATGTCCCTGATATTTTGTATAAGTACCGGGACTGGCAAGATCCTTATCACAAAAGATTGTTAACTGACCGTGAGTTGTACTTTGCCTCCGTGGATCAATTTAATGACCCGTTTGACGGTACGATTCCATATAAATATGATCCGGTGGAATTGACGGAAGACAATATATTCCGGAAATATTATCTGATGACTAAAAGGGACCATCCCGATTGGGAGGATGTTAAAATTCATGCGGAGTGTTTCGAATACCAAAGGAGGGGGTATTTTCACGACGAAAAACACCTGGAAGACTTCGAGCGGGAGGCGTTGGACGATGTAAAGAGACAATTCGGGATTGTATGTCTTTGCAGACGACCGGATAACTTTTTATTATGGTCTCATTATTCTAAATCGCATACGGGTATTTGCATAGGCTTTAACAAGGTTTTATTGTTCGAGGATGCCCATGCTCAGTTCGCTCATATGCAATACCAGGAAAAATTGCCGATGTTGGGACTATTTGACAATGTCTTCACGCATTTTGCAAAGCTTATAGGGACAAAGTCGAATATTTGGGAATACGAAGATGAATATCGATTAACGAGAGCTGAGTTTGCGAGAGGGAAACAAGTGCTTAGGAAGGAGACTATTGAGGAAGTTATTCTGGGGTGCAGGATGCCCCAAAGCGAAAGGCAGAGCATTGTGGAGTTTTTGAGCGCTGAGTTTCCTCATGCACGAGTATACGAGATGGTACTTTCCAAAACGGATTTTAAGATAGAACGAATGCAGATCCGGTAGATTTTGGGAGGGGAAGCACATCCATGCTTTGTATGGATGTGCTTCTGTAAAATCAGTTCGAACATTTTCCGCCTTCGTTGAGATTCCCGAAGTCGGTTTGGTAGGCGGGCCGGCATTGGTAACTTGCTCCTGGTAGAGGATGGAGTTCTGCAGGCCCATGTACATGAGGGCTTCATAAGGAACGATGCCGCTGCCGACACTGGCATAGGCGGTGGCGTTTTGTGGAGTTCCTTCGGCAAAAAAAGGACGTGAAATCGACGACAGGAAAGCGAAGTATTGCTATATCATCTTTTTCCTGCCTTGTTCAGATGCCGTGATGTATCAGAAAGCGAGATAAGATCGGGTTGTGGGATTGAGTATCAAGGAATTTATAGAATCCATCCCAGTCAACCCTTTGCCTACCGGCGATCGCTCTGACGCGTGGGAAAATACGAGTGTTACTAGCTTTCGGCCAGTCCCGTCCACATGCTGATCAAGGTGGGTTTTTATGTCTTGTAGAAGCATTAACTAAATTCGACTTCATCTTCATCTGAAATAATTATTAACCGCAAACGCAAACTGTTCGATAAATAACTTTTTATACGCCGCCAGATTATTCTGCTCGTAGAAAACGATCATAGCCTTTTTGTAGTCAACGGGCTTAACGCTGCGATAAGACAGCGGGCAATAGCTGTTCTCAATCAGAATGCCGTTGCCAGTGATTCGCCCTGTCCTTTTGTTTCCATCCTCAAAAGGCTGGATATACGAAATGAACAACACAGCCAACAATGCTTTTTCAAATATAGAAGAGCGCAGGTTGATCACCTCGCAAGCCCGGTCCAAATACTCGCGGATCTGGAATTCATTCTCTGGTGGTGTGTAACTCGTGCCAGTAATACCCACAATACGTTTACGAATATTCTTACTGACGCCCAGGTCCGCTATCAACAACGAATGGATGTCTTCGATGGCTCTGGTCTTTAGTGGGGTGAATACTACTCTCCCTTCATAGATATAGTCCAACGCTTTTTTGTGGTTGAGCAACATGGTAGCCTCGTCCTTTTGCTTTCCTTCAGCTGGAATATTTTCAGACAGCAGGACCTCAGTTTCCAACAGACTATAGGTGTTGCCTTCAATTTGGGATGATTTCCAACTGAGTTCTATGGAAAGCCGGTTGCGCTCCTTCCGCACGATATCTTCCGGGAGGGTACGGACCCGTTCCTGGAAAGTTTGTTGAAGACCATTGAGCAGCACCAGCTCGTCGTCAGTAAAGATGGATACTTTTTCCAGATGCGTAAAGACCTCCGGATCGATTCGCTTTTTGCCTTTTCGTTCATCCACATCCTTATCGAAGTAGGAATCACCGATGTTGCCGTAAACCAGTCTATAGGCCGGCGTTATTGCATAGACGGTTGACCGTCCTTGCCCGCTTTTAATGAGTAGATGATTATCCACAAGGGACTTTAGGTCTCTATTGACGGTAGAGACCGGGGGATTGCCGGGTAATTGCCTCAGCATATCTGCTATTCCGCTTTCCGGCTGCTGTAATAACAGCTCCAGGATTTGCTTTTTCCGCTCACTTAATTCCATAACTTTTCATTTCCTCTCAAAAATAGCATTTTATCCTCTCATTATGGGAGGATAATTGACCCGAAATGAGAGGAAAGGCCATATCCATCCCTTTTCCTCTCAAAATAGCGCCTTTTTCCTCTAACTCTGAGAGGAGAAAATCATAGAAATGAGAGGGACCTCGCTGGAAGTTAAAAGGGCAATGCGGTCGGTGCCGGCAATTTGCTGAGTTCTTCTGATGGGTCTTTTGGCCTATACCGTTTATATGTATCATTTACATATTTCGTGGAAGTATGCCCCAGCATTAATGCAACGGTCGCTGCATTCACATTGGCATCCTGAAGCAAGACTGAGAAACTCAATCTGGCACAGTTCCAAGTAATATGTTTTTTGATTCCAGCGCTTTCGCACCATTGACCCAATAGTTTATTGGCCCCGTCCGCAGTAGGTAAATGAAAAATGTGGCCAGCGTTAGGAGAAGAGAATTCCTTTGCCTTTCGTTTGTCAAGAATAGATTTGGCAATTGAGTGAAGGGTTATGAAGTGTTCACCTTTTGTCTTTTCCTGGACAATAACGGCAGTATTGCCATCCTTTCCAATATGTCTCCATCCCAGCAATTTAATATCGCACCATCTCATTCCTGTATAACAACAGAAAATGAAGGATTCTCTCACCTCTTATTGAGGCAAGGCGTTTTCAACAGTTGTAAGTATTCTTCTGCTTCCAAGTGATCTTTGCGAACCTTGTTTCGATTTCCCTTCGCGGGTAGATCCTCGGCTGGGTTAAATCGAAAATATCCTTGCCGAGTGGCGGCTTTTAGTACTTTCTTAAATCTGGAAAAATAGTTGGCCGGCGTATCTCCATTAAAATGATCCAACAGGTATTTACGAAATTGAGCGGAGAACTCTTCAGTAACAGCGATTGGCGAAAGATATTTTTTCTTTAAGAATGATTTTAAATGGAGGAGGCTGCCTTCGAGATGCCGGTTTCCTATTTGTCTATTGTCTCTAACAAAATCTTCATAAAAGTCAAGAAAATTAGCCTTACGCCTGTGTGCAGGGAGAACTGCGGTCCCTATGGCCTGTCTGTCCAGGCTCAATTGGGACCGTTTTATTTCCAAAAAATGCAGCGCTTCTTTGTTGTGTTTCCGTTGTGTTGAATTGGTCGGATGAGTGAAGGTAAAAATGCCTGTAGCTATGCGCTGTCCAGCATCAATCCCCCAACTGACGGTATAGTACAACTTCTCTTTGTTACGTGATAAACGTGGCACAATTTTGATATTCATTTTTTGCCTCTATTGAGCCAAAATGTGTGCCGACGTGTGCTTGTTGTGTGCTGGTTTTGTTGCGAGATAATAATCTGAAGAAGAAGGAAGTACAAAGTAGTAAAAAGAAAAAACCGTTGCAATCGATTGATTTGCAACGGTTTATGTCGTGCCCAGGACTGGATTTGCAACGGCTTGCAAATCAGTTGTTTAGACCCCTGTGTGCCATTTGTGAGCCAATATTTCAAGGTGTGCTGGTATCGTTCCGGTTTCCGTGCCTGCTGCTAACAGCCGTGACACGGCGTAAAGGTAAGAATAGAACTTAACCTGAGAAATTTCTCCTTCTATAGTACAGAAATTATATATAATAGCCGTAATGCCAATTCCGTAGATTGACTTCGATAAGGTATCGGTAAGGTAAAACGGCAATTTTGTGCTGTAAATCAGATTTGCAAATAATTACATGTCAAATTTTTATACGCCTGTGTGCCATCTGTGAGCCAATATTTTAAGAGCGTGTTGACATTCGCATTTTTTCTTACCCGCTGCTTACAGCAGTTCT
>Ga0302300_1001441_pt1 | contig 13564 bp, 14 predicted proteins | sample III_Palsa_E1_1_FD_198756 | JGI IMG/M metagenome (GOLD analysis project Ga0302300, IMG submission 198756) | Peat permafrost microbial communities from Stordalen Mire near Abisko, Sweden - III_Palsa_E1_1 | ecosystem: Environmental > Terrestrial > Soil > Palsa > Peat permafrost | place: Sweden... | reverse complement strand
TGGCAGCGCCCAATTCAACCAATAGATCAACAATTGCTGGTGCCATGCCTCGCTTCAGCCTGCTATTTTTCGCTTGCTCATCGGTTATAGTTAGCCATTGCAGGTCAGGTTTGCCGATGGCTTCGCCAATTAGTTTTGCCACCTCGTTGCAGGTGCGCTCATCACTGGCTATGTAACGTACTTTATTTTGTGATTTTGGAACTGTTAGTTCTTCGACAGCAACGGTTACAACATCCAGCGGAGAAGCCATTACCAATTTATCCTCGCCACCAAAATTGGCACTGATGATGCCCTGCCCCTTTATCATGCCCACAAAATTGTATAGGTTATAGTATAAATAACCCGGACGCAGGCAGGTAACAACAACCCCTTCCAGTTCATTCAAAATACCTTCGCCATCGTGCGATCCTCTGATAACGCCTGTGCCTTTTGCCAAGTCAGCACCATAACTGCTGAGGTAAACGATATGTTTAACGTCTGCGCTCTTTGCGGCCTCTGCATAAGCTTTCGCTACGTTGCGGTAATAGCCGATCATATCCGTAGCATCAAAGTTAGGCGGCGTCATTCCATAAACGGCATCTGCACCAGCGAATACGGTTTTCAAAAACTCCACATCCTCTACCGACCCAATAGCTGCGTTTGCACCTAAAGCTTCTATTTCTACTTGCCTATCTGCTTTACTGCTGATGATGGTTACATCATGAGCTTTCGCTATCAGTTCTTTTGAAAGTGGCTTACTAATGTTGCCTAATGAGCCTGTTATTATAATTTTCATAATTCCATTGTTTTGATACTGCAAATATCTCAAGCAATATCTGAGCTCCCATAACCAAATCTCCGATTGTTGTAACCAAAAAGAGTATAGGATAGAGCTATTATAACATTATTAATTATGGCGAAGATGTTTAATGTAAGTGGAGAAAGAGTCGAACACAAAAAAAATCAAAGACAATTCATTTTCAACTAAATAAACTCATTATCAGTGATGTAGTTAGCTAAAGGGGAATAACTCAAAAAGAAGTATCCTGCTAATAATTAATACTTAAGCAGGCTACTTGTATCACGAGGCGGAGAGAGAGGGTCTCTCAGCGGAATGGACGGCACCGCCGAATCTATTGTAATGCGCTAACTTAGAGATATTTTAAATTAGATATCATTAATGGCACCCGAAAAGGAACCCTTGACATTTAATAAACGTTGTTTTAATTTAGAAAGAACTTCATGACAAATATACAAAAGGGCATTAAATTAAACAATAACGTGTTTATTATTTTGATGAAAAACACTGAAATTAGCATTCCGATGGTTCTGATTCGCAATAACTATTCAAGTTTTGATATATTACACATTATATACCAAATTATATTTTTCAATGTATTTAAATTAAATGGTAGCAACCATTACCTTCGACAATCTTTTATAATTGCTGAAATGTAGATTCCACTGGGGAAATACGAATGTAGCTATATCTGTTAAAATACCTAATCGCTTAATTTAATCTTCTCAAAATGAAGGAAATTTTCCAACTATTATTAAATGCTAATACGGCCAAAGAAGTAACAGACGTGTTAGAATCCTTAATTGATAATAATGACGTAAAATGGAGTCCAGTAGGCGGCTATAAGGATAATATTGCCACAATAAATATCGGGACTGATCCTGCAGCCGGCCTAGCGGAAAGAATTACAAACGCTATAGACGCAGTTCTGGAATTGGAGTGGTATAAACAGGGAAAGCCTAATGACATTAATAGCCCCAGGATGGCGGCTGAAAACTGGTTCGGAATTAAGGATGGGAAAATACGAACTATTGATAATGCTTCTGATAAAAACATACAAGACCTTGCACGCCGAATTAAAGTCACTCTAAAAGATTCGGAAAGAGAAAACCATCCAACTGTAGAGATTAGAGATCAGGGCATTGGAATTAAGGGCGATAGTTTTTCAAAAACTATTCTTAGTCTTCATGGTCAAAATAAAATCTCCAAGTTATTTTTAATGGGCGCTTATGGGCAAGGCGGTTCAACGGCATTGTCTTATAATAATTACACTATAATTATTTCTAAAAATGCTTTAAAGGAAGAGGGCGAAAAATCATTTGTTTCCTGGACGATTGTTAGAATAAACCCCGGTAATATTGATTCAGATAAATTGGAATGGTTTGAGTATTGTATAGATGGCAGGAATGGACAACCATTTACTTTTGAATGTGACGATGCTGATTTTCATCATGGTACATTGGTTAGACATATTGGAATGGATTTAGGTAAATATACTGCTAAAATGACTGGCCCCACATCATCGCTATGGTATCTGACGCATCATTATCTATTCGACCCAATAATACCTTTTACGATTAGCGGAGAAAGACAAAGGGACTTAAATCAGGGGAAAATTGAAAATAGGAGTGTTTTCGGAAACAATAGAAGGTTGACTAAAGGCGGCGGTGATGAAAAGAACCTAACGCAATATCAACAAGAAGTCAATTTAACCTTCCGAGATGGGAAAGTGACTATTTATTATTGGGTTTTAACCTTAGACGGGTCAGACAAACCGATGGATAGGATTAAAAACTATTGTTTAGCTTCACAACCTATAATTATAACCTTCAATGGTCAAAAACAAGGACAGCTAAATAATTCTTTAATAAAGTCCGATCTTAAATTGCCTTTTTTGGAAAAATATTTAGTTGTCCAAATTGTTTGTGACAACCTGGATAACGAATCAAAAAGGCACTTGTTTAGTAGTACCAGGGAATCACTGAGGGATACGTCAATTTTAGATGAATTAAAAAAGCTTACAATAGATACTTTAAACGAAGATGATGAATTAAAAAGATTAGATAAAGAACGAAAAGATCGTTATTTAAAGAAGGATGAAAACGAAGCTTTGGATAAATTAAGGAAACGTTTAGCTAATCGTATAAATGTTTTTATGAAGACGTCAGGCGGTGGTAAATCAGTAAAAGCTTCCGAAACTAAAGATTCAGTCAAAACAAAAAAACAAGAGCCAATTCCGTTCAACGATCCTCCGACATTTTTTGAAATTACTTCGGAGGAGGAAAAGGAAGTTTATAAAGGGAAAACGTTTAGCATTAAATTTAAAACTGATGCACATCCAAGTTATTTTACTAACCCTGACGCATTTTTAGCAGTTATTGAACCGCATTCATTTGGGAGCTTTACTGGCTCGGCAAGATTGGTTGATGGCTATGGGATTGTTTATTTTAAATGTAGAGATAATATTGAGTCTGAAGTAACCGCTAAAATCACATTAGAAATACGGCCGCCAAGACAAAAATCGCTAAGCGATTCAATAACAGTTATTGCGAAAGACGTTCCAGAAAATGCAGATTCTTCAAAAGAGGGAGATAAGAACACTCCAAATATCCAGATACATGCGATCAACGAAAATGATCAATATTATAGAGATCAAGGGTGGTCAATAACAACCGTTGCTGATGTAGATATAAGTACAGAATCAGTTGATATTTTCATTAACGATTCGAACAAAAATTTAACCAAGATAATTAAAAGGGCACAGCAATATAGTACACAAGCAGTTGATTCGATAAAAAACAGATATAGAGAGCATATTGCGTTTTGCGCATATATGATTAGTCAAAATAAAATTGAAGAAAGATTAAATAAAGATGGGGGATTTGAAATCTCACAAGAACATGTAGAAGCCATAAAGAAGGCGGATTTGGAGAATGCTTGCGAAACAATAGTGGATATTTTAACTGACTTTTTTCAAGTAATAGTAACTGAACATCAAGAATATTAATGATAACTGAAGAGAATTTTAAAACACCGTGGTCAAAGTTAAGTGCAAGAGAGTTTGATTCTTGGCATTCAATGTGTTCCTATTTAGGTGCATTTCCTCCCACACTTGCGAATTATTTAATACGATACTTTTCAGTCGAGAACGATATAATTTTAGACCCGTTCTCAGGTCGAGGTACAACAGCTTTAGAAGCCCGAATATTAAACAGACAAACCATTGCTACAGATTTAAATCCCATTGCTTTAGCCTTATCTGAAGCAAAAAATACAAATTTAACTCAAGAAGAAATCTTTGAACGTATTGATATTTTAGAGAGCAAATATGACTACGCCTTATATCAACCTGAAGCGATTGCTCAATCAGATGATATTCATCTGATATTTCATCCGCGGACTTTGGCACAGTTATGCTACTTACGTAGAAAATTGTTGAAATCATCAAATCCGGTTGATAAATATCTGGTAGGCATAACGCTTGGGATTTTACATGGTGGCGAAAGAATGGATGGGACGTCAGGATATGCATCTATAGACATGCCAAATACTTTTAGCATGTCAGCCGAATATGTAAGAAGGTTTGTTCAAACGAAACAGCTAAATAGATTTTACAGAGATGTGTTTGTTTTATTAAAGGAGAAAACAATTAGGTTGTACAAAAAGCACAATCTTCTAAAAAAAAGTGGAATTGTTCTTAAAGCAGATATAAAAAAGCTATCAGAAATTGAAAAGTTGTCCGAGTTTAAAAATAAAGTAAGTCTGATACTAACCTCGCCGCCATATCTGGGAATAGTAAATTATGCGAAGCAAAATTGGATTCGTTCATGGTTTTTAGATCAAGACCCGACAATAGTTTCGGCAGATTTAGATGATGATCTAAATCTTAATGAGTGGATAGAGTTTTCTAAATCTTTTGTAATTGAAACTAAACACTTTCTGAAAAGTGACGGCATCGCAATTTTTGTCATTGGCGATGTTGCAAAATCAAAAACAAGTATAGTACCGTTAGCAAGAGAGTTTTGTTTGATGGTTAAGGAAAACCAAATTTTTAATAATGTCTGGTGCATCAACGATGTAATTAACGATTTTGACAAAACCACAAGAATTTGGGGCGATTCAAAAGGAACAGCTACAGCTACCGATCGAATTGTCATTTTATCAGATATCAATCCATTCATAGATAAAAAGCGCGACGAAACAGTAGAAGAGTTGGATTATGAATATATATTAGAATGCACTAAATTTTTCATCGGAAGCTAACTAATCAAGTATGGCAAAGGCTATTGACTATAATGACGTATGGTATCAGGAAGTTACTCCCAGATCGTATTATATTGAGAACGATTTAGAAAGAACAGTAATTCAAAATTTAGAAATTATTTTTCCTCAATTTCATGCCTTATTATTTAAGAAAAAACTTATTAACCCCGTTACGACGTTTGGTAGTGTTCCAGATTTAGCAATGGTAAAAAAGGACTATTCGGAATGGTACATTATAGAAGTAGAATTAGGGAAACACGATAAAAAACATGTAGTAGAACAAATTGAAGCCTTTTATAATTGCGGTTACACTGATGAACATGCTGTTTATATACATTCAAAGCGTCCCGACTTAGATATTAATCAATTGAAGACAATGATTGCTAAAGTAATACCTAACTTTATGGTTATGGTAAATGAGCCAAAACCTGATTGGGTATCTGATTTAAAAAAGCTCCGCTGTAAAACTTGCGAGTTTCAAATATATCATGATTATCAGGGGCATCCTTTATATAGATTAAACGGTGAACATCCATTTATTTACACAAAGTTTTCCCATTGCAGCTATCAAAAAAGTGTGCCCTACGTAGTGGAAGTTCTGGATAATCACTTTTTGAATAGCTATGACATTAATAATGCAGACATAATTAATATTGAATACAATGGCAAAAATGTTCAATGGCAACGAAAAGATACGGGTGGCCAAGTGTTTTTAATAAGTAAAAATGATAGGCCGCCATTAGATCCGCTCACACATAGATATAGATTAAATTACGACGATTCTTTAACCTCATTTAGCTTTACGAAAGATTAATATGAAATTTGAAATCGCAAACAATGTCATTCTTTCTTATAAGAGGCTTTCGTATGAGCCGTGGTATGCATTTGCTGAATTTGTAGATAATTCAACTCAAGCGTACTTCTATCATAAAGCAGAATTAGACGAGGTATTCAAGGCCACACATGATAAACTTAGAGTTGCCATAACCTATGATAGACAGGCAGATTATATAAAAATTGAAGATAATTCAATTGGAATGAATGAAGCCGAATTGGATAAGGCATTAAAAGTAGGTACACCTCCCGATAATCCAAATGGCCGATCAAAATACGGCATGGGAATGAAAACAGCGTCATGCTGGTTTGGTAACTATTGGACGCTTGAAACAAAAAAGCTAAATGAGATTAACGCTTATAAAATAACTATTGACGTAAACCAAATTGGGAATACTGAAGGTGAAACTGATCTGACACCGGAAATAATTGTTTCACCACCAGGAGAGCATTATACAATACTTACTATTTCAAATCTTAATAGGAAGCTTGTAGGCCGAACTTTAGCAAAAATAAAAGAATATTTAAGTTCTATTTATCGGTTTGATATAATGGAGGGTATTGAAATCACATGGAATGGCTCCAAATTGGAGTGGCATGGTTTCGATGATGAATTATATGTCTCTCCAGATGGGGTTAGGTATAAAAAGTATTTTGAATTTGAAATTAATCAAAAATCTGTTAGTGGCTGGGTCGGCGTTTTAGGAAAAGGGGCAGGTAGTCGAAAAAAAGCTGGATTTTCAATTGTTCAAAATAAAAGAGTCATTCAAGGTTGGCCGACGGCATATAAACCAAGCTCGATTTTTGGTGAACAGGAAGATGGAAGCAATGACCTTGTTAACCAAAGGGTAGTTGGTGAGTTATTCCTTGATCAATTTTCAGTAAGCCACACTAAGGATAAAATTGTTTGGGAAGATGAAGAAGAAGATCAATTAGATATAAAACTGGGCCAGGTCTGCGCGGACGCAAGAGAATTGGCATTGACATTAAGGTTTCATAAGGACAACGTAGTGGATGATATGCCGAAGTTTAAGGAAGGGGCCTTAAATGTATTTGAAGCTGAACTTAAGTCACCCCAGCTACATGATTATCTTGCCACAGTTCAACCAGTTCCTGAAGAAATTATTGAAGCTTCTTTTAAAAACACTTCTGACAGCGCTGAAAATGAAGGCGAACCGGATTTAACCGTAGATATTGGCTCAGGCAATGATATCATTCATGTCCATGTTTATTTTAATGAAAAGTCCGAATATGAGCCTTATGTTTTAGTTGAAACAACTATAGAGGACAATAAAATTATTATCATTATTAATATGCTTCACCCTCACATTCGAGAAATGAAAAGTGAAGATTCACTTTTAAACTTTTTCAGGCACTGTGTATATGACGGCGTAGCCGAATGGAAAGCCGTTAAATTAAGAGGGAGCATTCAACCATATACTATCAAGTTCTTAAAAGATGGATTATTGAGGATTCCGTTTGATATTAAACAACGTAAGTCTGTTTAATTATCTATGTTGACTTTATCATCTAACAAAAAAAATATGCTAATTTTTTCTTATGGTTCAAATATGAATATAAGTAGACTTCGCTCCCGTGTGCCTTCTGCCGTTAAAATAAGTAATGCTTATTTAAAAGGCTATCAAATGAAATGCAATAAAATTAGTATTGATAAATCATCTAAAGGAAACATTATCCCAACTGAAAATGAAAATGATAGAGTTTGGGGCGTTGTTTTTAATATTGAAGATAAACAAAAAAAAGATTTAGATCGGGTAGAGGGGCTTGGTAAGGGATATTATGAAATGATGATTTTCTGCACTGATATAAATAATAACAATTATAATGCACAAGTTTATATTGCAAAACAAGAATTTATAAGCGATGATCTTATACCTTATGATTGGTATAAGGAACTTATCTTAACAGGCGCAAAGGAAAATAGCCTTCCGACGGAATATGTCGAACAACTTGAAGCTATGGCTTTTAATGTTGATACCGATAGTAAAAGAAGAGAAGCTAATTTATCCAAATAACAAATTATCTAAAGTACACGGCCTAAAGTTTATTGATTTCTTAATTAAATCTCAGACTTCGCTCAAATTGTAAGTAAACAATTTGAAATGCTTCCAAATTTGATCCCAACAAATTTGAAGGTATATGAATACGTCGGAAAACAAATCAAATACTAAGAAAAGCTTCCTACAACAGCTAATCACACTGGATGACCTATATATTTTCAAACAGGAACTAATCGGTGAATTAAAAAACTACTGAAAGAACACGCGGGTAAGCCTACAAAACAGTGGCTTAAAATAGAGGAGGTCAAAAAGATGCTTGACGTTTCAACAGGCACTTTACAGACACTACGCATTAATGGCACATTACCATATACCCTTATCGGTGGAGTAATCTATTATGACGCGGACGACATACAAAATATGTTCCTATCAAGAAAATTTCAGCATCCACAATTATAGGTTATGACAAAGCAAGCGCAGATAACCGGACATGGCCGGAGCGTTCCGCCTATAATGGCTCATGTCATCATTACTTTGACCAGCTGGGGATGGGAATGAACAAAGAGGAAGCTGAAGCATTCTTTAATTACTAGGCAGTTCACCAATGGGAAATGCCTACTGGTACTCCTGTCCGCAATTGGAAAACTGTTGCAGGTAATTGGATTTACGATATTAAAAGATCAAGAATCTTATCGCTTCAACTAAAGTTAAACCGGGGCTGATGAAAGGCAGAACGCAAAAGCTAACTGAGGGGGTATTTTACCAGACACAAACCACCTTTAAATCTATTCAAAAGCTTTCCGAGGAAGGGAAGCAATTGAGTGATCCGGGACAGCTATTCGGCAAGTTTATTCCAAGAGGTTCTGTAATTCATTTTCCATCACAAAGAGGTGTTGGTAAATCCTGGCTGTGTATGCAAATATGCATGGCGGTGTCGGGAGAGTGGGGTAGCTTTTTAGGAGAGGAAATCAACCAGAATGGCAACACGTTTTATATTAATCATGAGCTTAGTCCGAACACAATGACCATTAAAGTGTTTGATATAATGTTCGACTTTGGGGTAAATTGGCGATAACATTGTATGCATAAAACGATTACTTTAAGCCATAACAGCCTTTTAATTTTTATTATTGAGATGTTTATATGGATTCGATTCAGAGCGGGAATCGAACCATTTTTAAAATGGACTGATCTACAGCTACTTACTATATGTTTTAAATCGGCGCCACGAATGACGCAATTGGCTAATCAACCTGATTTAAGAACTGATTTTATGCATTACCGAAAGCCTTTTGCCTGCGTCACGATCTTACATCATGTTCAAGAGCAATTGCATTTCCATGTCATTGTAAAGATGATAGTTTTTGTCAATTTTTTGCAACGATAACTATAAAGAAGATCTTCTTTTCTTATTTAGCAACAGTATTCTTTTTGCCCCATTCTGCCAACTGCTGCATCACATCGTTGAGCGACATCCCTTTTTCAGTAAGTGTATACTCTACCTTTGGCGGTACTTCGGCATATACTTTTCGATTAATGATACCGTCCGCTTCCAGTTCTTTTAAATGCCTGGATAATACCTTTAATGCTATACCGTCAATTTTTTTATGAAGCTCACCAAATCGCCTGGGACCTGATAATAACATCCAGATAATAACAGGTTTCCACTTGCCACTTATGATACTAATTGATTCTATTATGGAGCAATCACAATCCGGCTCTACTTTTTTTTCAATTATTTTTTCTGCTAACATGCTGATAATGAGTATTAGTGTCTTTAATGTCAATACTTGACAAAAGTGCCATTACTTGCCAAAAGTAAAGTTATGGATTAATTTTGTTAAAAAAAGCGAAAACAAAAATTATGAAAATACTCATTTTAGGCGCCACTGGCAGAACCGGTCGTCTTATCGTTGAAGAGGCACTAAAGCAAGGTTATGACTTAAATGTTTTGGTGCGGGATAAAAACAAAATATCCTTTAGTTCAGAATCAATTAAAGTATATCAGGGAACACCTACCCGCAGAACAGATTTAGCGGCCGCAATGCAGGGGTGTGATCTGATAATAAGTGCTTTGGGTATCGTCAGGGCCTCAGATGCTCCCTGGTCTAAATTAATAACCGCCAAAAATTTCATATCTGAAAGCATATAAAATACGATTGCCGAGGCGGATCAACAAGGCGTAAAACGGTTAATTACAGTCTCTGCATGGGGCGTTGGGGATAGCAAAAATGATATCCCTTTTTGGCTCAGATGGTTAATTAACTATACCAATATGAGCCCTGTTTACGCGGAACACGAAAAAGAGGAAAAACTGTTAACAAATTCAAATTTAAACTGGACGGCTGTGCGGCCTGTTGCCTTAAATGATTCCGATAAGATAAAAACTTTAAAGGTGAGTTTTAATAACTTGCCCAAACCAAGTTTACAAATCGGCAGGCAAAGTGTTGCTAAATTCATTGTTGATATAGTAAAATCCGATAAGTACGATAGGAAAAGCCCAACAATTTCTGAAAATTAATCCGGCTGAGAAGTGCGAATCCTGCGTGCTCGAGAGAGGAAGAATTGCCTATCCATAGTCGTTAAATTAAGGAATAGAGTTGAGCAAAGATGGTTATCCCACCTCGGGATAATCATCAAAGTTTTCTTCCCCAGGTTTCAATTAAATCAAGTTAGTTTTTAAATTAATTTTTTAGCAATGCAAACACTTTATCAACTCGCACTGATCACTCATATTGCGGGGATAACGCTTATGGCGGGCACTACACTATTGGAATATTTGCTTACCAAACATTTCTGGAAGTTATACGCGAGCGACAAATCAAGAGCAATTACAACCAATGATGACGGATTTAATTTCCACTTGGTGGTTAATATTGGAATTGTTCTCTTGATACTGTCGGGGGTAACGATGTTGGTGATTTTCCAAGGTGTCTTTGCAAAACAAATCTGGTTTCAAATAAAAATTGGCTTAATCATCATTATAGCCATCAACGGATCGGTTTTCGGAAGAAAACAAGATGCGAAACTTAAACGGTTAATATCACTGGAACAATTGAACTTTCTTCAAGATGCCCCACGCCGGCAAGAAAACCGGAAAGACGATCTTATGAAGGTTAAAAATCGCCTCGATCTTTTTTATGTTTCTCAGCTCATGATGTTCCTTACCATTTTTACGCTTAGTGTTTTCAAATTTAACTAGACTTCAGTTATGTTCTTATTCAAAAAGGACGGACGGTCTTTAACGACCCATCGTTACAAAACGAATATTTATGATAAAACCTGCAAAGGGTAGCACCCTAAAACAATAAGAACAAAATTGTCCTACTATTAACCGACCTTTTCATTAAATAATCTCATTTTAGGCTAAAACAAAAGGCGTTTTGGCGTCATCCGTTCTTGAAAATACGCTGACCTTTGTGCTATCAAAAAAATCAAACAAAATGAAAGCAATAAAAATTCATGAATTTGGCGGTCCGGAAGTGATGAAAATAGAAGAGGTGGAAACTCCCGCTCCCCAGGCAGATGAGATATTGGTAAAAATGTACGCCAGCGGCGTTAATCCTGCCGATTACGTTGTACGCCAGGGAGGTAACGAGATATTGAAACCATTTCTGAAATTACCACTGGGGCTTGGCTTGGATGGCGCCGGTAAAATAGAGGAAATAGGAAGCGATGTAACAGGCTTTAAGAAAGGCGATAAAGTTTACGGTATTCCTAATTTTTTAAATGGCACCTATGCAGAATTTATTGCTGCGAAAGCCAATCAGTTTGCCATAATGCCAAACAATGTAAGCTTTAATGAAGCCGGTGCTATTCCATCCTGCGCATTGATGGCCTGGAACGGTATGGATCTTGGTAATGTAAGCGCGGGGCAAAGAGTGCTGATCAATGGGGCAGCCGGCGGAATTGGTACTTTGGCTATGCAGTTTGCCAAAGCAAAAGGTGCCTATGTAATCAGTACAGCCTCAGAGCAAAATTTTGATTTTTTAAAACAACTGGGATCAGATGAAGTAATTGATTACAAGGATGAAAATTTTGAAAGTTTGCTACAAGATATCGACGTTGTGTTCGACGCCTCACCCGTACAGAATGAAGACTCCAGAATGATGATGGCGCGTGCATTAAAAAATGGCGGCAGGTTTGTTTCTGTTCAGCTTCCGTATCCTTTCAGCGCAGAATTTCTCGGTATACTTTCAAAAAAACATGCCGAAGCAAAAATGATAAGGCGGGAGCTAGATGTTGCACAATCACTTACCGATATTGCAAAATTAATTGAAGCAGGTAAGGTGAGCATTGTTATCAGCAAGGTTTACCCGCTTGAAAAAGCCGCTGAAGCACATGCTGAACTGGAAACAAAACATGTTCGGGGTAAAATTGTACTGGAAATTAGAAAAGAGCATTAATCAAAAATGAAGCGGATTAAAACTATCAGTGAGTTTCACCAATTCAGGCAGCTACCCGCACCGGAGCACCCGCTCATCAGTGTGATCGAAATTGACTTGGTGAAGCGCACGGTAGATACAGAATCTATGGCCTGGTGTTACGACTTTTATGCTATAGGCATGAAAAGGGTTTCGTACTCAAACCATATTAATTTCAGATACGGTCAACAGCCATTTGATTTCAACGAGGGTATTTTATCTTTTGTGGCACCTAACCAATTATTGAGCCTTTCTATAGACACGAAGCAAGAAACAACACAATCGGGGTGGGTATTGCTTATTCATCCTGATTTTTTATGGAATACATCATTAGCTATATCCATGAGGAAATATGATTTCTGGGACTATTCCGTTCATGAATCGTTATTTCTTTCAGCCAAAGAAGAAGCTGCCCTTATACAGATATTTAAAAATATACAGCAGGAATATCATGCAAACATTGATCGCTTCAGCAAACAGATCATTATTTCACAGATTGAAAGTTTGCTGAGCTATGCAGACCGTTTTTATCACCGCCAGTTTATTACCAGAGAAAAAGCCAATCATCAGCTACTGGAAAAAATGGAAACATTACTGGACGATTATTTTAATGGTGATCAACTGGCAACAAAAGGTTTGCCTACCGTTCAATATATTTCTGAAACACTAAATGTATCACCGAATTACCTGCGGGGCTTGCTTAAAGTATTAACAGGACAAAATACGCAACAACTGATACACGATAAACTGATTGAAAAAGCCAAAGAAAAATTATCTGTAACAGATTTTTCCATTAGCGAAATTGCCTATGCATTAGGTTTTGAACATCCGCAATCGTTCACTAAATTATTTAAAAGCAAAACCAATTTATCGCCGTTAGCGTACCGAAAGTCATTCAACTGATTTTAAAAGGCTTGCCCGCTTCATAATCTTTACATCATATCTAAGGGCAATTGCATTCTCATTTCACTACAGAATTTTAATTTTCATTAGTAAATAGCAGCAGCTAACTTCTTTGCTGCTGCTTAAACATTTCAATAATTTCATCTTTGGATTTAATCAAATCCTCTTTTTCTTTAAGCATTCGCTCATACAACTCTTGCATTTTTTCGTTCGGATTAAACTGGTAAAAAACACTTCCAGCATTTCCCCCTTGTTGATTAATACTAACTACTGAATGAGCGTCCAACTCCTTTATAGCCTCTACAGGAAATTCGAGTACATCTGCTATCCTTTCTAGTAGG
>Ga0302300_1001435_pt1 | contig 13606 bp, 8 predicted proteins | sample III_Palsa_E1_1_FD_198756 | JGI IMG/M metagenome (GOLD analysis project Ga0302300, IMG submission 198756) | Peat permafrost microbial communities from Stordalen Mire near Abisko, Sweden - III_Palsa_E1_1 | ecosystem: Environmental > Terrestrial > Soil > Palsa > Peat permafrost | place: Sweden... | reverse complement strand
ACGATATCCATGTGGATCACAAGTATAATTACTTGTTTCATATCAACATGTCTACATGACTATTGTGGAGATTTGTTTGCATGGATCATCATGTAATAATACTTACATTATCTTGTTATATCAGAGTAATTACATGACAATCTGTGTAGGCAACGATCCACAATATCCATGTAGATAACATGCGTTATCACTTGTTTCATATCAACATGTCTTCATGATTATTGTGGATCAGCTGCCTACACAGATTGTCATGTAATGGCAAATAAATTACCCGCTATGTTAAAGCAATTACATGACAATCTGTGTAGGCATCTGATCCACGATATCTATGTGGATCACATGTATAATTACTTGTTTCATATCAACATGTCGTCATGAATATTGTGTATCAGTTGCCTACACAGATTACCATGTAATAACAAACAAATTACTTGTTATATTAAAGCAATTACATAATAATCTGTGCAAGCAAGGATTCACAGCTATCATGTAGTTTATAAGTGTAATTAGTTATTATGTATTGACATTAATAACTATAATCTTAATAACTATAATCTTAACAACATACTATATGTTGTAATACTAATTTTAATACTTGTTATGTCAAATAATGTTTATATTGTTATTGTTGTTTATGGTCTTAACAAACAATTGTCTTATCTCCCCATCCCATCTCCCTCATATTCAAAGATATAACATATGTTAATTACTTTATACTGTAATAATATTTTCATTCACAATACAATAACAATATTAAATATATCCAGAAGTAGTTAATGTAGTAAATATTGTTGTAAACACCAACAACTTATTTACAACTATAAACATACAAGTGTATTAATATTATGTTTATTGTAATTTTAATATTCTCTTACCTGGTAAGAGATGAAGTGAATAATCTTGTTTATTGTAACATGTGTTACTATTATGTTTTGTTATGAATATTATGCTCAAGATGATTATGATGATGAGGAAGAAGAGGAGGTTGAAGCAACATAGGTGTTGTTGACTACAGTAACCGGTGTTTCAGTCATCTGTTGGACACGGACAAGTTTGTTTAGGAACTTACGATAGTCAACCTTGCATGATGGATGTAACAGCTTGTCCAAATGTGGTGTATAGGGAGATTCCATGATCTCAGTGAAGTTCTCATCCCACTCTTCAAATAAAGCCATACGATTCCAATAATTACCGACATATGACCAATAGTCATCATTGTGAACAGCATTGATAATCTTATTACTATCATCAAATGTGGATGCATTGGTAGATGTGGTGGTAATGAGGTTGTTGTAATGAGTGTACAGCAGTTCCTGACACACTTTGTTCTTCCAATTGATCATTTTAGTCCACATAGTTATGTATTTGACACCCAGACGGGTATTAACAAAGTAACGAGGTTTGTAGCCAAAGTCACCCAAGTCAGAGTTTAGTGTTGATAGTTCAGCACCATAAACAATCTCCAGTAACTGTTCGATAGGTTTACACAATTGCTTTTCAACGTAGAAGATACGATCAATAGGTTCTTGATGTTTATTTTTAATGTAGTCATTGAGTAAGCACATCTTGAATCCCTGTTTGGAATTACCTTCTACCGTAGGTCTCGTCACAAACACGTACACTACACGTTCACCTAATTCCAAGGGATAGCCTCGTTTCTCCTGTTCAATCTTGAATAACTTCATAGGACAACGTGCTGTATCCTTGTAATTGTTAACCTCACGAGTTAACATGAGATCCTTTATCTGTACCAAACCATACATCATGTCAAACACATATTTGTCGATCTGATCTAAAATGAACTCTAAATTCTTGTTGAACAGAGCAGATTTTAATATTTCAGAGAAACAGTTCTGAGCCCACTTACATCTATCTCTTCGAGTATTAGCTAAACCCTTATGTTTAATCTTCTTAAGATCCAAATCAATTTCACCCTTACTGTTGACCGAAAAACCACCGATACTGTTGATCGTAACCTGTTTCTTCTTGTCATTGACTACCACATCATTACTACTTTCACACTCTGATAGAATACAGTAATTTTTGGTAGTTTGTTTTTTGTCATCTCGATAGGTGAACGTATGCAAGTAACTATCACGGGTAACATTACTATTATCACTACTACTACCATCATTGGTAATACTGGTAGTAAAAGAAATAGGTTGTACTTGATGGTCAGTAATGTTGGATACAGCAAAGTGCTTGGTTTCATCAACTAACATACCAGCTATAAACTCCTTGAAATGTTCCAAGTCAGACAATACATGGCATTCTTTAGTTTCGTTCTTCTTGACATCCAAATAACTAAATGTATGGAGATAACCAACATCAAACTTTCTAACTCTACGATTAGAAACATGTTTGAGATTGTAATACTTAGTTTCAATACCAGCATAACGCTTCTTAGTTACGTAGATGACAACGTGAAAAGCACGTTCGAACTCCAGCTTGAGTGGTGTGGGAAACAACTCTGTTAATTCATTGGCCAATTTCTCACCCCAGTGATATGTTTCCTCAGTGTTGATGAACGGAAGCGATACCATGATAGAATCTGTGTCACCATAAACAACCAAACCTTTGTACTTCTTGACATAATCTTGACACACGAAATTAAGTTCTCGGCCCTTAGCAGTAACACTAGCTGCAGCCTCTTGTAAAGGCATAACTTGAGCACCTAAGAAACCATAAACAGAATTGGCACACACTTTAATTGCTAACTGACGCTGGTTATAAACAGAATACATGAATGGTGTAATATTTGGGTCCTCCATTAATTCTCTGACCACTTTTCTCTTAGTCACCAGCTTCTCACAAATACGAGGTAGAACACCTGGTCTCACTTCCTTCTTGAGGAAACGATAGCGAAAGTGGATTTTAGGTAAGGGTTCCTTAACCTCAACATTGGCCTGTTGATTCTTTTTACCCCGCTTTTTGGGCTTTTTGTCTTCCTCGTCAATAGCGTCTTCGTACCACTCAATGATGTTACAGTTGGTATCAGGAACATTATCATCGTTAACTAATGTAGTATAACAAATGTTATAAGCACGAATGATAGATGGATATAGACTGGCAAAGTCGAAGATCATAACAGCTGAATGACGACCAACAATAGGAGGACATACGTAACCACCACCATACTTGGTAACCTTAACACCTAAATCATTGAGAATGTAACCCTCATGATAAACTTCCTTATAGATCTGGTTGCGAACACGAATTTGTTGACCACGAGTATAGATGGATGAAGGTGTAACACATACAATGTTGGACATTTCCATGAGAGCGGTGAAGATGTTGAGCTTCTCAGGTAATTCATAGGTAAGTAAGCTATCCTGTAAACAGTAGGAACCAACTCTTGCTACTTCAGTTCTAGCCTTTCTTATTTGTTCCACATTACCTGACTTGTGAGCATTGACAGATAATTCATGAATCTTGAACATCTCCTGGGCTGAAATGGGGTGCTTGCCTTTCTCTAAGAATACTTCGGATAGGAACTGAAGTGAATGTTGAGCTAATGTTGGATAGTCAGCTCGCATAATACGATAAATATCAAGTGACAATCTACCCTCCATCTCCAAATTCTTGATGATTACAGTCTGTTGTGCAGATGAATGCCATGATCTATCATCAATCTTAGTGTCCGAATACTCATCTTGCATACAAGACAAATTGTTCCATTTGAGACCTAAGTTATCTAGTCGTTCATCCAGGTAGGGAAAGTCGAACTTGAAGCCGTTAAAGGTATAGATGATGTAAGGATTGTACTTGCGAATGAACTCTTGCATACCTAAGATCATGTTAATCTCATGATCATAATAACGAACTTCAGCACCTGGAATGTCGTCACATGGGTCAATGGTTTGAAGGATCTTAACCTGTCTCTTGGAACCGGTTCTGTCAGGGAACATGAGCTGAAAGATTAAAGAGTTCATGGTTACAACATTGTCAATGTAAATACCCTTTGGCATAGTATTGAAATTGGGAGTGTAACATTCAATATCTAAGGTTAAAGTCATTGGATTGACCTGCCATGAAGCTGTTAACTCCTCATCTAAACCAAATAGTGATTCAAAAGGGACTACATACTCCTCACATGCAAGTGTGATTTGGGATTCATAATCAACCAAACGACAGTCACTCTTTTTAACTTTGATCCACTGAGTATAACCAATATCTCTTTGAGTTGACAATTTATGCACAGTTGTAATATTAGACTCCCACACTTTAAACTCAATGTACTTACCTCGATTCTTATCTAAACAAATAGGAGCCTCAATTAACTTCTTGTAAGACCACATATCCCTTTCTGACTTGAAATGCAAAGTTACAACCTTAACTGGTACATAAAAATAAATGCGATTTTTAGTATCCACAGTCTTCTTAATTGGCTTCACCGTGGGACTGAGGGTGTCAAATATTGGTGCCAAACCTGCAATTCTTTCATTGGTCCAGTCAATAATTTGACCATCGATCACAGTAGGCAACTCAACACGCAAAGTAGGTGTAAAGTCCTCAACACGTAAACACACCTGTCGTGAGATACCATCCTCACTGTTATCTGAACGCGTTAACGTCCAAATTCGTGTTTGTGACTTAAACTCATAATCTTTACCTACCCATTCATATGGTCTAACTATGATATAGTCATCATCATTATCATTATCACATACAACATCTACAGCATTAATACCAGTACCAGTTGATGATTGCTTTGATTGTGATTGTTGTTGCTTTGTGTTTGGTTGCTGTTGTTGTTGCTTTTGTGGTAGTGAAGGTTGTACTGGTTGTCGTGATTGTGGTTTTTGTGGTTGTACAGGAACTGGTGGGTGCGGTGACATCAAGATTATTTGATATTGTAATTTTGCTGACAAACATCACCTTTATCAATAATGTCATGATAGTCTAGTAATAAAAACTCAGGCAATAGAGCTGTAATGTATATTGGTATTTGACTTCAATAATAAGTATCATTAATTATCACTGAATATATATGAGTGTTATATCGATTTATGAAATCGTGTTATTGGATATACACATATACACTAGTAATCGGTATTATCCGTCTGGTAACAAAATGTTATTAATTATCAGTGAGTGAAGTAATATTTGAATCAGTGATAAAATCATAATCATGGTTATAACTGTCATGAGGTAACAATAATAATATGTGTTATTAATATGTGTTATTAATATGTGTTATTAATATTGTAATTATAATCTGGATATAAAATATTATATCAGTAGTGATGAGTAAATAATATCACATTAAAATTGGTATGATAAATAACATTATTTATTTTGTATATTTTGTATAGTAAACAACATTTTGAATGTTGTTGTAATAAAGTTATGTGGTGTTAATAACAGTAACAGTAACAATAACAATAACAGGTAATAATTTACATGATTATAATTTGGTGTATTGATGTACTGTAAATGTATTATAAACATATTATTATAATGATCATTGTGATGTATTTATATTTTATATTAGAACAAATCACATTAAATCTGTGTATTCAACCATCCACTAATATCATGTATCCATATAATACAAATCTGTATGTATAATTGTATATTTGTATGTTTGTATTTGTAAACAATTAGTACAGTTATATGATACTAGTAGTATTACATAAAGTTTGTGTGTCCAACTCACACTAATATTATATGTCTATATGTACGTATATATGTACGTACTATAAAGTATATGGTTACATATTTGGTATTGTATACAACATGGAACATGTAATAGTAGCTTCGCAATCCAATGTTGATGTATTACCACACACTACAAATAATATATATATTAATAGTTTTTATATACAAACTTGTGTATTTGTATTTTTACATATGGTCACATAATATTGGTGATAAGTTAAATACACCAATTTCATGTAATAACATTAATACATTATGTATATATTAATTATCATGTGTAATGATGAATACACAACTTTGTACCATATATATACATATGGACACATAATATTAGTAGTTAGTTGGTGGTTAGTTGAATACATCAATATTATGTAATATCATACGATATTTATCATAATGGTAAAATATTTATTTACTATATGCAACAACATTAATATAATAATTATTATGTGGTATTAAAAGTAAATTGTTGATGTTATATATATAACAAAATAAGGAATAGGGAAATAAAAAGAATGTGGAAGGACAACATGATCACAATTATGTTTGAAACCTATGTTGATAGTGATCATGGTAATGAGGATGATAATTGTGGTGATAATTATGGTGATGATGGGAGAGGAGAGTGGGTGACAGACATATTATATTGGACAAAGCAACAAAACATTGTGATGATTAATAACCACAACAGTAATATTGTTATGTTAATTTGGTACTGTAAATATACAATATGTGCTTATGTATATGTATTATGACAATAGATAAATAATATTTAAAATATTATTATACAATAGTATTTAATATCAAATAAATATAATTATAATTATAAAATATGAAAGTGAAGAGTCGCATTTTGGGTAAGATTTATATTGTTAAGGACGATGACAACTATCATCATGAGGATACAGATGACAATTGGACAGGAGGGGAACAAAGAACAGGGGGAATAGGAGGAAAAGGAGGAAAAGAAGGAAAAGAAGGAAAAGAACTAAATACCAATAGATATTGGTTACAGGTTAACAAGAATGATGACAGTGTGTCGTTTGTTAAGGATAAACAGGATACAGCTGATGTTTGGTACTTCACCGGTAAAATATTCCACAGACCATACCGTTTTGTATTGTGTGATAGTTATGGTAAACCAATCTTTTGGCATGGAGATAACGTTGGACTTAATATGAAACATGACAAGTCAGCATCAATAGTGACATTATCATTCAATGATGATAATTGTATAACGTTGTATATAGGAACACAAAAATTACCCTTCCAAGCATATTGGTATGCGAACATGAGCAAGAACATGAGTGAGAACATATTTACAGGTGAAAATGATGGAAATAATGAAAACAATGGATATGCTATGGGGCCAATGTTTGATGAACCTAAAATACAAAACCCCAAACCTTGGTTCAACTGGTACAATGTTGGCTTTTGGGTTTTACTGTTTATCATTTTAATTTCCCTCATCACATTACTATTCGTGGCAATTAACGGTCTAGACCAACAAAAAAGATTAATGTCTGATTGGATTATAATCAAAAGTTATACATAATATTATATACACATACATATATACATCATCATAAATATATGCAATTATATAAAAACATTAGTGTAAATAATGTGTAAACTGTATTGTGAATAATTAAATTATTCAACTGCGAGGTGATATAGATGTATATATATATGTGATTGAGCAAATTTTTAATTTCATATAAACGCCGATGCTGTAGCAGTGCATAATATACAATTATTTGGAAATACAATCACTTAAAATTACAATTACTTAAAATTACAATTACTTAAAATTACGATTACAATTAAATAGAATATACAGAATGTTAATACTACATATTCATGTATAATATTTAATAGTGTGGTGGTGGTGATGATGGTAATGATGATGATGATGAACTAGTAAAAGGTTTGTAAGGCAAATATTGGTGTTCCATAATTTTATTGATACAATGACCTTTATTTTTATTTTTATTTTGACTTTTACTTTGTTTACAAACACAATTTTTACATGTATGTTAAACCACAATTGGGGAGTGTGGTATCTAGGTTAATGTTTGAAGTGCAATCCAAACCAGTACTTGAACATAGTATGTTCTGGAGTGAACGTGATACAAATATGTGATTACACGATTTGTGACCGATTACTACATTCAAAGTTTCAGACATTGGTGTGGTGGTAATACAATCGGTAATGATGGGTATGGACGTAGACCCATAGATGTAAAACATGGACTGGTTTTAATTTTGTACCTCGGTGTATAATATATGTGTTGATGGTCATTAACATGTTGGTTTTTTGGCACATGTGAAAAATAAGTAAAAACATTTATAAAATTATAATATTGTTATGTGCGACATAAAAAATTTCCCATTTAGTTTTCATACATTAACTATTTAAGATTTTTTTCAAAAAATTGTTTTTGTAATAAAAACATGTCCACGAGTTACGTTTCCGTTTCTGCTTGTACTAATAACCCACTTAAGCTTCAGACCTGTCCAAACCCCTGTGCTCCCGTTTGTGTGCCTGAGAAGCCCAAGAAGGAGTGCGCACCGGTTTGTGAAAAGAAAGACGTTTGTGCTACCGACGTTTGTAAGAAAGATGTTTGCAAAGAGGATCCTTGTGCTAATCCATGTGCTGACCCCTGCAAGAAGAAGAAGCGTGGTCTCAGCGGTTTCTGGATTTGGCTGATCGTATCAATCATCATCCTCATCATCCTAGTTATTGCTCGTCCCGCTATTGTTGTTAACATTGACGCCGTCACTGACCAGACCTATCTTAACTGGTTAGCCCTGATCTTCTGGTCTGCATTATTCGGTGCTATCATCTGGGGTATCATCGCGCTCATTAAACGGCTAGTCAGCAAGAAGAAGGAAAAGGCTGCTTGTGAAGCTGCTGCCTGTGCCCCAGTATGTGCTGTTGCTTGCTAATTACCAATTATTAATTGTATGTACCAAAAATAAAATATATACATACATTGTAAAATAATATAACTACAACATTTGTCAACTGTTAAAATAAATACGTGTTACATAAAAACACATGTAAATAGATATTATTCGGACAAGATAAAATATATCTTGGTATAGAAAAATAAAAGTATATTGAACCCATGTTAATTAATCCAAACATGTTTAAAGTGTACACACTTTAATGTTAAAAATGTATATACACACCATCCCAGATGGTGTTACTCATTTCACTATTAATATTATCCATGATACCAACAAGTGGTAAATTATCAAACCAATACACATATATACATATTAGTAATAATATTTATATTTATTATTACATGTTCTAAAATAAAAGATATTAAAAATATTAAAGATACATATAACTAAATATTTGTATAACATAAATCACAATAAGTTACATATTGTATGTAACATTACTCATACCATATGACATCAATAACATCAATAACATTACTCATACCATATGACATCAATGACATCAATGACATTAATCATGTAATATATAATATATATGTTATTCGTAATAACATATAATCTGTATTATTTACATATTCTTTCCTGTTAAGAAGATTAAAATATGTAATTAAGTGTATTTATAGTATTAATAGTAACTATACTTTTAGTGTTATTAATGCATGTAACCAAAAGTACAAATTGTATTTTACCTTCAATATAGAAAATAATATGATGTATAGCTATAATTTTAATATTTAGATATATCTTTACTTACTCCCGTCCTCTCTTCATCCCTTCATATAATACATAATTATACAGTAGGTAAAGTATAGTCTCAGTCAAAAAATACTTAATGTTATGTGGTTAATATTTATGGTTATATAATTTTTATGTTTAATAACAAATTAAGATATACTGTTATGTAGTTTAATAACTATTTTTCATATAATATGTATGTGTGTATATACATTTTTGTATGGTATTTAAAATGTTTTGTTACATGATGTAACAACTTAAACATCTAATTGATATATAGAAGATAGTTATATCTTCTACATTACATTATTTTTTTGTATGGTTTTTAATAAAATAACATGTACTTTTTTGACTTAACATGTATTTACATCTTCTAAATATCTAACAGTGTTAAATTGTGTTTTGCATATTTTGCTCATTGATTAAGGTAATATATGAGTAAACACAATATTAGTATATCTATATATTTTAATGTGCATTTAAACATCTTTGAGATGTTTTTCTTTTTGTCCAACGACACATCTAATAATTAAAATAATTTCTTTTGTATGTCACAAGAGTTTTTAATTATTAAATTATCTTTGTCTACTCAATGTATATACATGTATCCCATCATTGTCACTACCCCTTTATCTACGTCATGAAATTATAAATTAGTATGGTAATGTAAAATTTGTGTATATGTATACGTATATATGTTAACAAAACATCTGACTAACTAGTTGACTAACTGGCCAACCAACTAACAATCAATAAGTTGTTAATACACATATATGTATGATATATGTATATCAATAAAATCAAACAATTACAGTACTATTTTTTCTAGTAAGTAGTAACATACTAATTTAGTTATATGTGTTAACATGGATACATGATATTCGTGGATGGTTAAAATACACGAATATCATTTAGTGATACTAATATAATTATATATTTTATTCTAACAACTATGAATATATAATTATTTATTCATTGAAGTACATTAGTATAATTACGTGATATCCGTGTATTTAACCATCCACAAATATTATGTAACTTTACTACTATTATAATATTGATATGTATATGGTAATACATATTATATATTCGAATAATGTTAATTTGTTACTTGTATTTTTTTTGTTTAAAATGGGAACAAACTTGTTTGAAGTAACACCAATTTACATTTTGGTTATTAAACAATAGTATTTTCTAGTTGGTAATGGTAATCGTGATGACGATTGCAATTATAATAACAAGTAAGAAAAGGAATATTACCTGTTATCCGATATAACTATTTTATAGTTCAACCATCTTTTTATCTTCTTATCTCTTTTTCTTACTATCTCTTTGTCTTCATCAAACATATTTATATACGTTAACCCCTACCAAATTAACACATAAACATTTAATTGTTAAATTTCTTTAGTGTTCAAATTAACATACAATAGTTGTTATATTGGATTGAAATTCTTAACATTTGTAGTTACAAGTAACCATAAAATATATTTGTTTAAACAAACACATACATACACACCTTAACATAAACATAAACATAAACTTCATGTTTATTAAGTTTATATGTTTCAGTGGTAACATTCTTAAACTTAGTTTAAGAATATTCAAACCTATTTCAAAAAGTTAAAATTACACAATTATAACCATATGTGTTTTTGATCAATTGTAACACTATTTATCTTTGTTTATCTAAATAACTTTAACTCCTTTAAGGATAAAAAGACATGTTAATTTAAAATTTGTGGATCCTAACCAGTTCGAAGTATCCTTGTTTATTTATTGTGTGGTTGTATAACCAAAATATCTTTAACCTATCTCAAATAAGTTAATTTAAACTTTATGGTTTTAATCTTCTCTCCCTCATCCTCTCGTTCTTATTCTCCTTCTCCTTATTCTCCGTCCTCAATATGCATATCTGTTTAACTAAATACTATTAGATATGTTAAACTACAAGTTTTATATTTTGACTTATATCACAAAGATTAAAATTGTATAATCTATATTATGTAACATAATATACAAGATATTAAAATTACTTCCTTGAATACGGATACATATATCTTAGAAAGGTTAGAAATACAATATTTAGATTAACTCACTGTAAAAAAGTTAAAATTAAACAAAACATGTGGAGAACAACTCTCTCACCTCAGATATCCTTTCTCTATCTCATACATTTTTGGTTTTACATGTAAAATAAATTATGATAAAGATATCCATTATTACGATTTTGTAATCTTGTTTTAATATAGAATTAATTCTATACTCATTAGTATGATAAATATCTTGTTACTCCTATTTTACACACAAATATATGTTAAACATATTTTTTTGTTAAAACCAAACAAAATTATATCACCTAAATAATAAAAGTAACAAGATATTTATCATGTCAATGAGTATAGAATTAATTCTATACTAAATTAATATTGTAACGCATGTAATTACATTTATGTATTTACATTTATGTAATGTATCTTTGTTTATTGTTGGTTAACAAAAAATAAAATAAACAGAGACAGATAGATATAGAGATAGAGAGTAAAAATATAAAAGTTAAGTTAACTCATCCATATCACACAAAGAAAGTTAAAAATACAAAGTTTATTTTAACATCACTCCATATACTAGAAATGTTAAAAATACTTGGTTAAATAAAGTATCTCTAAGGTACTTTAAAATTATTTGGTTAAAATAAAGATAAGGAATACTCTTGTATCTATATTACCTAAGAGTGTGTATCTGTATACATATATATATGTAACTTAAATTTAATTTAAGTTTAAAAACAATACAATTGTATATAATTATATTGTTAATACTTGTTTATGTTTAAAACACTTTAGGGTTAAAAAATTTTAAGATGAATACATATCTGTATAAACACATATTAACATCTTAGTTATATACAACTGTATTATTTTTAAACTTAAATTAAATTTAAGTTACATATATGTATATTAGAGAAGTTAAAAATACAAGGATTAATTTGAGACACATTAAACACACCAAAAATATAAAGTTAGTAAAAAAACATCTTTAAAATGTTTTATTACACTATACATAATTTAACTTAGTTACTATGGCTACTAATACTTTATATTTTTGGTGTTTTTAATATATATATATATATATATATATATATATATATATATATATGTCATTATAATAAATACTTAACTATTTTTAACTAATTATATTAACACATATAAATTTCGAATAAGTAATATAATTGGGATTAACAAACATGTATGTTAAAAACATGCTAAATGTATATTACTTACATCATATCTTTTTTGTGTTGGATAACATAAAATAATACTAAATTGTTAAAATACGTATATATGTATGTATTAAATACATATTTGTAATATTGGCTACATGTTTGTATATATATATATATATATATATACATACATATCTTTTGATCTTTATCGTTTGTCTATCGTCTTTTCTTTCTTTCTTCTTTTCACCACTGTTATATTTTCACCACAACGTAATAATAAGTATCTTTATTACAATTTTATTGTTAAACATGTGTTTTTGCATGAAAATTATTTACATAAACTCTATCCAAGATAGTGTTTGAATGTTTGAATGTTTAAATATTTTATTGTTTATCTAATTTTGCATACAAACTAAAATATAGTTGTATTGTTATTACTTAATGCGAACCAAATCATAAATAGTTGGAAACATATCAATACTAATGCCAAGACCAGACTTCAGACCAATGAATTGGGTTTTACAACCAAATTTATTCACTAGTTCAAGTGCTGAATGGAAATCTAGGACCGCAACAGCCACTGATCGTTCATCACCTAACTCCTGCTTTTGTAATACATATTGATAATCATCCTCTTGAAAGGTAATAACATGTCCAATAACCATTTCTGGTCCTAATAATAGATTATCTTGACCACAATTAGTAATTCTAACTGTGTCAGTAGATGAGTTTAATTCAAATGATACATGAGCAATATGAATTGGTGTAAATGTTGACCAGTCAGCATTTTTTATACCAGGTGCTGTAATAATTGCCATTGTCGATCTCTTTGACAGTAGTAGATCACAGCTTGGTTGTACATATACAGATTTATACATCGTTATTGTACCTTTTCTTTTCTTTCCTTTCCTTTTCTTTCCTCCCCTTTTCTTTCTTTATTTCAGACACATGTAAAATATCACATGTTAATCATATTTCAAATTATATATATATATATATATCTTCTCCTCT
>Ga0302300_1001432_pt1 | contig 13623 bp, 12 predicted proteins | sample III_Palsa_E1_1_FD_198756 | JGI IMG/M metagenome (GOLD analysis project Ga0302300, IMG submission 198756) | Peat permafrost microbial communities from Stordalen Mire near Abisko, Sweden - III_Palsa_E1_1 | ecosystem: Environmental > Terrestrial > Soil > Palsa > Peat permafrost | place: Sweden... | reverse complement strand
TATCCCTAAAGTACATCAACTGTTAAGTTACAAACATCTTTTGTTTTGTCCTTAACCATATTTACCATTTGATACACCAACCAACATAATAGTTACATGGTAACTATTTACTCCTTATTGATTTAACCTACATATATTTACATCTTGTATGATGGGGGGGGTGGTATAACTTTACACATTAACCAATGTGTATTATATGTAAAATAACTATAACAAGTTAAAATTACATGAATAAAATATAAAGTATCTGTACAACAGACAATATGTGTAATATTGTAACACACATATATGTAGTGATAATGGTAAATAACAATATTACCATCTATAGTAATATATTTATATAAATACGTAATATGTTAATAAACATAATATTAGTAGATACAACAATTATACTATTTTTTTGTTATCATCAACTAACAAAAAAATTTTATGTTTGCATGTTAAAATAACATGTAACTTGTTTCTTTATGTACTATTATTTCACCCCCTCATGTCCTTTTATCTTCTATCCAACAATCGATGATTAAGACACTACAATCTAAATTATAATGAGGAGGAAGAGGAGGAAGAGGAATGGAGGTGAGATAATAAGTTTACAATATTAATATATACTTTATTTTTTAAAATTACATATATGGTTATAACAAATATTATGCCACTGGTTGATGAGTTTACTAAAATAGTGTAATACAGTCGAAATCCATGTCACCATTGTAAAACAAGTAATGATTTTGACTGTGAGTTTTGGGAATATGGCAAAGTGTTATATACATACAATAATACTACTGGTCACCATATATATGTGATCGATGTTATGAAAATTTGGATCCACACTGTCCAAAGCAATTGCCTGTAAATGCGATGTATGTAACAAACATTTTGAGTCAATGAATAGTTTATTTCAACACCTTCATCATTTCCACTGTAAACATATATAATTATGTTATTTAACATTATGTTATAACATTAGTTAATGTTAACTCATCATCTTTCAAACAAGGGAATAAGATTATGGACAAAAGTGATAAGATATCTACTATAAGACCAAAATGGCTTGCTGTTTAGGTTGTCAACAGGACAAATTTCTTGTAGCTGAGTGTCAGTGTGGTAACACATGTCGGGATTGTTTTGATGGTAAGGTATTATGTGATACATGCCAAAACAACAAGATATTCCACATTAAGCTTAATGATAAGGGACAGACAGCAAACCCAAAGTTCCTTGACAAACTAGTTAGTCATAGTCTGTTTCAATTATATGGATCTAGTGTCGGTTTTAGTTCGGCCTGTGAACTACATATGAAACCAGTCAATGATGGTATGTATACGATTGACAGATCAAGTGGCAATTGGAAAGTTAAAGTTTGTAATGATATGTTACAAGGTGATACTACATGGACCTATGGTGATGGTGATGGTGTTGAGAAGACGTTCTTAACCTTCAACAAGAGTCAATTGATGACGATGAAGATTATGAGTGAAGGTAAACTGTTCAGATTTGAAGAGTACAATGACAAGGGAGATAAGAATGGTCATAGTAAGTATCATTATAATGGTTATGGTCACTTATATCATGAGTTTTATCAAGAGGGGAAGAAGACAGGTAAGGTTGCTTGCAATCATCCCGGTTCTGGTGAGTTGGAAACAATTGAGACACCATTAACCACTGGTGGTATTATCGTTCACACATTTTACGATACCAATGAGTGGAAGGTGAAGCCAGATGAGTACATGAAGGATAACGATGGTAGTTACATGGGACCATATCAACGAGCTACTAGTCGTTATCCCTTGTATAAGGAGCGCACTCGTACTTACTACACTGATGCTGATAAGCATAAAGAAATCATGGTGATCGAGTGGGACAAGAATGGTGCAATTAAGTCATTCTGGGAATATGGTAGTGAAATGATTTCCTGGAATTGGGACGGAACAAGATCCAAATCCTACTAGTATTAAAAACATATATAAATTTAACAAGTCATACTTGTTAATTGTAATTTAACACATCTAGTATCCAACATACAACACATATACACAAGTACTAATGTATACGTCAGATTAACACCTTTTGTCGTCGATTACGTAAATCTTTATATTTTACTTATTACATGTTATTGTAACATGTGTAACTATAACATGAATTGAAAAAATAGAGACAATTACTTCAAACATCTATATGTTAATAATATAATTATGGTAGTAATAGTTAACCAACAAAATAATATGTAATAACAGACAGTATGTCATTGACGTAACCATGGTTAACTAATGGAACAGTGTGTATTAACAAATAACATATTATTGGCATGACAACAGTCAACTAACGAAATGACATGTACTAACAATTAACATAACACTACTGTTGCAATAACAATTAATTAACAAAGTAATGTATATGTGTAATAACACATCAATATGGTAACATTATGTATTACACTATTATACAAATATAATAAACTCATTATGATAGTATTTGTTACAATATTAATAACAATGAGATTATTAACACCAACAAATAAAATGCTAATTTTTCACTCATGGATTGTAAATACTAATAATATATATCTATTTGGTAGATATATTATTTATTTAAAACATATATGACTGTGATAGTTGTAGTTGGTAGTCAAAAAGTTGTAGTGTCCAAGGATATAATTAAAAACAGTGAGTTGTTCAATGATATGCTTAGTTGTTGTCACCAACAAGAACAATATAAAAAACAAGGACAACAAGAAAGAAGAGAAGAACAAGATAACCAACAACAAGGAGAGATATTAATACAATTCCCATCCCAATACGATGGAGATGTTGCAATGATCTACTTGAGTGCTATTAATGGTAATGATTATGAGTTAAGACATTGTTTTCATAATCATGGTGGTAGTGATACTGGAAAACAACATACATTAATATGTTTATTTCAACTGTGTCATTTTGTCATTGACAAACACATGTTTGATCGTATCACAACAATGTTATTTGACACATGGTTTACCAATTACAATATCATTGACAAGTTAGCCATTAACATACAACGAGATATTTACATTAAATGTCCGTATGCCTTTCTTCCCAAACAGTATCAAGATGACATGTCATTTGTTAACTTGTGGGCTAAACAACCAGAAGGTAAATTAATAAAGATGAATGAAAGTCTTGTTTTTAGATCTTATATAACACTCAATGATCGTGGTACCCACATATCTAGTGTTACATCTTGGTGTGGTAGTGTAATAAATCATAAATACGCACTCAGAAAACATAGTATATGTAGATACTGGTATGATCCTAATAGTGATGATAAACAACAATTACAGGCAGAAAGCTACTTTGAACATGATAGACGTGTTAGTATATATCAATCCTGGCACCCCAATGGTCAAATACAGGAGATTGAGCACTATTCACAAGATGGTAACAGTGTAAGTCAAGATCTGTTTGATGACAAAGGACATCTCTTACCACCTTGTGAACGAGACAGATGGATCCTTGACACCATGTATCAATAAATACAATTATCATACAAAGACAAACACCATTTAATTTTATTATCACAGATAATAACAACAAACCAGGTAGTAACCAATATCTAAGACATATTAGTAACTAATATTTTATCTACTATAAGTACTATTAACATAACTAATAACACTGTACCAAAGAACCATACTTAATAAGTTTACATAACAATAGTTTAACAAGTGACAGAATAAATGTACAACAATTGTCATTATGACGACATTAGATATTTTACATAAAGCAATATTTATCTGATGAAGATATAATAATTAAGTATGTATTGTGTGGTTTGATGGAGTTGTATCTTTATTTATTTGTAACTGCGCAACTCCATCAAACCAAGAGTCAAGTAAAACTGAGTTGTGAATTTGGTGGTGGACTATAAAATGTCGTGTGAACTTAACCTTACCTCAAATCAAACAGGTCAAACATCAGTGGGGCTGACAACAACTGTTACCAGTTGTGAGTTACAAACTAGTCCTGTGGTGAAGCAGCAGTTGAGCGAGCTTCAGTTGAGAAATCAACAGCTTTTAAAGCTGCTGTCATCTGATGATCTGGCTCGAGTAGCCCGAGCTTTTAAAGTTCCAGAAGATCAGGAAGATCTCACCGATGTTGTGGTAAGGTGCCTATCAGCTAGTGATGAACTGTATTTGGGGCCAACTCCAGGCCGAGGCCTAAGCATTAAGATGCGTTCTCTATTTGTTAGAGATAGTGTTTCGGGTAAAGATAAGTTCATGACAACACTGCTATCAAAGTTTCCTCCTGAGACACCGACGACGAGCCAACAGTGGACTCAGCACCTCACACAAACATCCCATCAGCAGGAGATTGTGGCCTAATGGTAAAACATCCCTAGTTGTTAATTCATCCCACTTCTAAACAAACACACATATATATACATAACACTATAGTTTACCAACTATAATATACTGGTATCAAGTACACAACCATTTATAATAAGCTGCTTATTATAATAATGTAATATAATGACGTAATGAATATTTTTGTTTGTAATCATATGAATATAAATTTAAATAATGTTGTGTTTTAATATTTGTAGAAAGACAATATTATACATAAGTAAGTACTCCTGTTATATAAAACAAACTACTATCTTGTATTATTAAGTGTAATGGTGACAAATTAGGTATTAATCAATATGTGGTATATTAATACATAGTGTATTAATACAATTGTATGGTACATACGTTAACCATAATAAAATTTGACAACTTAAAATATTGTTAATGATAGAAATGGCTGAACCATTGAACATGATTCTAATTGACAACAACAAGGTAACCAGCTACAATTTTATCAGTGGTGTGAAGTTGGATATGGAACAGGTTATCGAATTATTAGAAAGGGTGCCTAGTGTTTACAGCTCATATGAAGACAAGAAAGGTTATGGTGTTGAACAGTTTAGTGTTAGACAACTGTTTAACATGTATGTAAGTCGAGATACTAAAGTAGTGAGATTCTTCGATACCATGGATGACGTTGTTGTCATTGCTAATGATGGAATTGCTGACATAAGATTACATCTGTATTACATGTTACAGTCACCTGGTACCAATCCAGCTATACTTGGGTATAGTTTACTTGATATATTCCTTGATGACAATATTATTTATAACCGTGGTTTGGTGCCACATATTGCTGACCACCATCAACGTTCCTATATTGACGACTACAATCGTTACTTGTTACAATATTTGCAGACAGAAAAGTTATCGACTGACATTCAGGTGTATACATTTATTTACTAACATACACAAATTTAACGTTACTTCATAACAATTAACTTTATAATAATATAAGTATGTCCAACATACTTATCGTAACAAAAAACCTTAACATAAGTAGTTATTTATTTACTTTCTTATCTTAGTAACACGAATTATATTCATACAATAATATTATTTAACTTAGAATTTAATAACAAAACAATTATAATACATATACATTTACAGTTAAAAGTTAGATTATACTAAATTACTGTTTGAAAAGGGGAAGAGAAGAAGGTGTAGTATATAAAGATGTTTACAATACGATATTGTAAATAATTGTGTAAGCTGGTTTACATCACTAGTATCCTCTTTGATCTATATTAACATTGGACTAATACATACTTAACATATGTAATAGTAATATTATTATATATTCTCTTCTTTTTCCTCCTCTAGATTTTTAACTATGTTAATATGATCTCAATACTATGTTTGTTTATTAACATATGTAACAAGTGTTAAATTTGTCTAATGAAAATAGTGTTGGTTAGCAGATATTGTTGGAGTAATAACCATTAAGTAACAAATAGTACGGTTGTTGTTTGTTTATAAACAATTATATATTTACAAGTTTAACTTGTAAATATTACGATATTTGGTATCCATACTGATTGTTAGTTGGTGTGTATGTGTATGTGTTGACTACTCATTCATGTCAGTACGCTGACGCTTCCTAGAATTAAGAGAATTGGGGGTTTGGGTTAGTAGTAAGTTACTTTGTGGACTGTACCATTTTGAATTGTCCTCCATGTATGTATCCAACAGGAAGTGGGCAACGTTTGAGTCATTATTGTAAGTGGCAGCCTCAACATGAATCATAGTAGGTTTGGCACCAGCTGTAACCAACAATTTAATTTGGTCTAGTTCAGCCCACTCAGCTGGTCCAAGGATACATACAGATCCGTTTGCTGTTGGATCTGCACCATAATTCAACCACATCTTGGATTCATATTCATTATTTGAAAAAACAAGTAGATGATCGAGAATAGATTGTGGTAGTTGACGATTGGCTGCTGCCAATCTAAATCTGTCAAAGTACTCTTCATACTGTACTTGAATTAGAAACATCATCATCTGTTCATCTGACGAAAATTCACTTCTAAGTTCGGCATTACCAATATCAGACATGTTATTTAGTGTGTTGATACACCTTTCTCTCCACACTCTTTCAGTTTTACAATTTAGCACCCCTCTGTTTAATCAACAATCTACAAACCTATAAATATAACGTCACCTCATGTATCACACAGACTACAATATAAATTATGTATTAAATTAATGTACTAAGTTTACATATCAAAACCAACAGTTAAAAAAACATAAGTATGTCCAACATACAAAAATTTGTATATGTACTTGTTATGTAACATGTGTTAGTTATGGATATAAGATTATTAGTAATTACCTACACATTTTAAAATATAGTAACCGTTTTGTTGTTATCAAATGTGTTGATATAAACATCGTTATATATCATGTAAAGTTATTATTTATATTATTTATATTAATTATGTATAGTTTTGTTTACAGTATAGTACTGTAAATAATTTAACCAGTTAATAGTCGATGATAACTTTCTTGTTTTTAGCAAGTGTTGTTATCAAACTGTTATACTTGACACTAGTGGCATTAACGGCACCACTGATGAGTAATCTTATAACCTTACTTTGTGTTTGTGTTTAATGTTTGTGGAGTGAGTTGAGTCAGTAATGTCTCAATGTCATCTTGTGTTATTAATGTGTAACGCATGTTAATTTGTTTTATAGATTTACTACTGGTGAGGCCAGGTGAGATACACATTAAATGTTCATGACCAACCACATATCGACTACTATATTTTGGTGAGAAGTCGATGGTTTCAACTGATGAACTGTTAGACAGAAATTTGTTTAAAATGTTAAACACATGTTGGCATACAGGTTCATCCTCATTGGAATCTACATATGATGAGTTACCAAAAGGTCTGTAAAGATGGTCATCACCTAAGTATATAGTTTTGACACAATTCAATTGCTTCAATCGTGTCATGAAACCAATAGAACTAAGTATCCTAGCATCATGAGGTTTGTCATAATCCAACTCATGTATATTATCAACATGAAACATAGTTTCTATTTGCGGGTATATAAGATTAAAAATATTGGCACCTGGATCTGATTTGTCAAGCAACTCCTGTCCCTACTAATTAGTATCCAGAGATTGTCATTGATGGTTTCGTTAATAATATTACTAATAGCATTATCAACATAATATGAATTGATGTAGTTAACATATGACTCAAGGTCGTATTTATCCAACAAATACACAATCATGTCATCATGGGTCATGGTATGAGGTAATCTGTTAATGTAGTATTTTGCCTAACTAACAGACAGATGTTTATTGTCAACTAGTTGGTAAATTGTCCGCATGAAACATATATATATCTTCAAAATAAAATCTGTCATGAAAGAGGTCACTGTTAACTAACTCGTTAAAGAAGTTATGCATGTCATCAGCATAGATATACTTCGAAGTACGACTATATGAGTACTTAGTCTCTCCATACCAATACCTAATATTTTCAGCTTTGAAGTCAACAATGTCATCGAGATCACCATGCGTATACACTCTAACTGAGTCTTGTGATGTATAGACTAGTACATCATCTGACTTTCTACCACTACCAAATACCAAACCAAACAAGTTTGTCACAGTTAAATTAGCGGGTACAAACTCTAACTTGATTGAATGCATTTTGTCCATTTCGAGTTTTACATTGTTGTATTTTCGGTAACACTAGACCATTTACTCACTTGTTACTTTATTGTATGATGACTAAAATACACATACCAATTATTATTGTTAACACCATTTTACTTTATTGTAAGGTAAAAAAACTTCTCGATATGTATATACATCTGTTGAATACAACATATACAAGTTTATAACATATACAAATTTACAAAATGTATGATATGATAGTACATATATTTACACATACAATGACATAACTTGTATATGTTAACTGTACAATATTTAAATATTGTATTGTTGAAAGTAACTATACTACATATTAATTTACTTTGTTTCATAATGAATGAAATACAAATTATATTTGTGTTGAAGATTTGTAACTCTAATTCACTACTATAATTTACATATGTATTACATGTGTTGTATCAACTGGAGTTATGTTTCTATCTCAACATCTTTAATGTGATAATTATAGTAGATAATAGATGATAGATAATGTATATGTTAATATAAGTATAACATAGTTACAACTAAATTGTTAAACTGGTTGATTAACTAAACACCAGTATTTGTATTAGATGCATGAACATTAAACATAACATTAACATACTTGTCAAAACAACGTCTCCTAGAGATATGTTTGTTATTTGTATCCAACTAGTAAATATCTTGTTTATGTAAATAACTTTAAGGTTAGACATGCGCATATGTGTGTCAGGTAAAGATATGGTTGTTAAACAACCCTAAGGTTAAAACATGTAAGGATACATATATGTTAGAGATAGGCCAAAACTACAAGACAAGTATCTGTTTGATATAACGTTCTCTCATTCAGTCCATTTAAAGAGGTACCAGTGTGGTTTAGTGTGTAATAAGTATAGAACTATTCTATACTATAGGAAGACTTTATACTTGATGTAACAGGTATGTTTATTGTATGTTATTTGTTGAAGCTAGTCGATGCGGACATATTTTTTGGTAAAAATAAACAAAACGTGTTTGGATTTAAAAATTAAAGGTATAAGTATACCTTAACAGATAACATGTATAGAGTACAAGCTTAAAATTATAAGTATTTATAGTAATAACAATAATAGTTATTCTGTCTAACAACAATATGTTTATTATGTTATTGTTTAGTCCAATAACATAATAAACATATTGTTGTTTAACTGGATTGTTGTAAGATTCATCCATTTAACCTCGTTTAACAGAGATATGTTGAAGTCACTCGACTACTTGGAGGTATTTTAATCAACCGAAATATCTTGGTTAAACACCAACCTCTTAGAATTACCTAGATAAACAGATATACCTTAGGTAGGCTTTAAATATGGGAGAATTAAGTTGTCCTGACTAGAAACAGGTTAAAGATGTAATACTAACACTAACCTGTTTGAGACAAGTTAACAATACAAAGTCAAACAAAGATACTCTAGAAAGTAGTATTACTGACGAGGGCGTTTACCACAACAATTGCCATGAGTTTTAATTTAATATGGAACTATTCCACACCTGTTATCTATCGGGGTATACTTATACTTTTAAGTTTAAGGTCTAAACATGTTTTATTTATTTTTTACCAAAAGTATGTTCATCATGGCTAGTCATTAAGATACTACATAACAGTTACTTGTGTTATTACAAGTATTAACAACCCTAATTTAATGTAAAACAAAAAACACTACATTAACATGTACTAGAACATACGCATATATATATATCATTAGTAATTTTGTTTTAAACAAATATGTTATATTTAAACATTTAACCATTATAATTTAACATTGTTTGATGTATTCTAAACAGGGCTTATGTATTTTAACTAACTGGTAAAGCATCTCGGATGAGTTAAAACTACAAATCTACTGTTGGGCTAAGTTACAACATAGACGTATAGAGGGTATTAACGACACGAGATTAAGTTAATTCATACAAGACGATTTAGTTTTAACCATTCTGATGCAAAAACTTTATAGCTCTAATATTTCTGGGGAATATTAATACCTGCACGTAAAAGCACTTATAACAAACTCTCTTTTTCATAATTTCCTTCCCAAACCACATCAACAACACTATCGTGTTTTATATATTATGTGTTCATGGAATAAGTATACAAATATTTTATCTCTCAACTCACTTAACATATGTTAGATAATTTAAATAGATAATATATGTTGGGTGACTATAATATTTAAGTGGTATATAACATTTATACATCATGTGAATAATTATCTACTGTATCGACAAGTAGTCATTAGTTACTTTATAATAACATAAGTACTTATGACCTACTTATTTTGTTATCTCTATTATTAAGTAACTATCTACATACTATGTTAAACAGATAACAATAATATTTGTTGTGTATGGGTATGGGTATATAGGGTTGAGACATCCACAATAATTTTGTTAACACATCCCAGATGTGTTGAAGTGCTTACATTACATAATACTTACCAGACTATGCCAATTGTTTCTAATTTTAAACTTTACACCAGTTGAACATACAGTACTCACCCGTAAAAACAAATACCAGTAAATATATTAGCGAATAATAAGTAATACTGATTAAATGTAAAATTATGATTTGTCTGGATGACAGACAAAAGGAAAAAGATGTATCCAACCAAGGTTTCCATTGTTGTCACAGACAGTTTAACTGAGGGACAGACTATTATCTTCTTTACCAATGACAACATTACATTACATATGTTCAGTGAAACCGACACTAAACAGTATCATGACCAATATTTTAAAAACACACAAGATGTAGAAATACAATATGATGACATACCACAGTTGTTTAATGAGAACAATGATTACAATGCTTACAGCGTAAGATTTGTCACTGATGAGAACGAGAAAGACACTCTTGTTAACAAGATTCGTGATTATGATCATGTTAAAGGTCATCCCAAACACGCGAGAATTTATGACTCTAACTTTTACTATTCAGAATCAGATGAAGAGCCAATTCTGTGGCGTGAGTACTTACAACAGGCTCAATTAACACTTCCTAAAATAAAGCATAGGTAGCATTATTACTATAATAATTTAACTTTCGAAAAGTTAAATACATAATACATTTAATACATGGATGATATTTAATGTTGTAAGTATCCTATCTCTTGTCGCTCTCGAGAAACAATTACATTAAAATACCTATTTCTTTACAACTGTATTAAATTGTAACATCTACTATTAATTTTACCATCTATACTAAATGTTGTAATGATAGTAAGTCTTATTATCATAATACATATGTTTAGAGATTACGTATGTTGGGTACTAAACAATAAATGGGACTATACGTAAAGAATGAGTAGTTGGCATCAAAAGTACAATATAATATTGTATTTTAGTTAGGATGTATCAAGTTAACAAGTATTGGTAGCAAATGTTGTTTTGGAATGAGTGGTAGAGATATGTGTAATTATTCATCCATTATGTAATTTATGGTTTAGTCGTATTGTGTTAATAATGTGAGATATAATGTTTTGTTATCCAGAATAACAAAGTGTAATATTATATGTTTAGTAATGGTTATGTTTGATATGCATCAACATATATGTATCAAAACTAATTTTAATAAGTTTACTATATAAAAATGTCATCCCAATACTATAATGATCAAAATCATGAAGTTGGTGTGCTATTGGAAGCTCTGAAGGATAGAGATGTAAATCGAGCTCAACTTGCCTATCTTCAAATACCACAAGAAGCTGGTATTATTACTTATATTCTAACTAACGAGTTTTGGTCAATCTATAATTTTTTATACGTATTTCCCGACAAGTGGTTGAATGTTATAAGGTTTGCCACTGAGTTAAAAGCTCAAGGAGTAGTTGTCCATGACTCAGATACATTTGCAAATAAGCCACATAAGGAAAGTCTTAATGATCTGATTGAAGATGTACTGTTTAACCAGCGATGGACAGGAACCATCACTCCAAATGAGGTGAAGGCAATTACCAACATTTTTGTTGTCAATGACCAGACAGACCTTCTTGTTTTAGTGCCAAGTCCTAATACCAATAAGAATATAAGCTTTATCTCTTGGTCTGAAAAGTTAGATATTGTTCCCAATATAGAAGAGGTTCTTTATTCGCTGTCTAATAGACAGCGCAGAGTATTGATTGATGATGTAAACAAAGGAGATCACGAAAAGATAGCTGATCTTGTGTACAAGACATTGCACTATTAATGTTTCTTTCAAATATAAACAGGGTGTTTATATTAACAGACAAATGTTATCTAACATTAAATATACACTGTTTAATGTTTTAAAGTTACTGGTTATAATCAAATACATGTTTACAAAACATGTAATACATATATAAGTTATAAATATAATATTGTTGAATGACATGATTGATACTTTACTACTTAGAGTAGTAAAAATTATAGTGTATTTATATAACGAACAGTTAGTTGTTTACTGTTTATTGTTTGTTTGATAAAATGGTTGTTCTGATGTTGTACAAAGATAGTGATTGTTATCTTAAACGATGTAGTAGTGTGTATGTGTCCATGGTTAAGGTTTAATACATTTAACACTATATGTTAACACACTATTAAAACTAATTTTAATAAATTTACCACATAAAAATGTCTTCTGGTCATTATAGCTATCAGGGTAATAAAATTAATGCCTTTCTGGAAGTATTGAAGAATAAAAGTGTGGTGCTAAAGAGTAATGATGTGGATCAGGCACAAGTTGCTTATTTCCAGATATCACAAACAGCAGATATTATTAATTACATACTGGTTAACGAGTTTTGGTTAATTTATAATTTCTTGTATGTATTTCCCGACAGGTGGCTAGATGCCATAAGATCGGTTGTTGAGCTTAAATCTCAGGGAGTGATTGTGTCTAGTTCAGACGGGTTTATGCCAATCCCAAACGACGAAAGTGTCGACGACTTAATTGAAGACGTATTATTTAACCAACGGTGGTTTGGAACTATCACTCCTAATGAAGTAAACATGATCATTAACATCTTTACTACTAACAACCAATCTGACCTTCTCGTCTTGGTGCCACGAGCTACCACTAACAACATGGACTTTGGTTCCTGGCCTGAAAGACTTAGTATTATGCCAAACGCACGTGAGGTTATTGCCTCACTGTCCAACAAACAACGTAGAACATTGCGAGATGCCATACGCAAGGGAGAATACCAACACCTGATCGATTTGGTACACGCAACATCATTTCAATAGTATCTTTTTGTCCCGAATACAAACAATATAACATGTTAATACATCAATAGATAATTGTTATCTATTATCGAATTGTAATTACCATTTTGAATGGTAACAACCATCATTACAACTAACCATCATTACAACTAACCATCATTACAACTAACCATCATTACAACTAACCATCATTACAACTAACCATCATTACAACTAACCATCATTACAAACATATGTATTACAAGAGTTATGTGGTTCAGAAGTATAACCAGACAATTCGAGTACCATTACATGACCATACGTGCAAACAAAAACCACAATGTTCATGTAGATATGTTTGTAATTAATAAATAATCACACGTGTGTCCAAC
>Ga0302300_1001429_pt1 | contig 13647 bp, 9 predicted proteins | sample III_Palsa_E1_1_FD_198756 | JGI IMG/M metagenome (GOLD analysis project Ga0302300, IMG submission 198756) | Peat permafrost microbial communities from Stordalen Mire near Abisko, Sweden - III_Palsa_E1_1 | ecosystem: Environmental > Terrestrial > Soil > Palsa > Peat permafrost | place: Sweden... | reverse complement strand
AATGCACCCAGCGAGAAACGCTTTTCGCGCCCGCGCTTGTCGCCCATCCACGCATCGGAAATCTGCTTGATCTGCGGCAGCAGCACGGCAACGGATTCGGCCGGCACGATCTCCAGCCGCAGGCCGTCGCGACCCAGCTTGTTGACCGTATTGCGCAGAACCTTCTTCGATTTGCCGTCGAGGTTGAAGCCGTCCAGCCGCACGCGCGCCTCTTCGCCAATCTTCAGCAGGTTCATGCCCACTTCGAGATACAGGTCCAGGTCCGCCGGGCTCACTTGATAGAACACCGGCCAGCCGCCCGCGCGCTCGCACTGCTCAAGAAAGGCCCAGACCAGCTCGCGACGCACATCGTCATCCGCGCCCACCGGGTCGCCCATGGTGACCCAGCTGCGGCCTTCGATGTCGTACATCACAAAGGCCTTGTGTGCGGCATCGAACAGCAGCGTCTTGTCGCCCATCAGCGCCAGATGCGCCTGCGCCGACGGGAATTGCTTGATCAAGGGCAGCGCCTGCGCCAACTCCGCCTCGGTGGGTGGTTCGCGATGCAACTTCAAGGGCTTGATCAGGCTGGCCAGCGCGAACAGCATGCCGGCCGCCGCCGCCGCCACCAGTGCACGCAGCGCGCGCGGCGCGCCGCCTTCGTGGAAACTGAATTCCCACCACAAGCTGTTGCTGTAATCGACGTGTTTGAAGCTGAACATTACCAGCCATACGGCGCAACCCAGCACCGCGAGAATCGCCAGAATCCAGCCCAGCGAAAACGTCGTGCTGAACAGCGACGCGCGCCGGTAGAAAAGGTGATGCGCCGGCGCCAGCGCCATCGCCAGCAAGGTAAGCAACGTCGCCTCTTCGTAATCGATGCCCTTGAGCAGCGAAAAGATCGCGCCAGCCACCAGCAGGATCAGCGTCAGCACATACGCCGCGTCGAGCCGACGTTGCAGGCCGCGCGCGAGAATCAGCAAGAGCATGCCGATGACACTGGCCAGCAGATGCGACACCTCCAGCACCGACAGCGGCAGCACTTCGCGCAGCAGCTCCATGCGGTTCGGCAGTGCGCGCGTGGCGCCGGAGAACAACAGCACCGCACCGGACACCAGGGTCAGACCCGCGAAAAACGACGGCAGCAATCCGGTGAACCACGGCGACAGTAGTGACTTTTTCCGGATGCCGCGCGCCTCACGCTGCAACACCAGCACGATCGCACCGCAGAGCGGCAGCAGGTAATAGATCACCCGAAACACCACCAGCGCACCGAGGATCGGCGCGGCCAGCGCCTCGTTACCCGTGGCACCGAAGCCGGCCAGCATGATCGCCTCGAACACGCCGAGGCCGCCGGGCACATGGCTGATCAGCCCGGCGATCTGCGCAATCACGAAGATCGCCAGAAAGTGCCCAAAGCCGTTGTTGAGCTGGTCCGGCATCAGGATGTACAGCACGGCGGCGGCCAGGCCCCAGTCAAACGCACCGATCAGGATCTGCCGAAAGCCGGTTGCGACAGACGGCATGTTGATACGCAAGCGAAAAATCCGCAGCGGCCGATGCAGCAAACCGCCGGCCAGCCAGAGCAACGGCACCGTGGTCAGCGCCAGCGCAATGGGAATGCGCAGCTGCGCCATCACACGCAGCGGGGCCAGCTGAAAATCCAGCGGCAACGGTATGCACAGAAGGGTCACGCCGGTCAGCGCCAGCAAGCCGAGCCAGAAACTCGTGGTACAGAAAAGCACAACCCTGGCCACCTCGGCGGTGGTCAATCCGTTCTGTATATAAAACCGGTAACGGATCGAGCCGGAGACCAGCAAGGCCATACCCACGGCATTGCTGAAGGCATAGCTGATAAACGAGATCAGCGTGACCCGACGCCACGGCAGCTTGCGGCCGATCGACACCAGCGCGTAGCGGTCATACAACGTCATCACGCAGTAACCTAGCGCGGTGAACAGCGCGGCCAGCAACAGCCGCGGACGCGACAGCCGGTTCACGTACTTGCGCACCTGGTGGTAATCCACCTCTTTGGCCAGCAGATGCAACGCCCACAGCGCCAGGCACAGCATGGCCACGGAAAACAACGGCCCGGCCAGCCGGCGCAATACCACCATGCGCTGGCTTGGCGCTGCCAGGGCCTGTTCGGCGCTCAAAGCCGGCTCAACCTTTTCCTGCTGCACGTCTTCTGACGACGTGTCTTTTGGCTTCGGGCCCTGTGGCTTCACGCGACGACGAACTCCCTCTGTATAGCGGTCTAGTGTAAAGCCTGGACTATTTCAGGTCGTGAATAAGCCGTTGGCTGACGTTCGCCTCGTCGCAACGCGAACACTAGGCCACGGCTGACTTCCGCCCCAACTTGGCCACCCACAGATACAGCGCCAGATTGACCAGCACGAAGGCGATACCGCCAATCCAGATGCCCGCCGTATCAAACCCGTCGCCCACCAGACCCAGCGGCGTGGCCTTGCCGGAAAACACCACGATCGCCGCAATGATCACGCCGATGATGCTTTCGCCCACGATCATGCCCGAGGCCAGCAGCACGCCCAGCTGCTTGGTTGCTTCAGCCTTGGGCGTCTGATCGGCACGCTTGTCGAAGTACCAGCCGACGACTGCGCCGACCACGATCATCAACGTGGTCGAGGTCGGCAGGTAGATGCCGAGGCCTACCGCCAGCGGCGGCAGCGAGGCCGACTTGCTGAAGCGGCTGAGCAGCGCATCGACGATGATCAGCACGACACCGATGATCGCACCAAGGATGATCAGGCTCCAGTCGATATTGCCCTGGATCACGCCCTGCGCCAGCGCCGAGATCAGGCCCGCCTGGGGCGCAGCCAGTGCGCGCGCCGGATCGACGCCTGGCATGCCGGCAAATCCATAAGCCTTGTTCAACAGATCGAGCACCGGCGGAATCACCGCTGCGCCAACCAGCACACCGATCACCAGCGCCACCTGCTGCTTCCACGGCGTGGCGTCGACCAGCTGGCCGGTTTTCAGATCCTGCAGATTGTTGTTGGCAATCGTCGCGACCGAAAACACCACCGAGGTGATGAACAGCGCAAACGCGACCAGACCCTTGCCCGCGCTGACTGGCAACTGCGATTGCACGGTAACCACGAGCAACAGCGCCGCGATGATCACCACCAGGATGCCGACGCCAGACAGCGGACTGTTGGACGAACCGATCAAACCGGCCATGTAACCGCACACGGCCGACACCAGAAAGCCCATCACCACGACAAAGATGATGCCGCCGACAATCAGCAGCCACAGATGCGAACCGAGTCCGGTCGTCACCGCAAAGTTGCCCAGCAACCAGGCGATCGGCAGCAGGCAAATCAGACTGATCAGGCCGACAATGCCGATCGGCATGTCCTGCTCGGTACGCGGCAACGAGGCGCCCTGCCCGGACTTGCGCACGCGCGAGGCCGCCATCGCCGAGCTGAGGCCGCTGATCACCGGCTTGACCAGTTTGGCCAACGTCCAGATCGCCGCCACGCCAATGGTGCCGGCACCGAGAAAACGCACCTTGTGACTCCACGCGGCCTGCGCCACATCCGCTGCCGCACCGGCGCCGGCAGCCAACGCCGTGTAATGCGGCACGGCCCAACCCCAGGCGATCACCGCACCAAGCAACATCGCTACACCGACCCACAAACCGACCAGATGTCCGACCGCCAGCAGCGCAAATGACAGGCTGAAATCGTAGCCGGTGGCGCCACCGCGATCGCCGATGCGGAAGTACTGCACCACGTCGGCGGCAAAGATTTTCGTCGCCACCACGATGGCGAACACCGCCGAAACCGCCGTGCCCGCCGCAACGGCCAGCAGTCCATCCTTGCTGCTCTCTTCCGCCGAGGATTCCGACTCGTCACCGCCGCCGACCTTCAACACCTCGGCGCAGGCCACGCCTTCGGGATACGGCAGGTCGGAATCCGTCACCAGCGCACGGCGCAGCGGGATCGTATACATCACACCAAGAATGCCACCGGTCGCGCAGATGCCGAACGTCACCCAGAACGGAAAGCCGTTCCACCAGCCGATCATCACCAGGCCCGGCAACACGAAGATGATCGCCGACAGCGTGCCCGCCGAGGACGCGATCGTCTGCACGATGTTGTTTTCCTGGATCGTGGAATTCTTGAACCCACGCAGGATCGCCATCGAAATCACCGCCGCCGGAATCGACGTGGCAAAGGTCAGTCCGGCCTTCAAGCCGAAGAACACATTGGCCGCGGTGAACACCAGCGTGATGACGACGCCGATGATCAGGCCACGAATCGTCAACTCGGTGCGCGGCGCGGCGCTGGACGGCAGTTGTGCACTCACGAATTACTCTCCCCCGGACGGATGCTGGCGGGAAAGATAGCGTGGAATGGCCGCGCATGGTTATTCCATTGGCAAATGCACGGATATCCGGCGGTGCAAAGTGCGCTGTTTACAGGCCCCGTTGGCTGTCGAAACAACGGCGCTCGCCGGAAAGCGGATCAATGAAGCTGAGCGTCTTGGCCAGTAGTTTCAGCGGGCGCTGGTAGTCGTCAGCATCACCGGCATTCACGCCCGGATACCACGGGTCATTGAGAATCGGCGCGCCAAGGGCTGCCATATGCACACGCAGTTGATGCTTTTTCCCGGTAACGGGATAGAGCGCGTAACGCCAGCCATCCTCCCCACGCTCGATCACCTCGATCCGCGTCTCGCTGTTTGGTTCGCCGTCGACTTCCTGCGTGCGGAAAAAAGGCTCGCCACGCACCAGCCGCGTGCGTCGCGTCAATGGAAAAGACAAACCAGGCAATGCTGCTGCGAGTGCCTCGTAGCGTTTCTCGATGCGTTGCTGCTGGAACAGCGCCTGATACGCCGATCGACTGGCCCGGTTCGCCGAAAACAACACCAGCCCGGCCGTTACGCGATCGATCCGGTGCAGCGGTACGAGATCCGGATTGTCGAGCCGCCGCATCAGCCGCCGCAGCAAGGTTTGCTCGACAAAGCCACCGCTCGGGATCACCGGCAGGAAGTGCGGCTTGTCCGCCACCACCAGATGCTCGTCGATGTACAGCACGTCCTCAGCAAATGGAATCGTTGCCTCATCGACCACCTCGCGGTAGTAATGAACGCGCAATCCATTTCGCGGATGCGGCATGGCCGGGGTGATCGTCTCACCCTGCGCGTCCAGCACGCGCCCACGTGCCATGCGATCAAGCCATTGTTCGCGGCTGATAGCAGCAAACGTCGCACACAGACCATCAAGCACGGTCAACCACGGACCAGCCGGCAGATGCACGGTGCTGGCTTCGGCATCACGCATGTAAGAAGGCGTGGGCGGGCTCATGCTGGCGAGTGTAATGCGCGGCAGCAAATAACCTGCAGCTTCTTTCGATCATCGTGTTGCGTGCCTCATATGTACTTACGAGCGGCATTAAATAGACTCGACCCGGGCAAGAGCTAGCCCGAACACATTCATGCCGGCACTTGGCCAGGCATCAGTCTTGCGAACATCAAGGACGCGCTATGCAAGCATCCAGCTTGGGGGAACAGGCCGCTTTATCTTTCCGGCCATTTATCGCGCGAATCGGCCTAGCCGCGCTGCTGGTTATCTCGCTTTCGCTCTCCGGTACACATCGCAGTTTTGCCGCCAGCCTCGATCCAAGCGTGCTGCAGAAAGTGCAGGCCGCCACCTTTGAGGTGGTGATTCCCAAACCGGTCAACGATCCGCTCACGTATGAGAAACCTCTGCCGCTGGATCTGCTGCCGTATCAATTTCGCAACGACAAATACTTGTCCATCGGTACGGCCTTCGCGCTCGGTGGCAATCGCTATGTTACGGCGGCTCATGTCATCAATCTTGGCATCGGCAGCCTCATGGGCGCGCCGGCACTGCGTGATGCGGACGGCCACGTTTATGCCATCGACAAGATCACGCAATTTTCGCTTGGCCAGGACTTCGTGGTTTTCTCGCTGGCCACGCAGCCGGCTAAAGTGGCCGCGCTCGAAACCAATACCAAGCCCGCGTTGAACAATCTGGTTTACGCGGTCGGCAATGCCCTGGGCACTGGCGTCGTTGTTCGCGACGGTCTGTACACCTCCGACACACCGGAAGATCAGGATGGCCGCTGGAAATGGATGCGCTTCTCCGCCGCTGCTTCTCCCGGTAACAGTGGCGGTCCGCTGTTGGACAAGGACGGCAAGATCATCGGTATCGTGCTGATGAAATCGCCGAACGAAAATCTCAATTACGCACTGCCAATCGACGAAGTGCTGAAGGCGCCGGACCATCTCGCGGTGATCGACAAGCGTTTTCCCTATCAGGCAAGCTTTCTCGATACTTCCCAGACCGGCACCTTCAAGGAGCAGTTCGCGCTGCCAAAGAGCTTCGCCGATTTCAGCGCCACGTATTTGAAGCTACGCGATGCGTTTGTCGATGATCAGCTGAAAAAGCTGCGCGATACCAACGCGGACCAGTTGTTTCCGAACGGCGACGGGTCCAATCGTCTGCTGCACGCCAACGCCGACTTGCGCACCTTCCCCTCGATCATCCGACGCAACAGTAACGGCACCTGGCTAATGACGCGTCCGCAGGTCAGCCATTCATCGCTGCAGAAAAATGGCTTTCTGGAAACCAGTGTCGTGGGCGGCAACCTGTTGCTGATGCATCTGCGCAAACCCGATGATCTGAGCGCAAGCGAGCTTTACAGCCATCCCAAGCAGTTCGTGGATCTGACGCTGAAGAGCTGGTCGTTCTTCCGTAATGTGGGTTCGGAAAAAGTACGGGTCACGTCGCTGGGTGAGCCGACCCAGCAAACGATCTATAGCGATACCTACCAGCGGCACTGGCAAGTTCGCGTGTGGCCGATAGCCTACGGGGACGCCGTTGCTATCGCCTTTTCGCTGCCGGTTCCGGACGGCTATGTTTCGATGATCCGCCTGGTGCCGGCTAGCCAGCAGCATCCTGCCCTGCTCGACATGCAGGCCACCTGCGACTTCGTCAATATGTCCTACGGCGGCACGCTGGCACAGTGGAAGGACTACCTGACAAACACGGCGCTGCTGCCGTCTGCGTTCTCCGGTATCGATCTGCGCATCGACTACGGCCACCAGTTCACCTTCCACTCCAAGCGTTTCAGCCTTTCATATACGCCGGATCTGCAGAAGATCGATCCGGACAGTTACCTCAACCTGGGTTTCGGCTACATCGCCAATGGCGCCAGCCAGGATCACCGCACGGTGAGCTGGGAAGTGGCCGACGTCGAGGCACGGCCGGATACCCACGAAAAAACGCGAATCAACATCAACCGGCACATCGCGCCAACCGATGATCTCGATGACAGCTTTCGCAACCAGTGGGACAAGTTCAGGCATCGCCAGCCGCCCGACGACAGCGTGGCGTACAGCAAAGACGACATGACCCGCATCGCCACCGTGGTGGGGGAACCCAGCGACTCCTCCACTGTGCTCTACACCGCCTTTGTCGCGGCGGAAGGCTCGGTGCCGCAGGAAATCATGAAGAGCCAGCTCGATCGGCTGGTCAAGGGGCTGCAAGTTAACGAGCGCTGATATCCCCGGCCTTGACCCATCCACCGTCGATCGGCCCACACAAGGCGTAGAATGGGCGGGATACCTCCGACGGCCCCGCCCATGGCACTCAACGCCACCATCTACAAAGTCGAACTGCAGATCAGCGATATGGACCGGCATTACTACGCCACCCATGCGCTGACCCTGGCACGCCACCCGTCAGAAACAGAGGAGCGGCTGATGGTGCGGCTGCTCGCCTTTGCGCTGTACGCGGAAGACCGGCTGGAGTTCGGCAAGGGCGTCAGCGACGAGGACGAACCGGCGCTGTGGCGCAAGGACTATACCGACGAGATCGAGCTGTGGATCGAGCTGGGCCAGCCTGATGAGGCGCGCATCCGCAAGGCCTGTGGCCGCTCGCGCCAGGTCGTGGTGATCAACTACGGCGGCAACACCGCCGATATCTGGTGGGATAAGGTCGGCGCATCGCTGGCGCGCAACAAGAACCTCACCGTGCTCGATATCCCGTCTGCCACCGTCGCCGAGCTGCTGCCACTGCTGCAGCGTGGCATGCGTCTGCAGGCACTGATCCAGGACGGCCAGCTGCAGCTGATGAACGATGCCGAGTCGGTGACGGTCGATCCGGTTCGACGCATGGGTGTCGCCGAAGCGGTCAGCTGAGCCGACGCGATACGGCTCTATCGTATTGCTGCGTTTTCAAGAACAATGTCACGCCGATTGCATCGCCATGCGCTGATTCGATCGATTCGTGTTTAACGCGTCACACCTCATCAAACCATTCAAGGACCCAAGCCATGCGTTGGTTGCTGCCCCTGCTCGCCCTTATCGCCCTCGCCGCCTGCAGCGTCACACCGAAAGCGCACGCCAACGGCAGCGTGGACAAGCTCGTGGTGATCGATCACAAGATCGGCACCGGCGCCGTGGCCAAACCCGGCATGACGGTCCAGGTGCATTACACCGGCTGGCTCTACGACGACACCATCAAGGACAAGCGCGGCGTGAAGTTCGACAGTTCACGCGATCGTGGCGAACCGTTCTCCTTCCCCCTCGGCGAAGGCAGGGTCATCGCCGGCTGGGATCAGGGCGTAGCCGGCATGAAAGTCGGCGGCACCCGTACCTTGCTGATACCGGCAGCACTCGGCTATGGCGATAACGGCGCCGGCGACGACATTCCGCCAGGCGCGTCGCTGGTATTTGATGTGGAGTTGTTGGGGGTTACACCCTGAGATTGGGATTGATCGTGGCGTTGCCTTGCTGATCTGAAAATAAAAGCAGAGCTTTCGCACTCCTTCGGAGCGCGAGTTACTTTCTCTTGCGTGGCCAAGAGAAGAGTAACCACTGCGCCGCAGGAGCTGCGCGAACAGCGCAGCTGGCCCGGAGGGCGAAGGGCAGGATGCCCTGTCGATATTCCCCTCTAGGCATGTCATCCCCACCTTATTGCCATCTAGTTCGCTTCGACGCGCAAACTGTAGTGTCTGAGACGCAGCACACGCCGCACCTGATCCAACAACCTCGACGCAGTCGAGCCACCCACCATACGGTTTATTCCCGCGTTTCCGGGGTTATAAGACATAGCGCCTCGATCCGTGAGATATGCAGAGGCCGTCGTCGCCCTGCCGCACCACAGCCATCACCCGGCAAACCTCTTTCTACCCATAGGATTTGTTCGCTTGACGGGCAACGACCTAAAGCTGAACATCCGGTGCATATGCCCTGATGTGGGGTCTAATAAGAGTTAGGGCTCAAATGGAAGTTTCCCAAGCGATCGAGACAAATGTTCGAGCCGCGTTCTCATCACAAGACGCGAGCGCGGCACTCGTTGCACTTGCCAGCATGCAGCAACCGCCTTCCACGCCTGAGTGGGCGGCAGCGAGAGCTCGCGTGCAAATTGCAGTTCTCATGCTCGCCAAAGGCGATGTCGATTTGCTTCGCAAGGCAATCAAGCAGGCTCAAGTAGACTGGCGCGACACTCTTATGGCTGCGGGTCTTGGCAATGCAAATTGGCCATCTGTCGCAAGCGCAGCCGGCTTTGCTCTTTCCTAGGGCCGCGGTTGAGCCCTAACATCTCGTTCAAGGCGGACGGCTTCGCCGCCGCTTAACTCCAGCGTTAGGCGTCTACGACACATCAGTTTTGGGGAAAGCGTTGAACATTCTTGGTGGCTCATTGCTAGCAGTCGGGTGCCTTGTGTGGCTTGTAGGAAGCAATGTTGTTCTTGCGCACTACTCATCGTCTTGGCTTGCGTTGGCCAACCATTGTTCCCTTGGGCAAGCTCACGCGCTCTGAGGCAATTAAATTGGTCGGCCTCCTCGTCGTATTCGTAGCATGCTACTCGGCGTTCGCGTTAAACGGCTCCCGATAGCCTTATCACTCGTTCAAGGCGGACGGCTTCGCCGCCGCTTAACTCCAGCGTCAGCCCCCCAACAGCGCATGTACTGCCCACAATCGGCGAAAACCCTTGACCACTTTCACTTCAAACATCATGAAACGAGCTTCGACCTTTGTCGCAAAAACCATTTGCATATTGTTGGCTTGCCTCGCGCTTGAAGGTTGCTTGGAGCTGGGCTTCAACAAAAACGGTTTCTATTGCACTGAAGGTCCGACTGATGTGGCACCTTCTTGCTTTGGACACTCTGCACCAAAATCTTCAGCCGGCGCTTCGCCAGCGACGGCAACCTCACTCAAAAAAGTTGATCCGAGTGAGCCTTAACCACTCGTTCGAGGCGGACGGCTAAGCCGCCGCTTAACTCCAACGTTGAACGTCCGCTCCTGGCCGGATAGCGACCCTGCTTCGTGTCGCTATCCGGCCCAGAACTTCGGCAACGAATCCTGGCCTTGGCGCAGCGGCACAAGCTCTACGGCGTGGGGATGATCCATCTGAAACTACGGCAGGCAGGGCTACTGGTGAACTACAAGCGCGTGGAACGGCTGTATCAGGAAGCGAAGCTGCAGGTGCGTCGACGCAAACGGAAGAAGGTGCCCGTTACCGAGCGGCAACCGTTAGCTCGACCGACGACCGCCAACGAGGTCTGGTCGATCGACTTCGTGTTTGATCGCACGGCCGAAGGCCGCGTTCTTAAGTGCTTGACGGTCGTCGATGACGCCATCCACGAAGTGGTCGTCATCGAGGTCGAGCGCGCGATCTCCGGCATGGGCGTGACGCGTGTGATGGATCGACTGGCACTCAGTCGTGGCCTGCCTCGGGTGATTCGCAGCGACAACGGCAAGGAGTTCTGCGGCAAGGCGATGGTTACTTGGGCCCACGAGCGTGGTGTGCAACTGTGTCTGATCGAGCCGGGCAAGCCGAACCAGAATGCCTACATCGAATCGTTCAATGGCCGCCTGCGCGACGAATGCCTCAACGAGCACTGGTTGCTGCACGCGCGCGCCGAGATCGAACGCTGACAGCGGGAATACAACGAAGAGCGACCGAAGAAAGCGTTGGGCGGCCTGACACCTGCCGCCTACGCGAAACAGTTAAAGTTTGACCTTCTCCCTGCCATTTGTAGCGTTTGGAAGTAGAGTTTTTCGGTAAAACCGCCCTCCCGAGGAGACCGTTTTGCCATGAAGAAAACCAAGTACACCGAAGAGCAGATCGCATTTGCGCTGCGCCAGTCCGAAAGCGGCACGACCGTCGCGGAGGTTTGTCGAAAGATGGGCATCTGCGAAGCCACGTTTTTCAACTGGAAGAAGAAATACGGCGGACTGGGCGTGTCGGAGCTCCGGCGGCTGCGCCAGTTGGACGAGGAGAATCGCAAGCTCAAGCAGCTCGTTGCAGACCTGAGCCTGGACAAGGCGATGTTGCAGGATGTGCTGCAAAAAAAGCTCTAAGGCCCGCCCAGCGCAAAGCGCTGGCCGGCAAGCTTCAGCATACCTACGGCATAAGCATTCGTCGCTCGTGTTCGCTCATGCGGCTGTCGTTGACGGGTTGGTACTACCGGCACAGTCGTCCGCTTCTCGACGCCCCGCTGCTAGCGCGGATGCGCGAGATCGCTGAGGTTCGCGTTCGCTATGGAGCGCGCCGAATACACATCTTGCTTCGTCGCGAAGGATGGGCTGTGAATCACAAACGGGTACATCGGATATACGTGCAGGCAGGGCTCAACCTGCGTTCCAAGAGACCGCGCCGGCGGAAAGCGGCAGCGACACGTCTTGATCGGCCCGTGCTGACAGGGCCGAACCAGTTATGGAGCATGGACTTTGTTTCCGATGCACTGTTTGACGGTCGCCGCTTTCGCGCACTGACGATCGTCGACAACTTCACCCGCGAATGCCTGGCTATCGACGTTGCTTCCAGTCTGCGCGGCGAGGACGTGGTGACCGCGCTGGAAGGCCTGCGGCAAGGTCGCGACCAACCGTGTCGCATACAAGTCGACAACGGCCCTGAATTTATCTCGATGGCATTGGACCGCTACGCTTACGAGCACGGCATCACGCTCGACTACTCTCGCCCTGGCAAGCCAACGGACAACCCTTTCATCGAGTCTTTCAATGGCTCGTTTCGCGATGAATGTCTGAACACGCACTGGTTTCTGACACTTGCAGATGCCAGGGAAAAGATTGAATCTTGGAGGGCTGACTATAATGATTTTCGCCCGCACTCGTCCCTAGCAGATATCCCGCCAGCGCAGTTCGCGAAGACCTTTTGCAAGACTCACCAACCGCCGATAGCTCTACTTTAAGGTGCTACGTATTCGGGGATGGGCTCAAGTGCAGGTATTTGTGCAGATAACGGTAGTCGAGCTTTTTCGCGTCGCGAATGCGGATCACAGAAGTAAAGTTGCTAAATGAAAAATTCTCTTCTGCTCGATTGAAGAGTGCCACACGACCTACGGCTTGCTTGGGCCCACCACCTGATTTCTCCAGAATGACGTCACCGAGCTGCAATCGGCGCTTCTCGATCTGTTTTACCTCAACGTCGAGATAAGCGATATCGGAAAAGTCGAGTGCACCATCCTGAGCAAAGTTGGTGTTACGGATGACTCCAGCTTCAACAAATGGAGGCTTCTTTCCCTTCCATAGACCGTTGAGAAAAACACAAGCATCGTCCAGGCGTGCTATCTCCCAGCCAAGCATTACAACAACCCCCGAATGCCTTTCAGTATTTCCGCACTCTCCGCATCCAATGCCGCGATCTCGTCCAAGATCGCCATCGGGCTGCGCAGCGCCACGTCGTCGTTACCGTTCGGATTCTTCGCTGACAGATCAAGCGTTGCTAAGTCAACCTCACCCACATCCACCGACCACGACTGCCCACTGTCGGCCAACGTCTTCTGCTGCACGACAAAGTCGACAAGGTCGTTGTCGTTAAGCGGATTGGTCTTGCCCATGTTGCGACCAGGGTTCAGCTGGTAGTACCAGACCTTGCGCGTAGGTGCGCCTTTGTCGAAGAACAACACCACGGTCTTAACACCAGCGCCCTGAAACGTGCCGCTAGGCAAATCCAGCACGGTGTGCAGGTTGCAGCTTTCCAGCAACTGCTTGCGGATGGCAACGCTGGCGTTGTCGGTATTGGATAGGAAAGTGTTCTTGATAACGATGCCAGCACGGCCGCCAGCCTTGAGACTACGCATGAAGTGCTGCAGGAACAGATAGGCGGTTTCGCCGGACTTGATCGGGAAGTTCTGCTGGACCTCGGCGCGCTCCTTCCCGCCGAAAGGTGGGTTGGCCAGCACCACCTCGTAACGGTCACGTTCCTGGATGTCGCTGAGGTTCTCGGCCAGCGTGTTGGTGTGGATGATGTTGGGTGCCTCGATGCCGTGCAGGATCATGTTCATGATCGCGATGACGTAAGCGAGGCTCTTCTTTTCCTTGCCATAGAAGGTGCGCTTCTGCAGCGTGGTGACGTCGCGCGTGCTCAGGCCCGGTTTGGCGCTGAGGTAATCGAACGCCTCGCACAGAAAGCCGGCACTGCCAACGGCACCGTCGTAGATGCGCTCACCGATCTTTGGATCGACCACCTTGATGATGGCGCGAATCAACGGGCGCGGCGTGTAGTACTCGCCACCGTTGCGCCCGGCGTTGCCCATGTTGCGGATCTTGGCTTCGTACAGGTGCGAGAGTTCGTGCTTCTCGGTCTGGCTGCGGAAGCGCAGCAGGTCGACCAGCTCGATCACCTCGCGTAGGTTGTAGCCCGA
>Ga0302300_1001423_pt1 | contig 13682 bp, 11 predicted proteins | sample III_Palsa_E1_1_FD_198756 | JGI IMG/M metagenome (GOLD analysis project Ga0302300, IMG submission 198756) | Peat permafrost microbial communities from Stordalen Mire near Abisko, Sweden - III_Palsa_E1_1 | ecosystem: Environmental > Terrestrial > Soil > Palsa > Peat permafrost | place: Sweden... | reverse complement strand
TAAGAAGAAATAAGAAAGAAGAAAGAAGAAATAATAAAGAAGAAAGAAGAAAGAAGAAAGAAGAAAGAAGAAAGAAGAAAGAAGAAAGAAGAAGAAAAGAAGAGAAGAAAAGAAGAAAAGAAGAAAAGAAGAGAAGAAGAGAAGAAAAGAAGAAAAGAAGAAAAGAAGAAAAGAAGAAAAGAAGAAAAGAAGAAAAGAAGAAAAGAAGAAAAGAAGAAGAGAAGAAAGAAGTGGTGGTGTTACTAAACTGATAATCTTACTGACTTGAAGGTATAAAGCGCAATACCTAAGAGAAAAATAGGATATGAAGTGGTACATTGAAACATATCTAAAAGAGGTCATTGCAGTGAAGTCTCCATATGGGAAGACTCAAGTTCATAGCAATTACTTGAACACATGTAAACAATATGGTGTTTACCCTCAAGCTAGGGAGGTACTTGCATTCATTGACAGTTTGGGTTTTGAGGTTGTTAAATCCGATGATTACTTCAAACAAATATTTGAAATGGCTGCCAACAGCAAACAGACCGAATTTATCATCGATGATCCAGCAATTGATGCTGACACCAAATTTGTATTGGATGCAATGCTGGCTACCATTAACGATGAACGATGTGATATTGACAAGTTAGTTACCATGTTATCTTCTAGAAATTACAGCCAACAAGTCATTGACAAAGTTGTAGGGTTCGTACAGTACAATGTTAAGTCTGAAGATGTTATCAAGAATAAGATTTACTCCAAGCTGGATTCCAATATAGGAACGATCACAGTGGGTGCCCATATTCACGCAGGTGACGTATTGATCGGCAAGTTCTCCAACAACACTACAACTAGCGAGTAATCCAACACTCCAATGTTGGTATCTTAAACACATACCATCTTCTCCCTTCATCTCTTCTCCATCCTCCTCATCCTCACTACCAATTACACATAATACTATTCCAAATAGTACTATCAATACAGCTGTTATTATATGTTATCAGAACAACAACAAGCAATAGATTGTAATATTCAAAATTATTTACAGGTGTATAGTCAAACAACTATAATATGTTATATTTAACACGGTATTACTAACATTATGTTATTATGTTATTTTAACAAATAACTGTTTATTGTATTTTGTATTCGATGATAACTAGTTATCCGTAATTTATGTTCATGGTAAAAGTGAAGGTGTTAATTGTTATGTAGTTGTGTAAACTAAAACAGTTATACACAACAATGAAGATTAATGTAAAAAGTAAAGTCACCAACTCTACATTCTTTGCCAGTTTATTGGAGTTCAGACCTGATCTGAAGAATGTGCCATTTCCATCTCAATATCACAATACATATTCACATTACAAAAACTACATTTCTGATGGTCATCAATGTACATTACAAGATTATGGACAGTACAAAAGACAGTTCGAATTATGTCATTACCTAGACGATAAACAATACTTGGAATATTGTCTATTGGAATATTTAAAATACATGTACAGTGTTAATAATATAATTATCGATGATAAACAAAGCAAACAGATAATCAAGAATAAACTCAAACAGTTGTTCGACTGTATAATACATGATCACCAGAAGTTCATGCAGACATTACATATTGACCTTCAACGCGACATTCAGTCGATATCACCCTACTTTTTATTACCTAAGGATGTTAACAGTACATTTTTTGATACATGGTTACATCTTAATCATAGTAAAACTTATGTGCTTTGCGATAATGTCATAACTTACCGTCATATATCGAAATTGGAAACTTTGCAGGGTAAGAGTGTGTTAAAATTGTTTAAAACAGGATATACTTGTAATCTATTACATATTGAGTTTCAACAACATGGTATATTATGTGATTGGATTAACTGGGATAATACAAAAGTAATTGGCTACTACAACTTTGGTATAAAATGTGGTCTGCAAAGTACTTGGTGTAACCAACTATTTTGTGATGAGGTAGAATATGCCAATGGTATAGTCAAACAACACAAAAGTTGGCACTCAAATGGACAACTCAAATGTTGCGTTAACTTTCACAACAACCCTGATCGAGGTCTACTTGAAATGTGGCATGAAACTGGACTAGTATGTGACAAGTCTTATATCGACTATTCCTACTACTTGGATATCATCCAACTAGTATTCACCTAACATTATTTACTTGTCTAACAAGTAAAAGATTAACAATACAATGTTTTAATTATACTCTCCTCCCCTATCTATCCCTATGTTTAACAAGATTGGTATTGTAATGTACTATACATATTAATATTATGTTAGTAACACAAGAGATTATATACATTGATATAATATTAATAATGTAACAATTATAGAAATAATACTATATTTGTTAATTATAATAATCAATATACCTACTATATAAAAGATATCTCAATCATATTAGTATAAATAAGTGGTGAGACTAATGAAATTAAATTTACTAATGTATATTCGTATATATGTTTATTTATTGTATTGAATGGTATTTACTTCGTTACGAAGTAAAGTGGTTGATTGCTTATTTATCTTCAAGAAGCTTATGTGCGACGAGATTAACAAAATATAGAAAATCTCCACCAGTTTGATAACTCGGTTTGATCTTCGTTTGTGGCGTGCGTCTAACAAGACCCAATTTTTGACCTTTAGATCTGGTGTCTGGTATGTTGAAGAATAATATCTTATTGTTATTATATTCCTTACCAACCACATATCCTGTTAGTTGTTGGGAGATGTTGTATTGAATATTGTATGGTAGGGAATTTAACATTGGAATACATGCTGGCCATGCCAGAGATGCACGACCAATCAACACTTTTAAGAACTTATCATCACCCAAAAAGTTTGCCAGTTCAAAACATAGTCTCAGCTTATGAACTTTAACCTTAATACTGTCACCATGATAACAATAGTCAATGTAGTGAGGTAAAGACTTATTATACTCTGAAGGAAAGGGTAAAATTTCACCATTGCAATAACACTTCATCATATCAGAGTAAAATGTTGACTGTTCGAGCCTGTAAACTGGTAAACCAATCTTTCTCTCAGCACCATCACTGGTCTTGAGTAGTACATGTCTCTTTAACATTTTTGGTTGTTGTTGGTTTTAACATCTTTGATCATTCATGTCAGTATTTACTATATGTTGTATCTTTCACAAATAATATAACTCATGTGTTGCAACTAACATAGATATAGTTATTAATATACACTTTACCTGTTATAAACAATATTATTTGCTTTAGTTATTACAATTAACATTGTGTTTGATTACTTTAACCATTACAGCTGGTATTACATCTACTTACTTTAATTATTGTATGTAAATATGTTTTGTTTACTAAGTTTGGTTTTGACAAACAAATATAAGGTATTAAAAATGTACATGTATAAACAACAAACAGGATACAGTTAACAATACAAATTTTAATAATTACCATTTGTTTTAATACCACTTGGTAATTATTAAGATTTGTGGTGTAAGTATTAATAACACAATGTTAACACAAGAGGGAAATATGTTGTTTTGTACCTCATGGATATCTACAAAGTAGACAATCTCGATAACAAAATAATGTTAATTTACTATTACAACAAAATTTAGATTGAATGATTAAATGATTGAATGATTGAATATAGTTACAGTATATAAATTACTGCATTGCTATCCAATAACCAAGAAGGTACAAATATACAATTTAAAATTGTATAGTTAGAAAGTGCATACAAACAGAAGACTTATTTTTATAATTAGTTTGTTAACTCTTTCTCTCTTTCAATCAATTCAACTGTTATCATAGTTACACATATACACATGATTAAATTGTAGTCTTATGTATATAACATTTATCTGAAATAGTGTGGTGTGTATTGTACTTTATAATCACACATAATATTTTTATTTACGTCTTCAAAACTCTTTGTTAATTCATTACAGTTACAAATTGGGTTTGTAATTTAGTTCATGAAGGTAGTATTATTACTACCATTTTTTATACACATAGTTATATGTTAATTATGTACAGTTTACAATACAATATATATATACACACAAATATAATTATTACAAGCTAAATATATTTTAACATTCAATGTGTAATTTGTACACATATATATGTTGTATTGTGAATTGTAAATAGTCAACATATTGTTTTTACTCTGTACATATACACACATTCTGCGTCTCCTAAATTGTTATAAACATTTTAATGTTGTTCCATACTGTTAATAAACTATTTTTCACTTCATCAGTGTGTCCACTAATATTTTCATTAACATGTTTATTAACATGATTATTAACATGATTATTGTCATCAGCAGTCAATTGTCTAATTTGTGTAACTGGTTGTTCCTGAGAGTGAAAATTGTTTGGTGAATTTTGCACGTCTGATTTGTACTGTCCATCAACATAATATTCAGCACAATATCCGTCATCACCAATGTCATTATTATCGTTATCCCAATATTCTTGAATACCATGCTTAACATCATTAACGAAATTTAGACGGCACTTAATATTACCATGTGTTTGCTCAGGAATTTCAGTATCGTACCATAGTGCATGTGAACCGTATTGTTCCCCGTTATCATAGTTACGTTGTCTTTTAAACTTACCACTTGGATACCATTCTGTTAATGTACCATGTGGTTTTCCATTAATGTAATATTCCTGATGCTGTAATTGTTCATGTGAATTGTTGTTCTCGTTTTCATACCAACACTCCTGTGAACCGTGTCTGTATCCATTAACGTAATTATGTCTATAGAACAATTGACCACTTTTCATACATTGTTCCTTTTCATGTCTTTGACTTTGACTTTGACTTTCATTATCATACCAAGCTTCACATTTTCCATGCATTTGTTCGTTACAGTAGTGAAATTTGCGGTAAATGTTACCATTGGGATACCATTCCATATGTACTTTATGTTTGTCCATTACTTTTTGTGTACCAACATATGATGACATTGCTTTTATGTTATTGGTTTTTCGTCCTTGATCATCGTGATAATAGCTAATTATTGTAACATAACATTCACTACGATTAAGTCGAATCGCTTCCTCTTTGTTGTTATCCAACCATTGTTTGAAAAATATAGCATTATCCATATATTTCGTTGGAATAAAGAAATAGGGAGTATGAAGATATACCATTCGTTCATCAGGTAGTTTATTAATATTCGGATAGAACTCATACCACATATCATAAGATCGGCGCATTAAACACATAAAAAACTTTTCATCACACAAGTAAGATTCCATATTGAAACATAACAGTAAAGTATCAAGAGATGTTGTCTCGAGATTCCATTCTTTGACATCACTATTATCACTATTATTATCACCAATACTAGTAGTTTGTTTATTATAACTCAAAAAATTAAGGTATATACCAAATACGCTAGTATATTTACTTGGGATATTAATACATACATCTGAACCAAATTTTGACATTAAATCTTTAATGTACATTGATGTTACGTCATCAAAGTTGATATCCTCCAACTCAATAGAAAATGTCAAAACCATGTTTGACATATATAAATAATTAAAACTTCACATTAATAATTACACGTCATTAACATAAGTAGTGATGAATAAGATAACTTCTTTTATGTTAAAAGCCACATAATATTTATCTGATCATCTAATCATAGAATTACTTAATACTTAATTATATCATACCTGTTCACTTTACACTAATTTTATTACAAACCAAGTTTATAATAATATGATAATGTTCTTTTAATTAAGAGTATTATTAACACATTTTTGGAATGTAAAGTATATTATATCTTTATGTGTAATTACGTCGAATCTAATTATGAGAACTACTAGTATATATGTAACATAATGGTTGTAGATTGTTAACTACATAAAATGTTATGTAATTGGATATTATGAATGAATATGTGTTTATACAACAAAGTTAATTTAGATTAATTATTATTTTAACAATCATGTGTTGATACAGAATCTACTTATTTTAATTATTGTATGTAAATATGTTTTGTTTACTAAGTTTGTTTTTGTCAAAAACAAACATAAGGTATCAAAAATACACATGTGTAAATAATTGACAAAAAGAATATGGTTGACAAAACAAAATATGTCAGGTGATATTAGACAGGTAGCAACTGTTAAAACATGTGGTGTGAGTGTTGACAACACAATGTTGACACAAGAGGAAATTGCTATGTTATACCTCACAGATATTTATGACGTAGACAATCCCGATGATAAAACAGTGTTAATTTACTATTACAACAATAAAATTATTGGTATTTGTTTCATAGATCCCATGCGTTATAACATTCCAAGATTTATCGACTGTTACCAAATTATTAATATTGCAAAGTCAAACACTGATCGTTGGACACAAAGTGTTGCAAATGGAGACAGAGAATCTGATGGTAAAGATTACCAAGCTCAACTAAGTCTATTCTTTCCGATAATGTATAGCACTTATACCATTAAGTAGTTTTATATCTCATAGATATAAATTGTATGTTAGATGGACCAATAGTCTCACCCACCTTCCTCCTCTCTATTCCTTCATCTAGTCTAGTTAATAATAATAATTACATTCTATTAATATCGAAGAAAACAAATAGTTGTATTATTATATCTCTCTCATCAAGAGAATAAATATCTGGAGTGTAACTATCTTTGTTAGTCCAAAGAGTAACCCAAATGCAACATTAAGTAACTTTATGGTGTATTAATTACTCAAAGGAAGATAGTATTCTCACTGTAATTACCCATACGTATGTATGTTGTGTGTATGTGTGTGTGTTCACAATAGTTATCGTGTAATTAGTTTGTTGGTGTGTGTATGAAGAGGAGAGGAGGAATTACATACTAACAATGAATTTACATTCTATACTGTTAACAACTAAGAAGCATGACTATAGTAGTAATTATACAAATAACATATACGCTTGGGTGTTATTTACTGTTTTGAATTTTTAGTCTATCGAATAGACTAAAATTGAGTTGTTGTGTATTTGAATGAAAAATATGCTATCTCGTGTTGTACCTAAATTTCCCAAGCTAGCTCATTTTGTAATTGATGTGATTCGGCAAAAGAAAATGGCTATTGATCTGACTGGAGGAGTGACACTAGGTCTTGCTACTTGCAGTCTATATACAATTCACAATAACGTAAAGCATAGGGATTCCATCCAATGGTACAGTAGATCAGATTCATTTTATTATCCACATATGAGTGTGGTAGGTGAAGATTTAACTAGGTCATTCATTCTTTTTTATCCACCAGTCACAGTACCACTAGCCAATCTTTTTGGAGTAACTATGTTAACCTCTAAAGGACAAAAATAACTATTGTCTGTGTATATATATATATATATATACACACGGCTAAATTGTTGACACCCTTCATTCCTCAGAGTAATGAATACCTTACGCTCATTTAACCCACACACACACCCTTCACCATTTTAAATCTTAATGTGTTAACAATGTGTTTCAACAACAATATTTTAACAGGTAAACTAACTGACATATACATCACGTAAAAGAGAATAACATTTGTGTTGTTATAAATGTTAATAATGTTACATTTGTAGTGTATTATATCATGTAACAATGATATCTATTAATAATAGTAATGTTTTCACAACATATTAATTTGTTGGTTATTGTTTTGTTCCAAATCATTTGAAACACACAAATTATACTTAATTTTAGTCCGTTACATGATATTATAAAATAATACAAAGTTACAAATGGAGTGCAAAAGTATATGATGTTAAAATACGTAAACAAAAAATCTTGTAAAGGACAAATGTATACTTTATCACAACCCTATATACCAATAACACACATAAAATGTGTATGAATAAAAAATACTATTAACATCTGTATATATATATATGTATACGTTGTATATTACAATATACGTCAAAAGTGAGTTGATAATGTTAGTATATTCAAGAAGAAAAATGTTAACTCGTCTTACGACTGGATTTTCCAAATTGGCTACACGAATGCATGATTTTGAAGAGAGAGCGTTTATCAGTTCTATGGGAGGGTTGGTATCTGGATTCATTGGTACTGGTACATATGTTATTCACAACAATGTGAAACATCGAGGCACCAATAATTGTTATAGTAGAATAGATTCATCTTTTTATATATTTATGGGATCAGTTAGCACAGGTTTAGCTAGTTTCATTTCCTTTTCATATCCACCGGTATCTTTGCCACTGGTTGGTCTTTTCGGAGTAGCTATGTTAACTTCTAAAAAAGAAAATAATTATTGGTCGAAACCATATGATTAAGTTGTTTAACACCTTCATTTCTCAGAGTAATGAATACCTTATATCTATTTAACATACATACACACATTCTTCACCATTTTAAGTCTTAATGTATTAACAACATGTTTCAACGATAATATATATATAGATAGTTAAATTACTCAACATACATCAAAAGTAAATTGGTAATGTTAGTATATTCAAAAAAATGTTTGTCTTTCTTACAACTAGACTTTCCAAATTGGATACATATTGCAGACTGCCGACGGGAGAATGTGTGTTGGTTCCATGGCAGGATTTGTGACCGGATTTATTGGTTCTAGTTTATATGTTATTCATGACAACATCAAAGTATCAAAGTACAGATAGATGTCATGATAAGATGGATTCGTTTACACATGTATATATGGTATCATGCGCTGATTTGTTGACAGATGTGGAAATCTTAACATATCCACCTGTCACAGTGTCACTAACCGGTCTTCTAGGACCAGTCTTGTTGTCTTCCAAATAAGAGATGTTAATTGTCACTCAAGTGCACACAACTAAATTATTAATTAATTAATTAATTAAGTTCACATAGTCATCATATAAATGTCTTTATGTTCACCTAACACACTATCCACCTTTCCATCCTCCATATTGGGATAGTCTTAATGTTGGAAATGTTTCAGTATAAGTATATATTATGTATATTAACATTAATTACATCATGTAATTAATTAGATAATACTACATGACATTAATATATTCTATGCTGTTAATAAGTAAGTAATTTAACTGTAATATTAATTACATAAACAAAACATATGTAACTATGTGTTGTTTATTATTTTTAGATTTAGTCCATTTGGTAGGTCAAAATTGAAGTTGTTACACACACATGCTTAAACAAAAATATGTCGTCTCGTCTTGTATCCAAATTGTCTATCGTACCAGAGATTATGAGTAGTCTAGAGACCAGGATTATAATTGGTTAGCAACTTGGATTTTTCACTGGATTTGTTGGTACTACTTTAAATATCATTCACAACAATATAAAACACCATGGTACTGATAATCGTTATAGTGTAGTTGACTCATCTTTTTATGTTATGATGGGATCGTGTGTCACAGGTACATTTGGTATGTTTACTCTTTTATATCCACCGGTCACCGTACCTATGGTTGGTTTTTTGGAATAGGCTTGCTAACTTGTAAGAATTAGAGATTAACATTATATTTACGTTTTATTCATCCCTTGGATGAATATATTCTACATTAAGTAGTTTTATTACTTAGTATGCATTTCGCTTCTTTTGGATTGTTATAATGATGGACAAGTTTACAAACATACATATGTTATAAAGTGAGTATATAATACGTATTATACAAAAGTAATATATAACATGTATTATACTAATAATAGTAGCAATGAATGTCTTTTATAGTATATAAAGACCAATAATGGTATGCTCATTTAAAATTGACAATTGGTTTTATATATGTATATCATGTGTTGAAATGACAACAACAAATAAGCAATGGAGTGTAGTTTACGATGAACATTACCAATTTTGTTACCAGCGGATAACAGATGGTACCTTTTATGATATTGATAGTGGATTAGTGGTCACTGACAAGTTTAAACTTGGGTGCAAATTAACACACCTTGATATGTCTGTTGATAACAACCAGCCAATGTACCTGATTGAGATAACCAATGAACTTGTTGTAGTATGTTTTGATCGTATGGGAAACATTGTCAAACAACTTATGAGTAGTAAAGACAAGAAAGATGGTAATGAGAACAAGGATAACGGTAATGAGGATGATGAAGATGAAGATTATGTTAGTTGGTGGAAAGTACTTGATGCGACCGATTCTATGGAGGTGATTAATGGTAAACTAAAAATGGTTGGAAGACAAAATAAGATTGTTGAACATATACTAGATGACATGGAGGAAGAAGATGTACCATGGTCGAATGGTGTTGGATATAAAACATTTAACGACTATGCCTGTCACGTTTACTTTGTTCAGGGATCTGTTGTTCCATATTTTGGTCATCGTGGTAAGATTACCAATCTGGAAACTAAACACACCGTGACACAGTTACCAGATGGTAATATGTATCATATTCTTCTGGATTCGAATATTACCACACCTGTAAACCTTATTGTTCACTCTCATTGTGCTATTGTGGTTGTGGCTGACACAAGTAAACTAACACACATTGTGTGGTTTGATAGTTATGAACCCAGTGCTTCATTTCTAAATATTATGTTGCAAGGTGACCCAAAGGACCTAAAAGCATATACAATTGACTTGCTTCAACCACTTATCGTGTCTGCGACCAGTAGTTAGATACGTATAACCATTTTATTTTACAATCACAGATTGTAAACTATATTTATAATTTATAATTTATAACTTGTAACTTTACATATAATTGTATAACATATATTTGTTATAATGTGCTAATATCATTAGTTACAACAAACGAGTCAACAAGTAAATTACCAATCAATACATACTGTTTAAATTAAACAAATATATGTTATGAGTAACCTTCTTTGAATACAATTACATATATGTATATCCAACAATGTTTTGCCCACTACACATTTTTTTGTGACCAGTTTATGTTAACCATAATGTATAAACATGTTAAAAAATTACAGTTAAACATTAGTTGTTTATGTAATTGTATATTCACTTCTCTCTCTCTCTCTTTCTGTTATTCCATTGATATTAAATAAATAATCAAGACAATCTTACTTATAAGATATTACGTAACATAATTGTAGTTAAGCAATGTTATATTCACCATACATTACTTTGTTTTACAAACTAAACAAACATATAATTGTTACATAACAAATAACATATTAATAATTAAAACAACAAGTAAATGTATTATAGTGTTAAATTACCATTTTAGTAAAGTATATGTATTTTACAACTGGTGTTACTATTGTTATAATAATGTATTATAACCATTTTGTATTTTTTGGTTTGTACAAAATTTAACATATCTCAACAAAACCAACTGTATACTTGTTCGACATATCCATTGTAATTGTCGCGGTCAGAGTAGTTAAAGATGTAATATCTATGACATTTTACATGTTATAATTATTTTAATATTTAACCATATGTATACATATATACACACATATAAACACATAATGATTATGTGTTAATGATTAGTGGTAATTTCGTAACAAACATAATACCAACACTTGTTGACGTATACTATTATATGTAAACAAGTAGATTATACGAAATCACATATTGAGTTACTACTACTCTTAAAGTGCTAATAACATTAGCAATACATATATTATTATATATGTCACTACACAATGTTATAGTGATAATAGTATAGTGATAATAGTATAGTGATAATAGTATAGTGATAATAGTATAGTGATAATAGTATAGTGATAATATTATAGTGATAATATTATAGTGACGGTGTTACGTATTTAGCAGTAGGAATTGTAAGTTAATTTTTTTGGTTGAAACATATATGTGTTAATAATGGTGTATTTGGTAACTCCTAGTACAGGTTTAAAAACAACGGTTCAACAATATTGTCGTTCATACAACATTGTGTTGTATTTGATCTTTTAATTGGTATTGCCACCACAACAATAACACAATGTAATTGTTATATTATCTATCAACATATTGTCTAACAGTATAATAACATATAGTAATATATTGTTAATCTTACAAAATACCTTAAAATTTACAACAACATTGTAATATGTAATGCTCCAAGTGTTACTAAACACATAATTGGTAGTCGTGTATATGTGTTATGACAGCTAATAGAAAAATTGTGTAGTTATATCACACCAAAATATCAGACAATATATCACTTAAGAGAAATAGGATATGATTTGGGACTACAGTACAGGCAAATATTGGCTTATGATAACAAGTAATGACGTTGCTGACATGAATTGGTTTTTAAAAGAAAAGATGGGTATAACACAAGATTTTAGGTCTTGCACATTACTAGCTAATGTGTTCATAAACAAATTAATCACCGATCATTTACGTGTATATGTAAATATACCAGTATACAGTCACTCGGTATTTGTGACACACACCACCAATTAAAATACCAAAGTATTTGCACAACAAACTACAATTTAGGATTGTAAATTCAAAATAGTAAATTTAAAGTGGTAAAATTCAAGGTGGTAAAATTCAAGGTGGGGTAAATTTAAAGTGGGGTAAATTTAAAGTGGGGTAAATTTAAAGTGGGGTAAATTTAAAGTGGTAATTTAAAGTCATGACTGTCATAGGATCCAGGATATTATGATGAGACCATTCAATGGTAAGAGCAACCAAACAAAGTAAAATTTCGATTAGTAAGCTATGTACTGGCGGAGTAATACAATAACAAGAAATACGAAATTACTTGTTGGTCTTTTCGGTCTGTTGAGATATACTAATAAGTACATAACTTAATAATTTTACATTATACGTGTTCAACCAAAGGAGAATTTGTTTGATAGTGTTGTAAGAAGTAAATGGGTTAAAATAGTGTTTCAAAACAAGACATCAAAATGATTAATAATAATTGGTTACACATTTTGATGTCCCGTTTCACCTATTGTCAGCTGTACGTTAAAGTAATACTGTTTGAGAAACCAAATTTCTCAATCAAGATGAATTTTGTGTGAACCGAAGGTATACACCGACAGCTATCCTACGGAAGTAACTATGAGAGCAATCGCTGCAGTGACAAACTCAGCGAAGTCATTTCTTTCCAGAGTATATGTTTGTTTTGCCTGAAATGAAGCTAATCTTTGGTAAATATTCAATCACAAGTATTGTGTGTATATATATATATTAGTATGAAATGAATAATTATTACAGTAATTAAATAGTCGTTAATATGGGGAGTTTAACATAACTACAAGTTATCACTGATTGAGTTTATCTACCCACAGTCTACAATTACACTAACACAAACTAATAATTGGTAATGTAAACAGTTGAATATCTACATTTTAACGATATTAGAACAGTTATATAATATTTGTGTATCCAACTAACCACAATATTATATAACCAATTTGGTATCATCAAAGTAATCATACGACATTTGTGGTTAGTTAGATAAACAAAATATTGTATAGTTCCATCCTAAGATCGTTATAGTAATAATTACCACCATCATAATACAAAATGTTTTTGTAATTACTACTTTGTCCTCTCAACATGTGTACAAATACCAAATTAATATTAACTCGATTAATATTTAAAATTTAATTCACTACCATCACCAATTTGTAATTTTTCATGTATGCTGTTAGCGTTTTAATACGTTCAAACCTCAATTAACATAATTTTGTATGCCATTGTTATTTAAACAATTTAACTATTGATTCAAAAAC
>Ga0302300_1001420_pt1 | contig 13699 bp, 9 predicted proteins | sample III_Palsa_E1_1_FD_198756 | JGI IMG/M metagenome (GOLD analysis project Ga0302300, IMG submission 198756) | Peat permafrost microbial communities from Stordalen Mire near Abisko, Sweden - III_Palsa_E1_1 | ecosystem: Environmental > Terrestrial > Soil > Palsa > Peat permafrost | place: Sweden... | reverse complement strand
CGCCAGACACTAGTAACTGTTAATCAGTATCTCGAACAGTTACAAAGTCTGCATGAAAGTAGACTAGATGAAGATAAACTGCTGCCACAGATTAAAACCCAAGATCCTCTATTGTACTTGTCTCTTAAATTTGCCCGCTATGACGGTGAACCAGTGCTTAGATAATTTACAATTACCCTCACATTTCACGTCCAGTACTTTATATTTTACACTTTGCATCTTCGAGATGCAAAACTACTACTTACATTAAAATACCCAATAACATAGACAAACATATGTTTACCCCACTTCATCTCATCTCATTTAATTGTTGTTTATATGCATTAAACTAATTATTATATTAACAACATTATGTTTGGTTGGTTGGCATCACAAAAATATTTTCCTATCTTAATAACGTTACATTGTAATATAAGTTGGTTTATCATGAGTAGGGTAACAAGTTAACTGATGTTAACTATCCTCTTGCTACTTAATATTCGGTAGTTGGTAATCACCGTAAAATGTTAGATGTAACTATTACATCTAGTAGTTGTAGTTGTATTTATAATTATAACACATGTTAATCAACACATCCATAATTATTACAAATCACAGTCTACATTTGGATATGAATGGTTAATATCCTAACAATACAATATTATAGCAATATTTGTTTTGTTACTGTTTCAATCACAACAATCTACAGATACAAAACGATCGTGGATACTTTATTTGTTAATAACACCTACATATTTATATATGGAATATACTCGTTCATGTGAAGTGTTGAATAAACACATATATTTTCGGCATATCAGTGTTTTTTGTTTGAACATAAAATATAACTTTATCTTTATTATCCAATGGTTAGACTGTAAGTTTATAATGGACTTTAGTGTTATTAACATGTGTTGAAAACACAACAATAATTTACAAATTTAGATTATACAACAATTACAACCAAGATATATGTTGTTTAATAAATATATGCTTATGATTCGTTTACAGGAATATATGGAAATATTAGAAATACCCGAAGATAACAAATAAGGTGAACTAAAAACAACTTGTTATATTATAATTTATTATAGATTGGGTTTATAATCTATTCTACTTTGTTCTCTACTACATGGTTACACAACTCCACACTTTGATCAAGAACATTACCTCTCGTATGTAATAAATAACAATAGTAACAGTAGTTGTAACCAGTGTTAGAGATTACAACATTGTTATATCTCTTACTAAATTGGTACTTTTAGTCCATGTTTACTGTTTTGGTGTTGTAAACAATAATTCTACGTTATACTGCTTTTATGTTGACAATGACATGTAAACCATAACTATCTTGTTGGTGATAACATTGTGTATAATTTGGTTTTGTATTTGTATTATGTATCCAACAATGATAAGCTTTGCCAAATTAAATAAAAGTGAAAGTAATTTATTACCTTAATACAAAGCATGTCCACAGCTACAACACAAAAAGTAGACAAGATAATTGATCTGCTGTCATCTGATCAACGAGGGCATTATTCACGTGCTTCTATAGTAGCTACCGACTTTTTAACGATAATAATATCATCAAAATAAATAGTGAGGTTTTCCGTGACCATTACTACCTTGATTACGGGCAAGTAAGTATTATTACAAATGTCGAAAAGATAGAACAATAATATGCATCTAAATTTCAAGTGATGGAATTAAGTGAGTGTGTTGAGTTTTTAGACAGGTTGGAACAAAACGACTATGTCATTAAGATCACGAGACAAAACTTTACTAAAGTTATTCCAAGGATATATACTTCTTCAGATACACCTTATCCAATCAACATTCCTTTCACCTATGAAAATGTTTACAACTTCTATCAATCGAATCAAACAACATTATAGTCACTATTAGATAGTAATTGGTCACTCATATTAGAATATATAATACCAGTCATAACGCTTATTATATTTATATTCTAATACCAGGACCACCCACATGGTCCTGTTTATATTGTTGAATATCATATAACCTAAGTACATTGGATCATATAATTATGGTTACCGAGATGGTGAGTGGAATGAGGAGGATGGAAGTACAGTTGTATACTCAAAAGATATAGTGATCAGTGAGAAGAGATCAGTGACAATCAAACATTAATAAACTCTTATCCCGATATTGCACCATACATTAAAAATTCATCACTGTTATTATATTTACTAGATGAACGAACAAAACCACAGATTGTAGATGATGTCATCATCACTGAACAAGCAGTTTATTATTAAGTTTATAACTTATCATTTGATATTTAACTTGTGATATGTATACAACAGATAACATGTTATCTAATACTCAAACAATTTGTATCCCGAGGATACAAAAATTATACTCATAGAATTTAAATTGTTTATATTTACACATAATATCCCAATTTAATACCTCTCTAACAATATTACTTTCACCAACACATATCTATTGTAAAATCTCACCATCAACACATCTCAAAATATAACTTATAATGTTAATGTTAACATTGTCATTACTTCATTAACAATTACATAAGATTGTAAATGTTCATACTCATAATAGATGTCAATTAAATAGTGGTTTTAATGATGGTTTTAATGATGGTTTTAATGATAATCACTAAAATTCTTACTGTAGAGATTGTAATCTAAAAACTTCTTGTTTGAGTAGTTATGTTAACCACTATCAATTTGTAAATTATAACTAGTAGTTAACATGACTACATTATTGAGTCTAATCTTACAGTTTTTAACATTTTGTAATCTTAAAACTGGTAGTGTATTTTTATAACACATTAGATGATATTAATAACATAACAATTACTTGGTGACCAAGTAGTTAATAGTGATTTTGCTGAGTATAAACATATTTGTATAGTTGAGATAAAAATGTTAGATTGCCATTCTAATTCTAATTTTACCTTCCTGTCATATAACATACAGATGTCTAGTTTAGATGTTGATGGTCACAAATGGTCGTATGACAATATAACAAATGGTAAAGTTGGTAGGTACTTACCAGTTGTTGAGATGATCAACAAGGCAGACTTATGTGCTTTGCAAGAAGTAACTCACCACCAGTTTGTAGATTTAAAACAACTTCTACCAGATTATGAGTTTATTGGTGTTAATATTGTCACTGAGAACGATTTATCTATTAACTGTGATCCGCTTCACGAAGGGTTGGTTATTTGTTATAAACCTATCATGTTTACATTAAACCATCCTAATAGTAATTACTTTGTTCCATTTCAGGGTGATTGGTTATTCAAAAAGGGTTTCCAAGTTGCCACTTTGCAACATGTTGTGAATGGTAAACAATTAACCGTGTTCAACAGTCACTTCCCTCACGATGACAATCCAAAATGTCGTATTGATGCAGCTGCCATGGAGTTACGTGAGATAAATAAGTACTGTGACAATCCAATCATCTGTGCCGGAGATCGTAACTTCCACTTTCCTCGTGATCAACTGGCTTACGATTTATACCATGTTAACAAACCAACTATTATAGATTCGAAATTAGATGCAAATACAGTGTATGATAATCCAACCTTCATCGGTTACCAAGGACACGTTCGTATGAACACCATTGTTAATAACACACTACAGCACAATAACTATTTGGATGTTATTTATCATAAAAATTTAAAGTGTACATCATGGTGTTGTCACCTGGGAGAATACGATGATAACTATCAACTGTTACCATATAGTCATTTAGTAGTGAGAGATTGTGACAAGAGGAATTTTGCCTCCGATCATTCAGCCATCTTGACAACATTTCATTTTGGAGATCATTAGTTAAGTACATACAAACACCTATTCATATATGTTTAACATATATGTTAATATTCAATACATCTTAATGAGATTAAACAACATTGTTTACTGTGATTACTTATATTTAAATATACATGTGGTTTGAATATATGTTTAGTTTATTTTAGTATAATTACATAAAATTCATGTAACTAATGACCCACAAATATTATGTAATAATATTTATTATACCTACAATATTATGTTATTTTATAATTATGACTACATGATAGTTGTGGATTGTTGCTTACACAACTATCATGTAGTTATACGAATATTTACGTTAATAACTATTTTTCTATTCTAATAATTGTCCAATCAAGTAAGCAAGATGATGTTGATTGATAATACTAATGTTTTGGTTGTTTGCTAATTAATTTATTGTAAAAAACGTAATGATGTATATATGTATCAAGTTGGTATTTTTAAAATACCAAGTTATCCTTTTAGTAGTAGTGGTGTGTTTATTACTTCTTTGTAACCTTGTACTTTTTCACTGTAAAACAGTTTTTGTGACTTATGCTTTCCCTCCCACCAAACACTATTAACAGTGTTAAACCCCATCATATGAGAATGTGTTAATGTTATGAAACATAGTATTGTATGTGTGGATAGTAATGATATTACAAACAAACATTTTAATGTGTAGTCATAAAGGAATAATGTTAATGTATATGTTATAATAACATATAGACGTATGTATCCACTTATAGCTTATCAGCCAAGTATTTATTCCAGGTGACAAGAGGAAATGTAAGATTAACATGAGCTCCATCCAATCCAATATAATTAGGTTTACTATCATGAGCAACAAAAGTTAAACCATGATCTTTGTACAAGTACTTGTCAGCATCACAATCATTATCCAATGGACATACTAACTCAGGCATCTCTTTAATTTGCGACTTAACCGGATTTTGGATAAATACGTACAAGTCAACGTACTCGTCATGCCCAGCGACCCAGGTGTTATAATCTTTACATTTGGGACATGGACATGAATCTTCTTCCTCCTCACTGCATTCTTGACCTTGTTTATCTTCCCGTTCACTCTTCCGTGCTTCAATCATGGCCTGTTTGTATTTTTGCTCGTCATCCTGATCTTTTTCTCTTTCTCGCCTGTCAAGCGTTTCACTACCAAACATCTTCCTGAACTTGGTCAACTCATCAACACACAAAACCATATTATCTCCATAGTAAACACCGTCAGGCTTACATGTCAAGAAAATGCAATTCCTTCCATTACTGTAACACATATGAAGATTAGCACCATTGAACACCTCTTGATACACAGCAATTTTATCGGCTTTTGTATGTTTTGAACACATTAGTAATTCCTCCTCGTTATCAATAAGCCAAAATCTGTCATTGCTATCTATGTAACAAAACACATCATCGTTGGATGACATATACCCCAACATACATTCTGACATAGTTTTTATATTTGTATTCTCACATGTAAACGATTACTTATCAAGTTTGACCTCATAGCAAACACAAAGATGGTATTAATTTAAATATTTATTTTAACCAATATATATATTAATTAAACAACCTAGATATTTTAAACGAATGTTACCAATCTATGTGATTTGAAGTACGTTAACATTTAATAGATAACATACATATTTTTACATCACAGTGATGTAAAATTACATAATTAAATAATTGCGTAGACATATATAACAACAATCAATACATTTTATCGTCGTTATATAATAATCACGAAAAATAGATGTTATGTTTTGTTATTACGTAAACTGCAACTAACACACTGTGATAGAGACTATATTCTTAGTTATATCTGTTCTTCCGATAATCTTGTTTGGGTTAGGAAAATAACCAATCCTTGTATTGAAAATAACAAGACCTCCATCACCTGACGATATTTACCATTTGTTTACTAGTTATAAAACTATAAATATTGTTATGGATACAATATTCAAGCTCCCAGAAGACAATCACCCATTGAGACACTCGAAATTACAAATGGTAGTATTGACAATAAGTATATTATTATAATGTACAGACAACAAGAAACAATATAAGCAATCTTAACTATTTTGTGTCATGTTAACAAGTATTATCATATGTTGGTATGTGTTAAAAACACAAAGAGATTCAACTATGTATTTATACCACATCAACAATGTTATATCATCCAAGATGATACAATATTTACTATTTTAATAATGTTCTATCTTTACGTGACAACTGTAACTTGTGTAAAAGTTATAGTAATTAGAATATACTTCTCATCATACTAGTATATTTAAATTTAAAGTATAAACCAAGTTTACACTAAATTTTGTTACTCGTGTATTATACCACTCTAGTTGATAATTGTGCTAATAATGTGTTGCTAGATGTAAAATTATAATTAGAATAAGTGGATTTAAAAAGTTATATTTCACAAAGACTATTTGAGTGATGTTGGTACTCAAACACATGGTGTCTCACAGTGGAGATAACATTCATGTTAACTCTTTTGACATCCAATATTGTAAATAAGTACCTATGTATTTATTTACATGTGATAAGAGTATCATGTCAATCTAATTTGTATTTTGGAGATACAAAGATACTATTAATACAACAATGTTAAAATGTGCATAGTTAATTCATATCTTGTAACATTTTTAAATAATTCAGGTTACTACATATATTTGTGTAAATAAAGTGATTATAATTCTAAATTAAAACAAAATGGGGTCTTGTTCTAGTCGAATGATCGTAACATTGCTAGTGATGGAACCAGAGGAGGATTTGGTTACAATCCAAATTCAAACACGCGAGGGATACGGAATACAACAGGTGAAGGTTGAGGTAGAGATCAAACTACTTAGAAGAATTGGTCTATTCAGTGACATGTTGCCCCTTTTCAACCCAAGTAGGGTTATTCCATTCCCGTCTCAGTACAGTGAAGTTGCTATGAGTTATATTAACTTCATCAATGGTAACTACATTAATGACTCCCAATGCACTATACTAAAAGATCTACGGGATAATAATTTGTTAATTTTAGCTTTAAAATTATGTCATTACCTGGATGATAACTGCTTCCTTACATTCTTGGTTGACTACATGCATGGTAATACACCTACGAGTAATATAATGTCTATTACAGTAGACGATGTTATTTACAAACACACATGTTTGACAACATGGTTGCAACACCAACACGTAATTGATGAGTTGCCAACTGACCTTCAAAGAGACATCTATCTATTATGTCCTTTTACTCACGTCCCGGTTCGATACCAGAGTGACCAAAACTTTGTTAAGGTGTGGTTTAACATTCACCCATCTAATAATTGTATCAAGAAAGGAAAGAAGGTTAAAATTGTTGATCATGTGGTTGACGATGAGTATTACTACTATACCATCATTGAGTTTTATGATGAACAACAGACAGATATTCAAGCGTTCATGTGTAAACGTAGAATTAAATTAAACACTTTCAGTCATACTTTTGCGTTTTATGGCCTAACAAAAATATGGTATCCGTTGGTAAAGAAAGAAACCACCACCAGTAATGTGGTAAAATGTGTAAAAGAAGAACAGTTGTTTAATGGTGTAATTAAACATGGTTATCACAAGATGTGGTTTGACAATGGTAAGTTGTATAAATCATCATGCTACGAGAATAACAAGAAACATGGTTATGACTTTGACTACTACAGATCTGGTAAGTTGGCACAGCAGTGCTGTTATAACAATGATAAACCAACAGGCACTTGGTTCCAATGGTATAAATCAGGTAATCTACAGACAGAGATTAACTTTGATGATACCGGTGTCAAACATGGTTATTATCGTGATTACTATGATGTGAGTCAGAAACAAGGATTTGATGCATGTTTGCAACATGAGTACTGTTTTGACCACGGTGAGGAAACTGGTATGTTCAGATCATGGTATCCGCCACGTCAAAATGGTAAAGTCCATAGGCTTGAGTATGAGTACAACTTCATTGGTGATGGCCAGTATTCATACCGAGAGTGGTACAGTAACGGTAAAATTAGATACGACTTTAGTTACAACGGTGATGATACCACCATACCCATTGCATTAAGAGACTTAATATTTGGTCCCTATCTATCGGAAACAGGAAACATCATTAAGTATTGTTTCCATCGTTAATAACTTCTAACCTTAATTTTACTTCCCCAGAAAGTAAATGTTTGTATTCTCTAAGGAAGTACAAACATTTATTTGTGTATTGATGTACTGTTTTACTACTCAAAGTAATAAATATTATGGTTAGTGACTAATTTTATTGTTGTCAATACAATATGTATTAATAATGCAGTTGGTAATATTTGTATTAGTTTGCTTATAGAACACTACTGTAAACATACATTAATGTAAATGTAGGTTAATATGAACACCCTAATTTGCTTGTTCCCGAAAATAAAAAGATACCAATCATGGGTTTAATACAGCCATCGGAGGATGTGATTACATTTCTAATTCAATCAGACAATCAACGACAGGTACAAGAAGTGAATGTCGAAACTAAATTCCTCATGGGTAATAGTTTATTTAGTGGTATGTTATTATTTTCAAGCTCAAAACAGTCTATTTCTTTCCCTCTTGAGTATAGCAATGTTGCTATGATCTATATTAACTTCATCAATGGTAATTATACCAATAAAATCACATGTAATATTCTAAAGGATATAGAAGATAACAATTTACTATGTGATGCATCAAAATTATGCCATTATGTAGGTGATATCCGCTTTCTTGAGTTTCTTGTTTATTACATGCAGGGTGACATATCACCTATTGATGACAAGACTGTGGTCATCAGTGAAATTCCTTTTAGGAGTAGTTGTTTAACAACGTGGTTAACATATGACAGCATAGTTAACAACTTACATGATGATTTTCAATGGGATATATATATATATATATATTTATTATCCCTTTTACTTTCATTTCAATATCATATCAAAGCAATCAAAGCTTTGTTAAGAATTGGACCAAGAAGAATATACCCACTGATTTTTGTGTCAGAAAGCCAGTGAAAAATAGTAGGCTTACTAATCATATGTTTGAAAGCAGCTGTGTACACTATATACTATTATTTTCTACGATGATGACTGTACTGATCTTCTTGGAATCAGCCGTAGACACACAGCATATACAGAATATGGAGAGGACGTAAACCATGGTTTAACAAGAACATGGTATCCACTAATGGAACAGGATTGTACATTGGATGATAATCCGAATAATAGTTCAAATAACAATTCAAATAACAAATCAAATAACAAATCAAATAACAAATCAAATAACAAATCAAATAACAAATCAAATAACAAATCAAATAACAATTCAAATAACAAATCAAATAACAATTCAAATAACAATTCGAGTGGTAACAAAGTAAAATGTCCAAAAGAGGAGTGTATGTTTACTGAGGGTAGGATAGACGGTTATTATAAGAAATGGTATAATAATGGTAATTTACACAAGTTAGTATGTTTCAAAGATGGTAATAAACATGGTCGTTATCTTGGGTATTACAAATCTGGTAAACTACAACATGAAAGGTACTATAACAATGATGAACCAACAAAGACATGGTCTGAATGGTGGGAATCGGGTAACTTACGAACAGAGAATAACTTTGATGACCATGGTAGAAAACATGGTTATCATTGTGAATATTATGATGTGGACCGATCACAAGACTCAGGTGTAGGTTTGAAACACGAATACTGCTTTGAGTATGGCAAGGAAACCGGTGTGTTCAAATCATGGTATCCACCATCTCAAGACGGAACTTGTAGACATGAATATGAGTACAATTTCATTGGTTATAACCAGTATTTGTATCGAGAGTGGGATAGTAACGGTGACATTAAATATAACTTTAACTATAACGGTGATGACACTATTATACCCTTATCACTAAGAGACTTGTCATTTGGTCCCCATTTCTCTGAAACAGATGACAATGTTAAGTATTGTTTCCATGAACACTATTTCTAATTTTATTTTTACTTCCTCGGGAAGTACAAATGTACATATATTTGTTACTTGCTAGAACACAAACACATACAAATACGTATTACTTTATTTTTATTACATTACACATATACTTTCAAATATAGCATATATGCTATACTTTTATCATTACAACATATGTTTCGAATTAAACATATACTATATTTTATCTTGTTTGAAGTAATTACTAGTTGTATCCAACAATATACAAACTTGTGTTTGTTTACTTCCTCACGTAAACATACATATACATGTATTTCGTGTTAATGGTGATTGAACGTTTAACATTACCGTGAATTAAAAGTAATACTGTATTAACTAATTGGTTAACATATTCGTCAAAAGTTAATATACCTTTAAATTGTATTACACACTAATTATTGTTACCTATGGTAACAATTACTATTTACTTGTTAGGTTATAATATACAAAAGTTCTATACTAGGACTAATATGTTAGTAATTACTGTTCATGCTAGTACAATTTACGTAAATTCGTGTAGGCAAACTTATCACGAATATATTGTAGCTACACTAATGTCTTTAACATAACTCATCACTAAATTGTTGTTTGATCTTGTTAGTTGAACTGTCATTACATCTCCTAGTTCAACCCAGATTGAGATTTGGGTCCAGATTTAGATCTAAATCATTATTTACCTTTGGTTTATTGAAGACTGGATATACTTTAAAATAGTAACTGTTTAATTATACTGATAATAACACCTATTTTCGTGGGTAGTTGTTTAGCGCAGCTCTTCTCTCAAAGGTATACCTTTTCCGCTTCGCTTATCGGTTTACACGAATTTTGTGTAATCGCACCGGTATGAAGTATAGTTGACTCTTGGTGAATCGGAGGTTAAATACGTTGGATACATACATCTCCAAATACTAGTTCATCATCAAGCAAACAACGTATAATTTGTGTATTATATATTAATTGTTGTTGGTTTGAGACTACATAAGTTTTATGTATTATATACACTTCACCTAAGTGTATAATTATAATTACTACTACATAACAATTGTAGATAGTTAATTACACAACATTGTGTAATTATACAAGTACATTTATGGAAGACAGAAGGAGGGGAGTGAAAGGAGGCAATGAAGAGAATGAGGGATCAAGAGAGGTAAGTAGTTGTGCATAAAAATCACGAATAATTATATGAGCGATAAACCAAAAAAGTATATAAAAGTATATGACAACCATAGAGAGAAACAGAGGAAGGGAATAAGACAATAAGCATTTGAGGTTTGAGGACAATTATGTATTGTAACTACGGACGATTACATAAAATTTGTGTAGGTAAAGAACCACAAATATCATGTGAATGTACAAGTTTAATGTAATATCTTATCTGGTTATTAACCTTGTATATTCACACAACTGTTGTGGATGGTTTTGCCTACACAAATATTGTGTAATTGCAATGATATATGTAACGATGACAAAGGAGGAGTGGAATGAAAGATTAGAAAATGGTGACAATTACACATTAAAACACTAGCATATACATGAAATATGTGTGGGCAGTCCAATTCAAGATAGTTATTTATTTGTACAAGTTTTATATGTCGTCTCATTTGGTTATCAACACTAACAGTTACATAACTATCGTAGATAATTGATTACACATATTTTATGTAATTAATCGAGTATAATCTGAAGATTTTACTCAAGTGAGATTAGGTTCAGCTATGAGCTGAACTACTGGTTGAGACCACACACACATACACCTTCGATTTATCGAGAATAGTCTATAATTCATATAAGCATGGTTACATAAAATTGGTGTAAGCAATTGTGAGTCTTAGACTCACAAGCAGCAAGCTGCGCTAGGCAAAACTATCCACAGTGATTATGTATAATATACAACATTATGTTGTATACTTTGTAATTATTAATGTATTTTTATTTAGATAGAGAATAAAAACATACATTTAATCTATATTGATATTTATTCGTTCGTATGAAAAATATATGTATAATTAATATGTTTCAACATTAATTATGTTAATGTTCATTAGTACAGAATATATTTATTAAGTCTTAATGCCATCTTGATTATAGTTGTTGTGATTAATAAATATATGTTGTAAACACAATGAAGAGTAAGACAATAAAGATATTGATGTAGATTGAAGAGAGAGAGAAGGAGGGGTGATGGATGAAAATTGTATTTGTTACTGACAACGAGAAAATCCTATAAAATTCATTACTTCTAACACACTCGTTATACATTATGTGTTTATGATCAACATTTTTTCAGGAGGAGAGATGTATATTTTCACACGAGTAGAGCTCGTACGCACTTTTTGTTACTATCAACATATTTTCCAGGATTTTTTGTTGGTAGAAACAGGTACTGTATAGGCTGTATGTTGATATAAACATATACCCTCCCTGAAAAAATGTTTATACCAACAAAGTTCGTATATACCAAATGTTACTAACAACAAGAAAATCCTGGAAAATATGTTGTTAGTAACATTTGGTATATACAGTACTTGTTGTTACCAACATTTTTTCAGGGAGGGTATATGTTTATACCAACAAAGTTTGTATATACTTTTTGTTACTAACAACAAGAAAATCCTGGAAAATATGTTGTTGATCAACATATAGCTTATACAGTACTTGTTGTTACCAACATTTTTTCAGGGAGGGTATATGTTTATACCAACAAAGTTTGTATATACTTTTTGTTACTAACAACAAGAAAATCCTGTAAAATATGTTGTTGATCAACATATAGCTTATACAGTACTTGTTGGTATAAACATTTTTTCAGGGAGAGTATGTTTATACCAACAAAGTTTGTATATACTTTTTGTTACTAACAACAAGAAAATCCTGTAAAATATGTTGGTAGTAACAGGTACTGTATAGGCTGTGTGTTGGTAACCAACATTTTTTCAGGGAGGATATATGTTTATACCAACGAAGTTTGTATATACCATTTTGTTACTAACAACAAGAAAATCCTGTAAAATATGTTGTTGATCAACACACAGTATATACAGTACCTGTTGTTAACCGAGTAATTATGTTTGTAATTACATAAAATCTGTGTGGGCAACAAAACACAAATATCATGTGATATTACAAGTAAAATTAAGTGCTTTTACCATAAGTAAACACTTAATTTTACCACTAGTAATATAAACAAGTACTAAGTTAATTCTACATGGTATATTGTATAATATCTATATTACCACATAATCTTTTGTGGTTGGTTTTGCCTACACAGATTTTATGTAATTACACTTGTATGGTTGAAATATTGTTAATTATACTATAATATAATTATACTATAATATAATTATAACAATATTAATTAAAGTCTATTAAGCTAATCTTTTAATTTACTGTACTATAAATTTTTGTTATAGATTGCTTTGGTGACTGAAACACAGTATATATTGTGTGTTTATGTGTGTGTGGTAATAGTAATATCATTCCAGGATTTTTTGTTGGTAGTAACAAAATGGTATATACAAACTTCGTTGGTATAAACATATCTTCCCTGAAAAAAATGTTGGTCACCAACACACAGCCTATACAGTACCTGTTACTACCAACATATTTTACAGGATTTTCTTGTTGTTAGTAACATTTGGTATATACAAACTTTGTTGGTATAAACATACTCTCCCTGAAAAAAATGTTGGTCACCAACACACAGCCTATACGATACATGTTACCACCAACATATTTTACAGGATTTTCTTGTTGTTAGTAACATTTGGTATATACAAACTTTGTTGGTGTAAACATACTCTCCCTGAAAAAATGTTGGTTACCAACACACAGCCTATACAGTACCTGTTACTACCAACATATTTTACAGGATTTTC
>Ga0302300_1001419_pt1 | contig 13708 bp, 19 predicted proteins | sample III_Palsa_E1_1_FD_198756 | JGI IMG/M metagenome (GOLD analysis project Ga0302300, IMG submission 198756) | Peat permafrost microbial communities from Stordalen Mire near Abisko, Sweden - III_Palsa_E1_1 | ecosystem: Environmental > Terrestrial > Soil > Palsa > Peat permafrost | place: Sweden... | reverse complement strand
AACACGCTTACGTTGATTCTGTAAACGAACCATATATGTTTTATTTTTTGATGGTTGGTACCAAAATGATCCATATGGTCCTGTTAACTGAAATGTATTAAATTTTCGTGTTTTACATAACTCTTTTACCTTTTTTATAAATTTTAAAAGTACGTTAAAGTGCGTTTTAAACCATAAAGTTAGCATATTTTCGAGTTTATAACTAATAAAACTTAATGAACTCAAAAAATCATTTGTTAAATATAAACCTTTACTAAAGGAGTAGAGTTAAAATAATTCAGAAATCGAGATGCCGACCCTCCATTGTTAAACCATACATAGTCGTCATCGTATATACTTTTACTAATTTTCGATTTATCATAATTTCATGTATTAGTTTATTTTCAATTAATGTGCAAAACACAGAAAATATGTCGAAAAATAGTATAAACCTTATAAATTCTTTATAAATGCTTTGTTTGACTTTAACAAGCGTAAAAAGTGTAGTTAAGCCGTGAAGTATTTTCTTGGGTAAATAAATACTATATAAAGGATCTGGAATTAATTGCAAATGTGCTTCAATTTTGTTTCAAATTCAGCTTCTTCCTTAACATACATTGTAATAATTGTATTAAATTGCAGAATAATTGTATTATGGTTAATTTTTTTTTCTTGTATTTCTAGCAAAAGTATCTTAATTGGTCTTAAAAAGGGTTTGATTGTTGTGTGAAAATTTCCCAATACATTATCAATTTGTGTTTTTAAATGTATAGATCCCTAAAATATTTCTCGATTTCAAGTAATCCTTGTTTATTTATTTCCTCAATATTTACATTATAATGTAAATTACAGGATTGCGCCAAAACCTTATTTTTCGTTGCACTAGTAAAATTCTGTATTCCACTTGTACTACAATCTAGTGAATAATAACCATAACATATTTTGTCATCCAAAACATTAAAGTAGTCATTAATTAACGTAATTAGGGTAAACCCCTCGCCGAATTTATATTATCTGGGTTAAAAATAAAGCTTACAAGATCTTGGTAGGGTGCTTATAGGAATAGGGTCGATTAATATAGAATTAATCTGTTTTTCTAATTAAGTAATAATTTGGTTTATTATTAACCAGAATGTCCCCTTCCTTCTCATAAAACGAAATAAAAAATCTTCCACAGGGTTCGTCACTAATAAACAACTAGCATCTAGATAAACACGGAATCTAAAATCAACAAAAAAGTCATATAAAAAGAATTTAGCTCTATAAAATAAAAAAGATTTAATAATAACTCATTGAGGAAGTATTTCATATGCGAAATATGCCTGGATATCTATTATAATATTTTGTGAATTGATGATCTTTAATTACAGTCACATCATTATATAAGACAGTAGAAAATTTTATTGTATTTTCAAAACTTATTAAATATTTCAGAAGGCATTTAAAGAATGCTGTCGTGGAATTTTCCTTTAAGTTTACTAAGTTGATTTTATATAACTCAAAGAACTTTAAAAGTATCTCCTCGTTAAGTATTTCTTCTAATGTAAGCTTTAATATATAGTCTAATTGTTCCATAAAATCAATTAAAAATGGATAGTTAAGCATATATTTTGTAGCACCAATTGTATCTTTTAGTAAATTGTTCCCCTTAAATTTAAATTCGCTAGCAACTGTTGGATTTTCGAGGCATGTAAAGATTTCTTATATTTTGTAACATAAACTTTTAATTTATAATCTTTTAGACTGGGTTCTCCTTGATTTACACAATTTTGGCACGTCTCGCGAAATAGCTATAGTGATAGAATCCACGTTAAATATTAAAGTATATTTTACTTTTTCCCTAAGATATGTTTTTGTTTCGTTTACTAATGCGTTGTCCTTTAAAGTACTGTAAATCTGATCACCAAGAAAGACAGCATATTTTGATAAAGCGAATGTTATAATATCCGAAATCTGACCTAATTCTAACTTAAATTGAACTAAATCCCTGGGATGTTTTTTATTCTCAAAAATCGTAAATAACCTTGAAAATAACGCAAATGTTTTATACGGCAGAAATTGATTAAGGTAACTTGGTTTTTGTTCTAAAACTGTTATAATATCGCGTAAGTGAGTTAATAAAATTATTTTAAGTATACTTTCCGTTAAATTTACTTTAAGATATTTCTTTATTGTTTTTCTGATTTCTTTAAAATCGTCTGCGTTGTTGTAAAAATAAGTATTGCGTTACTTTTTGTAACAATTAATGGTTTAGAATAGTTAGAGAAAAAGTTAGACATTATTTTAGAATATCGTTGCTATTCTGAAATGCATTAGATACTAAACTGCTTATAACAGCCATTCCTAAATTATTTATAAATTTGCTTTTGGGATTTCTGTTTGGTTAATATGGGCTCTCAATATACTGTTTGAAATACAATGTATTACAGCTGTTGTTGTAACATTAATCATTTCCTCCTTTTCCACGTTACTTTTGTTATAAAGGCCTAAAAACATATTTAAAACCCCCTTAACAGCAACTTATATTGCATATTTAAAATAAATTTGCTGATAGTTTTATGAATTCGTTCTCGGAATATACTATTTAAATCACCAGTCTTATAATTTAAAGAAACTTCCGAAATGAGTTTGATCTGATACTCATTCATTTAATCCAATTTTTATGGCTCAAATGAATTGGTTCATTATTCAAATTTAATAGTTCTTGTTTATATTTTGTAATACGGGTATTTTTATTTTCTTCTTCTTCTAAAAGCAACGCAAAAGCAATAACTTTTTCAGCTATTTATTACCTGTAAGTATGCCTGGAATAAATTTAGCACAACTTTTGAATTTTTGTGTTAACCTTCTATTTTATCTATAGGTAGCATATATATCTGTTAATTCTTTATTCACGTATAAGCACAAAGAGAAAACTTAAAAAATATTATAGATTATACGATCATGCCGTAACTTGTTTCATTAATTCCAAATGTATAGTTAAAAGTGTTTTTTGATCCAAAATATGTCCTTTAGTTTCCACAGGAACGTTTATAAGATCTTTACCAATATTGTTTAAAGTGTTTGTGATTTTGCTTAAACATTAGAAGATAAAGAAGGCGAAGAAAGCAATTTTCGGGCCTGTTCTAATTGTTTTGCATAATCTTGTAAATCAATAGAAACGCGATAAATTGCATCATTTTTCTTAAGAAACTAGAAAAATGTACCCAAAGATCGTTAATACCATAATTTTTAAAATAATTATTAATTGCTTTTACAGTATTAAATATAGAATCAGAATGAGCATAAGAACTAAACTAACAACATGACTGAACCCATAAATAGATAAATACCGTACTTTTCAAAAGCTGTAGTAATAACTGTTGGTTTCATTAAAACACTAAATTCACCGTCAAAAAGATGAACTTTTGTTTCATAATTTGCAATTGATCATTTAGATTATCCCTTACACTTAAAAGTAAATCATTATAACACCTTAAAGTACTTAAGTCAACTTTTTTTGTAAGCTTTAACCAGAAATCATCGTTAACTTGTAAATAGAGATTTAATTCATCCAACCACTGTAATTTTTCAATTTCAGTAAAATTCTTATAAATGATAAAATATAATAATTCACCGAAAATATTAGCTTCTCGTGAGAGATAATAATGCAAGATTAGTAAATTGTTCAGCATTATACCCACTAAACCAATACTTGTGATTGTTTTTACGTTTTCTGTTAAAAACCGTGGAAAATATTTTTTTATTATCGTAAAAACAATTTGTGAAAACTTCCAATAAAGACACAGTAAACCAAGTAAAATACAAAATAAAACAAAAACACCAGCTTCTTTAGTATAGGTCAACATATAAATGCTATAGTCACTTATAATAAATTTATAGAGAATAACTAGAAAACTGCTTATGCTTAGCATAAATGTGAACTTGAATAATTTGGTGATCATTTATGCGATTTTTAACACACGTATAAGCACAAAAAGGTAGAAAAAGAAAAAGAACATTATTTATAATATTTGCGTATTAAATACAAATATATGCTGTTCCTAGCATAGAAAATACTATAAAATATTTCTTTTGAGAAGTCTTTAAAAAAAGTACTTATATTTTCCGCGGCATTACAATATATTTCTATTCATCCTTGAATTGAAGTTCTTGATTTATATTTGAAACCTGATCCAATAACGCATCAACTTGTATAATTGCTGAAATTCTTCCAAGAAAACTTCTTTTTCTTTAAGAACTTACGAATAGACTCCTCAATAACTGTGCTTTCTGGATTATTACAAGTGTTACCAATATCTGCGTTATATTTAAATAGAATACTATTTAGATCTTTCGCAATCTTCGTATTATCACGTTTGGATAGCTTCTGGTTAACAATGATAGTTGTTTTAGGAGCTACAGGAAATATGGGTTCTATAACGGGTTCTACAGGTATTGTGGGTTCTATAACGGGTTCTACAGGTATTGGGTTTATATTGGATGTATTGGCAGGAGTTGGTATATTGGCGGGAGATACAGATACTGTTGGTTTCGGATTTATATTTGTTTTGGCATCAAATACACGATTTCACCCACTTCATTTAACCAGTATTGTACATTTTCAATAAAGGTATACGCGTACCCTACACTTAAAGGGGATATCATACAGATATTAGGGTCTGAAGTAAGCATTGCTTTTTGTAGCCAAGTCATTGTACAAGAAACTTCCTCAATTTCATTAATGGTAACCGTATGTACAGTTTTATGCATGATTATACATTGACTATTTATGATATGTTTATGTAAACTTAATATATCCGCAGGATTCTCTATGGAACTAAACTGAGGACGTGTATATAATAACGTCCTTGTTATTTGTTTATGGCGTGGACTTTCAGAATTAAAAAACGTAAGCTCGAAATACTCAGGTCCCGATAATACCAGGTTATGCGCAGCATCATCCATGTATGCAGCACATACTGCCTTTCTTTTCGATCAAGCAGTGCAGGATTAGTCGTTTCATTTCCCACTTCTGATTCCATCATATACTCTGGTGATTTTGTAAAATAAAACAAAATTGTACAAATTATTATCATGTAATTGTCTTATATATAGTATTTAACATAATTCGTATTAAAATCACGTATAAGCACAAAATTGAAATAATAATGGGGGTTAAAAGAGATTATGATTCATCTGTATCTAGTAAAACAAGAGTATTAGTTACCAAATATGTTTTATACCATCGGTAATAAGTTAGTAATGATGACGAAAATCATTAACAATTTGTTTCTCATCAACCATAATAAAATCCTGATAATGGTTGATGGGCGTATAATCAGGATAATGTCGAATTTTACCAAGATAATATCGGATATAATAAGCGATCTGAAGCAACATAAATAGTTTTTGACTATCAGTAGTGATGAGATTCTGCTTACTTTCTTGTACTACCGAATAGTAACTAAATTCGCAATAAAATCAGCAATAAACCTCCGAGGACTATAATTTAACGAAATAAATAAACGCCAAAGTTTACGCTTAGCGTTACTAATAATATTATGGCCTTTGTTATTGTGATTTCGTCAATACTATTTGATTGGCAAAATATCTTCCAAAGCTATTACCTGATATAAGCCATAACAATGAAGTTCATTAGCATCTTGAAGTGATCGGACGCCAAAAAGTCATTATAGTATATTGCTAAATTGTTAATACAAATAACATGATACGCAATAATTCGAGTAAAGTTAAACGCGCTAATTGTAAATTCTGTAGGTTCTTCGTTAATTAATTCTAGATTCAAAATACAATTTATCACCGCAGCAGCAACATCGAATTCAAACGCATAATCTGTTTGCACAAAGTCTATTGAAATAAAATCATACAAATCTATAGTTTTGTACGAAATCAGGGGCATGGATAAGTGAAAATAAGCGGAAAAACATTAGAAGGTATTCTTTTACCATATAATACTTTTTCGGGTCCAAAATTTCCTTTAAGTTTACTTTTTTACGAATTAATGACACCTTTAGCACTATTTTCAAGATATTTCACCATAATTGCCTTTTTCTTCTTTTACACGTAACGAGCACACCAATGAATAATTGGATATTTTTAGTTAATGATAATAATAAACAGCCAATGTTTTAATAAAAGATAAAAAGTGATCTTATGATAAATAAACGGTATTTTGATAACAAAGAAACAAAGTAAGGATGCACATAGGGATAAAAGAAAATAAGGAGTAATCAATAATTCATTAAAAATTAGAAAAATTAATAAAATGGAAAGATAAAGCAATTCTAAATTGCCCTGAGAAGCATGTAAAAACGTAAAATAAACATAACCTTTCGAAAAAAGTAGTAAAAATAAAAAAACAGTAAGATAATAGAAGCATATTGTTACAACTAACATCTTTTTTAAGTAAAAAATGCATAAAAATACTGGCTTTAGGAAATACAATAACTTTCTCAAATAAAAAAAGCCTTTTACAAAATATAATTTTATATAACTAAAAATTAGTTTGAGCAAATGGAAAAATACTAAGAAACAATGAATGAGATAAAGTAGTATACGTCCTATACGATTAACGTTTTCCATGATTTTTGTTATTAGTTATTTTTGTTTTTAACAGTACGCAAAGAAACTACTTTTCGTCTCGCTGGTGCTACTAAAACGCTTTTTCGTGGTATATTTCTGTTAACTACAAAAACAGGTTTTCGTGGTATATTTCTGTTAACTACTGTTGTTTTGTAATAATCTTTTCGGATTTTTTTTGTATAATTGACGGTATTTTAAAATATTCTAAGTCTTTAATTTTTTGTGCTTGTAATGTTAAAGACGAGTTCATATTCATGAACTTATTAGTGAATTCTGTAATACATAAACCATTAGCCGTGATTATTTCTTCAAATCATTTTGTTCACTTATTACTGCTGTTATCTTATTGAAGTCATTAGAAACACCAGCAACAGAATTCTTTATTGAGACATATTCTTTATCTAATAAGATTAGTTGTTCCTTTAGATAACGCAAATATTCATTATAGTAACCAAATTCAGATTAATTGCTTCTTTGACATCTTTAAACTCAAGCACTAATTGTTCCAATGACATTATTTTATTATTTTCCATCACGATTTTTCACGAATTTTTTCACTAGCTTCACGAATACATATACCAATAACGAACCTATTAGACCTAAAAACACAAGTTGTATTTGAGTAAACCATAACATTATTTTACTAAAATAATATTATAAATTATATTGCAGAATCCATATTTTCTGCAGCAATCGGTAACGGATCTATTTTCGATAATGCTGTGAAAAACAACAACTTTGTTTTTCTTATAATTCTGCGATTTTTTTTAATTCTGCGATTTTTTGCTGTACTTTTACAACATAACTATCAGGATCCAAATCTGCCGAAGCACCATGATCTGGTGGAAACATAGATGCTAGGTCCTTCATACTTTCTTGTAATTGCTTAGTAGACTCTAAAGTATTATCTGGTGCGTCAACGTAAAGTCGACGCCTTATTGCTTCTTGTTCCGCCTTATTAGCACGCATTTGTTCGAACATAATTTGTTGTCTACGGTAGCAATTATCGCAATGATATCCTTTGGCTATGTTCTATGTTTGGCATAATTTCTACATGCTCAGGCATAGTTATATTTAATGAATATTAACGGTATATATGGTTTTTGTCGGCTTTCTATACGTTCCACATGTTCCAGCTTATCTAACCAAGTATGCACTGTCATACGCCAATAGCTTAATTTAATCCTATCATTCACAGATACAGAAAACACTGTTTTATCATACTTCATTATTTTATTAACCCACGCTTCAGTAAAACGTAAATGCGCCACCATATCTATATTACTATCCTTTACATCTAAGTGTAAGATTTCTGCGCCTATAAGAATATAATTTTGAAGTTCACACTATCGGAAAGGTCATCTACAGGGTGAAATTTAAAATCATCTACTATTACCTTGAGATGTAATACATAATCTGTTTAAAGACTTCACAGAGTGTTCTGCTTGAGTATGGCTTGAAGTAAACGAATATCTGAGGAATTTGTCGAAATATCCGTATCATTCTCATTCTCATCCTCATCCTCATCCTCATATCCTCATAATCATCCACATGAGCATAATCTAGAGTAGAGTAGATCATACTCAAAATTGTCATATTCCTCTGCAATATCATTTTCCATACAAAAAGCATCTACATTTTGTGTAAAATAGAATATGCTTAAACCTATAAATATACGTAGAACAAAATGATATATTGATTTACTTAAATTTAGGAAAGACATCTTTTATTAAAATTTTTGCACCTTTTATCACAGAAGAAACAATTATTATCCCTGCAGCAGATTGTGTTTAGAGTATCTGCATTCTTCTTAACGGTTTCTGTTACAACATTTTTCGCCGTCTCTTTTAGACCCTCTGTTTCTACTATGGTTTTGGAATAATTCTTTACAAGTTTTGTACCTGCGCTTAATAACCAGGAAAAGGGGTTTATACCTGTTTTCATAAACAAATAACCGACACCAAGAACACTAGATAACCCCAAAACATGACCTATGTTTATTTTATTCATAAATGCATTCCATGCCCTAATGATTTCTTCACTTAAGTCCTGAAATTTTTTTATGCTTATATTAACATTGGTTTTTATTTCCTCTAGTTTCAACTTTGCTTCCATTAAATTTATATTTTCCACGGTTTTTAATGAGGATTCCAATAACTGTTTCGTTGTTTCTTTCTGCTCTCTATTCACTAAAATATTTACTTTTTTTTGTAATTCCGTAACGCTATCAAGAGAATCATTACAAGGTAATGTTGATATTTCCTTTAAGTCGGTACAGCTGCAGTCAATTCTTTTCTTAACTCACGAATAATGATTCCGTATAAATTTGTGTTGGCCGCTGAGGGGGCTCAACGATTATCTCATCATCGTTGTTGTTTTGACGCTGCGTTTGTGATTTATGTAAATTTGTGTTGGTGTTCCTTGCGTTAGTTTCACAGCCACTGTCGTTGTCACTATCATTATTGACCGTATTGCGATTGAATATTGTTTTGAAATTCCGTAATAAATTCATTTGCTACTTGGTCTTAAATGTTTGTTTCACGGTCCCTTCCGCGTTTTCATCATGCAAAATGCTTCAATATCCTTTGTCAAATACAAAAGTATTGTTACAACTGATATTTGGTATAAATGCGTTAATATTCTGTATAGAGTCATTCTTTTCATTCTAGATATTTTACCTTTTTCACTTTTTCATGATTTTTCACTATCTTTCAGTATGTTATTTTTTACCTTTTGCTGTTCAATTACAAATATTATACTATGGTATCGCGGATAACTGCTATTCTTGCCAGTATATATTCGATAGTAAATTCACCGCCTTTACTATTTTTACTATATTTGCTTGTGTTATTGGTTGCTTGTGTTTAAGCTAGTTAGTTCCGTTACCATTTTGGGTAGAACGTCATTTACTAGCTGCGATCTGCTGTTTGTTGCAATATACCGCGTGTCAATGCATTATTTGCATGTGTTAATGCTTCCGCATGCTGTATTAGTCGTGACTTACGTCCGCGGATGTTAGCATATTTTTTAACGCGTCGGCCATTCCCGAATACCCACCTGCCATTATCTCCCTATTCTGTTTTGCATACTATGTTTTTTATACTTTTACGCAGTTATTTATTGTACTTATTATGTTACCTGATTGCCAATATATTATCCATATTCCTCCTACTATTACTAGATGATATTATATATGTTGGATCTAGTCCTACGCCTCTTTCTTTTATCAGTATCGGCGTATTTTCGTAAAATCTTGATACCATGGTTTTTTTATCTTGCTTATTTCTGCACTTATTGCTTTATTTCGTTCCCGAGATCTTGAATACTTTTTTTATGTTTTTCTTCACTATTTCCTTTAGTTCGGCATAATCTTGTATTTGGGTTATATCTATCGTCTTTGTCAGTATTTAGGTGGCGTTATTTAGTTCTGGTAAGCCTTCTCTTAGCTTTCCATTCCTTCTATTTTCTCCTCCAGCGATATGCTTTTTTTTACTGTCAACCAACTTGTTTTCAGTATCTCTCCACATTCTGAGGGCAGTTTCTTTAAATAGTAATAAATTGCTAATATATTGTACACGAGCCATACTTGCATTACTATTGTTAGCATCGTTTGTATACCTTTTAATTCCACTCCGAAACGGTCTTTTGTCATTTCTGACCCTATTTTCGGCAGTGTATAGTATAGTATTAATACAATTGTTAATACTAATCTAAGAGTATTATACTTGTTTCTGCGGGTATACCGTTTATTTTCAGTTGGTACTTTCCTTCCATTACCACGTATATTACGTAACTAAATGTTATTACACCTAGCGCTAGTATTATTTTCGTTATGTAAGTCATTATCTTTTTTCTTGTAGCACATTTTATCACCTTTTATCTGGAAACTACTGGTAGGGTCCTCTTCTCTTTGGATGCTGCCATTACTTTACTTCTAGTAATTAAGATATGCAACACTTATTAAAATTGGATGATTATTAAAAGATTTTCAATAACATGACAATACTAATAATATTACCGTACTCACTTTTTTTATCGCCCATATAGTATTAAACAGAACGTACATTCTACTTTATATGTTTTAAAAATTTAAAGTATACTTAACAATCCCCAGATAAACTTTATTTCAAACATACATTCTCTGGGTAAAAAAATTTACATTTACTTTTTTTGTTAACTTGTTTTTTATGAAAAAGTTAGCAAAATTACCCTTAGTTTGCGTCTTTATAAAAACACCAAGCACGTGTTGCTTCTGTCAATAATTCCTCCCTTTTCTAGGATCTTTTGTTTCCAACGATATTTTTTAAGTACAATACTGTCATAATGCTGCTCTTTGTAAAATTACCGTATATAAGGGAACGGTTGGTTTTGACAATAAATGTCGCTTACTTGCGTAACAATTATTACAAATTTTTAAAGACAATACTTTTGAGTTAACTCTTTTGATACAAAATTGATAACAAGCAGTAAAGGTGAGCTAAATATGATGTTTTTCGGAAAGCGGTTTTTTACTGGTCTAAATTTCTTTTATAGATTAATTTTGGGACCAATTGGTAGTTGTTAGCTTTTGAAAGATTGTACAGTAATACTACAATGGTTTCAGTATCACATAGAGTTTTCTTTTTCTTAACTAGGGTGGGTGAGATAATTTGATTTATCTTACGACAATCTTTTATACTCGTCAATAATTTATCCTTGTTATTTATAATAGATAAGTTCTTTCCTATTCAAATTGAATAAAAACTAAGTTTTTTCGTAAATAAAATGACTAGAAACCTTATACCATTCATTTTTGTTATTCTAGCTTTTAGCCAATACACTTTTTTACCTATTTTATAATATACTTTGGCTAGAGAGGTTTTAAATAGATGTTTAAGTATTTATTATTTTTACCTTGCTTTTTGAGGGCATATTTTTCTTTATTTAGACTTTTTATAAAACAAGAAGTAATATTTAGTATAATTTTTTCATTTTTAGCTAGTTTTTTGCCATTTGGTAGTATTTTGTGACTAAAGTTAGATCTATTTTTTTTACTAAACGTCACTTTTAGGTGCAAAAAAGTTTCTTGGTTGCTAAATATATTTACCAAAAAATAAACAATATAACGCAAAAAGAAAAGTTGTGATTAATAATTGTAGTTTCCATAACTAAATGTTTTTTCTGATTACAAAAAACCATGGTGTTATTTGCAATAGACGTCATTTCGATTATTTGCGTTTTAATTTTTTTATTTGATAATTTGTGAATTTTTTGTTTAAATACGTTTAGTTAAAAAGGTTCATGGTTACATTTATTTAAAACTATAATACGATATAAAAAAATATTAAACTTGTTTTTATTTCCACATAATTGGTATATTTTCCATAATTGCGTTCTTTATGGTATCCTGTATTTTTTTTAATATGCTTCTTTGGGGAAATAGTTTTTATTCGATAATTATCTACATTACAATATCTACTTTATATAAGATAAAGATACTAAAATAATGTCTATTCTTTACTTTACACTCTCTGGGGGGGAAAACTTTACATTAACTTTTTTTAGTTAACTTGTTTTTTATTATTTTTTTTTGGGGTTATATAACTCCATTATCTGTAAATAAGAAATATCATAAATACAAGCAATCAAAAAAACAACAGAAAAAAGAAATACACGATAATACATAATCTAAACTTCACACTTAAGTATTGTCTACGTGTAGTCTTATATAACTAAAAACAAAGTTATATAATGTAATTAGCAATATACGGTGGTTATAAAGAATAGGTAAAATATTATTATATCCATACCTATTATATTGTTATTTTGTTAATTTCGATGTTTGCTTTTTTGACGTTCTTCTTATTGGTAAATTTTCACTTTGTTTACCCCATTGTTAACAGATAAACGTAAACGTTACCTAAATATTTCTGGGGGTAAAAAAATTTATAGGTTTTTACCAATTTTCTATCTACTACAATGTCTTTAATTAGTTTGTCTTCAATTAATCTGCAAAACTGGGAAAACAAATTGAAAAATAGCACAAAAGTTATAAATTCTTTATAAAATATAAAATAGTAAAAAGTGTAGTAAGCTGATAAAGATTTTCTTTAAATAAATACTATATAAAGCTACTGGAATTAAGTCGTAAATGTGCTTTAATTTTGTTTCAAATTCAGCTTCTTCCTTAACATACATTGTAATAATTGTATTAAATTGCAGAATAATTGTATTATGGTTAATTCTTCTTTCTTGTGTTTCTTGTAAAAGAGCCTTAATTGGTCCTAAAAAGGAATTTAAGGTTGTGCAAAATTTTCCCAATACATTATCAATTTGTGTTCTTAAATGTATAGATCGCTAATATATTTCTCAATTACCTGTAATCCTTTTTATTTATTTAGCAACATTTACATTATAATTTAAACAAGACGATTCGCTAAATGCTTATTCTTCGTTGCACTGGAAAAATTCTGTATTCCACTTGTACTACAATCTAGCGAATAATAAGAATAACATACCTTGTCATCTAAAACATTAAAGTAATCATTAATTAACGTAATCAAGTGAAACCCTTCCCCGAATTTGTATTATATTGCTTAAAAATAAATTTTGACAAGATCTTGGTAGGTTGTTATAGCAATAGGGTCTATTAATACAGAATTAATCTGTTTTTCTAATTCAGTAATAATTCTGGTTTATTATAATCGTAATATTACCTTCTGTCTATAAAACGAAATAAAGGTTCTTCTACAGGGTTGTAACTAATAAACAACTAGCGTCTAGATAAACACGGAATCGAAAATCAACAAAAAAATCATATAAAAAGCATTTTGCTCTATAAAATAACACCAGATTTAATAACAACTCATTAATAAAATATTTCATATCTAAATATGCTTGGATAATGAGTATAAAATTTCGTGAATTGATGATCTTTAATTACAGTTAAATCATTATATAAGACAGTAGAGAATCTTATGTATTTTCAAAACTTATTAAATATTTAATAAGACATTTGAAGAAATCTATTGGGGAATTTTCCTTCAAGTTTACTAAGTTGATTTTATATAACTCACCCAAGAACTACATCGTTAAATATTTCGTCTAATGTAATCTATGGTGCATTTGTTCCATAAAATCAATTAGAAATGGGTAATTAAGCATA
>Ga0302300_1001417_pt1 | contig 13720 bp, 12 predicted proteins | sample III_Palsa_E1_1_FD_198756 | JGI IMG/M metagenome (GOLD analysis project Ga0302300, IMG submission 198756) | Peat permafrost microbial communities from Stordalen Mire near Abisko, Sweden - III_Palsa_E1_1 | ecosystem: Environmental > Terrestrial > Soil > Palsa > Peat permafrost | place: Sweden... | reverse complement strand
ACCTCCATCACTTCCATCCATATCCCGTCTTTTAGAGGTTGCAGGTAATATGGAAATAATGTAATTACCGTTGGAATAAATGTATTTTTTGCGTTTGGGTAAACCTGAAACATATGTTGTTTCAAGTAACAATCTACGTTGTTTATTATTATCAGTGACAATCCACTGTTTACCACTTTCACGTAGATCATCATGATACATGTTCTCCCCTACGATATTACCATCTTTATCAAAGATAAATTCAGTACCCCATATATTATCATTCAAACAATAATTACTATGACGAAGTTGTCCATTGACATAATAACCCTTATATGGTCCACTGGGCTCATCATTGATGATTATTAAAACTTCTGTCAAAGTATCAGGATATGTATTAATAAACATTCCATATAGGTCACCATTATAATAATTAAATTCGGATATAACTTTATTGTTAATGTTTGTTAACACTTCTTTTTGTACCTCACAGTGATTATTGTCATGCGAGTAAGTGGTTATTGTGTTAATTGTATGTTCATTATCATTAACATCTTTGCTTTGTATTACAGTATAAATAAAGTTTTGGTCACCATTAAGTATAATTTGTTTCTCAGTGTTAAGCTTTAACCAGTTGTCGTGAAATAGTTTATTGTTAATTAACTTGTTCGGTAGCAGTTGATATGGAGTGTGAAGGTGGATATCCCATAATACATTAACATTAATGCCAAAATCTGGGTCATATAATATTAGACTCAGTAACGTCCAAAACTTATGCATATTAACTAGTAGATAATTAAAATAATTGTCATCACCTGTAATGTTGTAAATATCCAAACAGTCAACCATTAACTGTTGATCTAAGATTACCGACTCATTGTTAATATTTGTCTTATCATGTGTTAAAAAATAAACATAGTTAGTTAACGATATGTCAGTAGCACGTTTTAATAACGACTTTAGGTCAACTGTAACTACCACACCACTATTATCACTAACACCAGTAGCATTCGCATCTTGATATATACCATAAAGAAACCCCGACTTAGTGTCAACTGGTACTGTGAATACTACCTTATCACCGAGATCGATGTTCACACTCATCTCTATAGATATCTTTTTGTGGAGATAGAAATATTTCTATCCAAAAATATCATTCTATGTATTTTTCCATAGGTTAACTCCACTATTATTAATAAGTGTTAACATACAGCACATTTACAAACTCACTTTGAATCATTCAAACACACAATATTATTATTATTATATGTTTTATGTGTCCTTTATTGTGTGTTACAAGATAAACATAACACTGTCACTCTACACAAGAAGAAGGAATACATGAAACAGCTTTACATCTTATAGATGTAAAAATTATAGGTTTAACCTCTAGATGAGTCTACATGTATCTCCTTTATGTTTAAGTTGTGGTAGTACACATTTTGTATCTCGGAGATATAAAATATCTGCAATTGGTTATCTTCCTTATCTACTCCATTAGTCTATCTTGTAATTATGTAAATATATTAGTATAATTACATGCAATACGTGTAAACGGTTGTGAGCCCATAGGCTCACAAGCAGCAAGCTGCGCTAGGCAAAACACCACGAATGTTATGTAATTATTAATGTTATCAACATGATACATCATTATAACATACTCATGTAACTACATAACATTTGTGGTATGTTTTGCCTAGCGTAGCTTGCTGCTTGTGAGCCTATGGGCTCACAACCGCTTACACGTATTGCATGTAGTTATGTGAGAATATTGTAGCAAGTACATAAACGAACCAGGTTACTTGTGATAAGCTTTAGCGGAAAGACTTAGTTTCACAAACTGAAGGTGTTACACACTCTGAAGAGGAATGTTTTTGCCAAAAGACCAAAATCTATAGTGCCTAATATCACAACAAATATTACAGTAAATATAATATACATTTATTAATCGGATTAACATTATATACTTATTATCATACATTCAACAAGAATTTTATGTTAAGTATAAGTCAAAGTGTTAATTAATTACAAAACATATATGCTATTAAAGTGACATTTACACATTTATTTTGTTTGATGAGAAAGAAGGAGAGAAAGAGACAGAGATGTGAGAAATGTGTATATGGTAAAGTTACCGGTAATCAAAATTATAGTTGCTGTCTCAAATTATTAATTGCAATCTAAAATTGCAATAATGTAAGTTCATCCATTGATACAGATAAATAGTAATTTATAACCAATTATAAATAACTCTAGAGTTATTTAACATTCACGTGACAAAGTTTAACTATTTTTATATTTATAGATAATGAATACCTTGTACCCTCTCCATCCTCTCATCCTTCTTCCTCGTCCTGTTTTCTTCCCCATTTAATAGATTATCTATTATTGTGTGTCCACACATTGTCTATATAATTATATACTTCATAGTCGTGACGTTTATTAACATTTACAGTTTTACCATGATCAAAGAAATATTGTTCCGTTGGCTCATCATAAACAATCTCCCAAATTGGTACATTGTTTTTGTCATATAGTGTCACTACTTGCCCAATTGCATACACCCAATTATATCCATCACCTCCATCTATCCATCTGTTGGCTACGGGCAACACAGAAATAATGTAATTACCGTTTGAATAGATATATTTTCTTTGTTTAGGTAGACCTGATTCATATTGTGTTTCACTTAATAATCTATTCTGTCTACCACTACTATTACTATTATTGATATCATTAACAAGAATCCATCGTTTGGCATTTTTAATTACACCATTATGGTACACTTTCTCATCTGTAATGTTACCATGTTTATCGAATGTTGCTTCAGTACCCCATTTGTTACCATCCACATAATAAACATCATAGTTGGTCTGACCATTATTGAAACTTCTGTTGTATGGTCCATTAAGCTTGTCATTAATGGTATATGAAACTTCTGTTGAGTGACCAAACCATGTATTAGTACCTGTTCCTTGTACTTTGTCATTATAATAACTAGTTTCAAACATGACATTATTAATGTCTGTTAACAATTCTTTTTGTGTTTTAGAGTGATTATTAACATCTGAGTATGTAATCATCGTGGTGACTGTATCATCATCATCATTTTCTATCACAGTGTAAGTAAATTTCTGATCTCCGTTGAGTATAATTTATTTCCCAGTATTAATTCTTAGCCAGTTATCATAAAACAATTTATTGTTAACTAAATTCTTTGGCAACAGTTGATGTGGTGTGTGAAGGTGAATGTCCCACATAACGTTAACATTAATATCAAAATCGGGTGAATATAACACTGATGATAACAATATCCAAAATTTGTGCAGCTGTAATAACAGATAATTAAAGTAGTTATCATCACCTGTGATGTCGTAAATATCCAAACAGTTAACCATTAACTCTTGGTCAAAGATTACCGATTGATTATCGTTATCATCTGTTTCGCTATGTGTTAGGAAATAAACATAGTTAGTTAACGATATGTCAGTCGCCGATTTTAATAATAATTTTAGATCAACCGTAACTCCACTGGCACCAGCATCTTGGTATATCCCATAAAGAAATCCCGACTTATCGTTAACAGGTACGGTTAAGATCACATCTTTACTTGGACTCACGTTTACACTCATATCTTTTGTAAAAACAAATACATGTTTCCACTTAAAATTATCATTCTATGATCCATTGTTACTCATTGTAGTAGGTAATTGTATATATGTTGTGTGTACAAACATACTCTCAACTAATCAGACAATACTATATTATCATTACATATTCCTTACCCATTTAATATGTAGTGATAATGTTAATATTATTACTACAAAATAAACATAATATTGTAATTCTACACGAGAACAAGGATTAGCCAAAACAACTTTACATCCACAGGATGTAAAAATTATAGGTTTGACATCTAGATGGGTTTTGTCTAGGTCTTTTATGTTTAGATTATAATGGTAAACATTTTGTATCTGTGGGATACAAAATATTTGTAGTTGGTAACACTTATGTTTTCAACATCAACCACTGTAAATTATGTTATTACATTCAACACACATACACTACATGGGTAGTATGAGACTTGTACTATTGGATATATGTATATACACTTAGAGTGTGCAAATGATAAAAATGACATATAATGATACTAACATGTTTGACGTCGATAAACAATGCGGAACTACCACAAGTACAAATTGGATATTGGAACATGCAAATTGGAAGTTCCAAAAATTAGATTACGCAATAGTACATTGTTCTCTTCCCTAATAGATACTCATAACAATGTTATTCCCTTCCCTTCACAATTTTTAGATATTGTACATGTTTACACGTATTACCTGATTGAGAACAAAGTACGACTGGGTGTAACCAACCCCCATTACAACAAAGATAAATTGTTACCCATTGTTGATAACAGCAAACAAGATAACAATAACAAACAAGATAGTGATCATGATGATAACAATGATGATAGTGAGAAGGAGCTAAAACGTTGTTTTGAGTTTTGTCACTTCATCGATGATCAAACACTATTTGGGTACTGTATTCATATTCTATTTAAGACATGGTCACCAGTGTCATCATTAACAAATGTTGTTGATGCATTACATGATGAATGTAGACGTGATGTTTACACCTATTTTCCTCTTGTTTTGGTTCCACAGGAACTTGTTAATGACATGACTTTCCTTAACTCATGGCATGTAATGTGGTCTAACTATCCTATTAAAAGTTGTGTACAATATAATACTACTACATACATTACAATTGGTAATACATGTTACAAACACCAATTGCTCAATGACGAGAAACACAAAGAGATATTCTCGTCTTGTAAAAGAACAAAATACCAAGGTCAAAATGGAGACAAGACATTTATATGTCATGGACCATATTTAAAGTGGTGTTGTACAAGTAATAAACTAATAGACAAGAGTGACTGGCATTACAATGAATTACATGGTAATTATTTTAGTTATTATGACAATGGTTATGTTAAACATTCTGGTTGTTGTGAACACGGAACAGTTCATGGTGATCAAAAGACATTCTATGAAAGTGGCAATATTAAATCATGTACCACTTGGGTACACGGTAAGATGCACGGTGACCATGTCATGTGGTATGATAACTGTAAAACAACAAACGAAACAACAAACGAAACAACAAACGAAACAATGAGTGAAACAAATAAATCAGGACAGTTAATGTTATGTGCGCAATATAAACACAACTGTAGACATGGATTGTCGGTCGGTTATTTTAGTTGTGGTCAACAAAAGTATGAACACAACTTTGATAATGGGCTTTTAACTGGTACGTTTAAGGAGTGGACTGAAGCAGGTACTAATGTACAAAATACAATTGTTAGAGAAAGCAATATTCTTCGTCTACAAAAACAATCGCTATATATTAACCTTTAACCCTATTGACTCTATTGTTATTTATGTTGCTATATATGTATGGTTTTCATTACATTTACCAAATAAAGCATTAGTTAGTGATGTTGTTGTCGCCGTTGTAAACATATCAACGAAGGAATTAAGTTGTGGTTACACATACATTACCATTAGCATAATGCTATTTCTTCACATGTTTTAATAATGTATCTTCATATAAACCACACGTGTTAATTAACATTATATCTAACAAATACGATGATATTTATCTCTATAATTACACTTTATAAGTATGTTTGATAATATAAAAATAATTAAACTAACATAACAATTAGGTTGTTATGGTACTGTTATCTACATTGTTAAATATATAAGGCGTTAATTGTTGGAATTAAATTGTCTCTACTACAACACGTATACGTATTACATATGTATACAATTTATGATCACAAGTGTGATATTTCTAATATAATACATATGAGATTTTAATATTACATCACGTGACAATAATTCGTATTTGTCGTTTAATATTTACTGTGTGGTAGAATTACAATTTAGAGTTGTAATTATGTTATTATGAGACTAACAACTGTTGAGAAGTTAAAACACAGAGATATCTCACTGTTAGTGATGACAAGTTTGTAATTTGCAACTCACATGTAATGTTGTTTATTTATGATGTAATCCAAATTTGGTTATTGGTTATTGATTGACATAAACAACCATATTTATGTACATTTATAATGTAAATGGTATGAGTTGTGAATTAAATAACTCGAACACAAACAATGTTATCAATGTAATAAGTGGATTAAAGTTGCAACTGTTAAACGTAGATGAAGTGTAAATATGGTATGATAAATAATTAATGATAACTAAAAATTTAAAACAATAAGTCCTGATGTATTAAAAATGTCCATCATACAAGACGATAGTGAAAAAGAGGTATTCAATGTTGCTGTGGATACAGCACTTGATTTTGTAACTAAAGGTCAGAAGTGGCGGTCGCATTTTCTAAAGTATAAACTTGGAGCAGCCGCCAAGAGGTGGTATGGTAACATTTTAAAATTCTTGTTATTAACCTCTGTATTGCATACTGGTGTATTCTTATTCTTCTGGGATAAAGTTTTAGTTTTAATCAACTTGTCTATTACCCTCATTGCCATCATTTTAGTCTTGGATCCAGTATGGATTATCACCGCTCCCGAATCGTATGATAACCTTCGAACGGTTAAGAACATGTTATATAAAGTTTTAGATGGAATGTTGGTCGTCATCGTAATTGCCGTAGAGTCGTTGCGCATGTTAATTAAGAACATCTTGTTTGATCCTGACATCACAGAACAGAAGAAAGAACAGTAACATGCAAATAGGAAAAAAGAAAGGAAGACATGGTGTTATCTAACACAGTTAATACATACAGTTAATACACATTAACAACATAATTTGCTTCTCATGGAAGCAAAAAAGATATTTACAATGGTGTTTATCACAACATGATCTACGATCCAAATTGTTATTAACCATTTTTACGTCATCTGATGATAATTAACATTATTGTTGTTAATTATACAATTAATATTAAAACTGTGATAGGTGAACATTGGTCATAACAAATCTTGTTTTACTCATTATTATACTATTTAAAATAGTATTAAAAGCTGTAATTTTACTTTATTCTTATATTGTAATTAAACCGTTTATTGTATTAACATCTATAACATATATCAAATAGTATCTAATAAAAAAAGTATATACAATAACTACCTCAAATTAGGGTATTTAACATAGGTTAAGTCATATATTTCCAAGACATGGAAGAACTAAACAAAATACTTTTTATGTGTTGAACTTGTAATGTCATACACACAGGTGAATAAATCTTTATCTTTATTATAATTATACATTAATTAAATTAATGTACAAAAATTGTATAAATATGCAACAACAAATAGCAATATGTAGACAAATTCGTTACATGATTGGTAATACAAAACGTAGTAATCAGAACAGATTTTGGCATTTGGTTAAAGATAAGACTTTGGCATGCAGACTACAAAAGTATATTCTTTAATTCCAATATGTAACTGTCACACATTGACAAATACTGTTCGGGGGGGGGAAGAGGATGGAGTACATGGTGTTATAGATCCTTATGTCAAAAACTCCAATTTAACCACAAACTTTATTAAAAAGTATCCACGAGGAGAATTGGTATTCTATTGATATTCTATTGATATTTGTTCTAATCTTGGAATTACAATGAAAGACATTGAACTACATCCTGAGTATGAGATTGATAGAACTCACGTTAATATTAGTGATAGTTTCTGTTGGTTATGAGGTAATATAATTAGTGAACTTAAAGTTACTACAGATTTTATCAAACGTCATAATGGTGGATTCCATTGGTCTTGTGTATCAAGTATTCCACATATTACAATGTTTGACATACAAAGTAATCCCGATATACCATGGTATTGGCCTTATATTTCTAAGAATACAAATTTAACAATGGACTTTGTTGAAAATCACATTAACAAACACATTGATAGTGATAGTGATTGGGACTTGCTTGAAGTTGCTAGACACCATAATTTTACACCAGAGCCTATCATGAAACATATATGTAAGTATTTACCAGGTACACAAATATACATACAAAAACCACATTGGTTAGACCAAATATGGAGTTTGCCTTTCAATGAATCCAAACTTAACACTACAGTTCATACAACAATTCATACAACAATTCATACAACAATTCATACAACATTTTATACAACATTTTATACAACATTTTATACAACATTTTATACAACATTTTATACAACATTTTATACAACATTTTATACAACATTTTATACAACATTTTATACAACAATATCCACATAATAATTGGTGTTGGCATAATATATCATGTAATCCAAATATTAAAATATCCGACATTATTAGTAACCACATTTTGATAATGTTAAAAATTATATTGTTGATCCCAAACTGTCAGTGGAATTGGACTAATATTAGTTTTAATACTGATCTGGTATTAGACTTCATTGAAGCCAACCAACATAAACCCTGGTATTTGGCCATCAATCTTTATTCATAAGTTCAATACAGAAATTGTAATGTTACAACAACAATATCAACATGAGATAAATAGGGTTAGCCAAAATGTTTTATTGGAATTTGGTAACTGTCATGTCTAAAACCTCCAAGTGGTTACTACTTCCTTAATGATATTAGACATGTCATACCTGAAGATAAAAAACATGTATTCGACACATATAGACAACAAAGACAATACCAACAAATAATTATGTTATTAACAAGTTAATAATTAATTGGAAACCCAATGAGAGACAGAATAAGTTAAGTAATGTAATACTCATACAAACAAATTTATTACCTCATGGACTTATAAGTAACAAGTTTAAAAATATAAAAATAGACAGATAACATTGTGTAAGGTATTAAAAGATTAACCAAGTTAATCTTAATAACAATTCATCACATTAAAGTATAATTATTCCAGTCATATGACATAACCACAGATAATTTAAATGTCCAATCTTATTTATCTTTGTTAAAAATAACTGTGAGTATCTTTATAGTCATTGTTGAAATGATCATATTCCTTATCACTCTCAACAACTCTTCCTGAAATTAAATAGTCATTCTCATCCAATGTTATAATTAAATACTTATATTTAATTTTTGGATTATAACTTATACATCTAATCATTAGATTTTGAATTTCTATATCGGAATAAGATATAACCGAATTATAAAAACAATTGATGTTGTCGTTCTTCATTATGGCTGTAGCATGATATTTTCCATTACCTAAGTTTTTAACATGGATTTTATTTCGACATCTATTCTTGATATAGTTTACTATCGGTTCACTAACTTTCATATCTGGTAAATTATCGATCAGAGGCATGGATTGACAGTTACTATTTCGTTAGTTATATTAAGTTTAATAAAGAAGTGAGTTTAAATCATTTTTGAATACAGTTTAACTTATCGAACAAAGTTGACATAATAGGTAAATATATTTACGTTACCATGCGTACATATGAGGTGTCTACTCACCTACTGATAAGATAATGTACTTCAAGTACGTTACCTGTCACTGAATAAGACTATCGTATTATTATTCATTAACAATATTAAATACAAAAATTCTAGGTTATCTTACCAATTTAAATAAGAGGGAGAGAGAGATGTATACTAACACTGTTAATTATTTCTATGATCTGTTACCCATATTTTTTATTGTAAATATTTTATAATACCATATTATAAAATATTGTAAATACTGGTGACAGTGATCCATATATTAGCTACCTATAATAAAATAATGTATGAACTAAAGTTTAGTATGTGTATTTGTTCAAGTTAATACAATTTTTGGTTAGATTATATATATTTTAATGTAAACAATGTATAAACAAAATGTACTTGTGTATAGTCACATGATCATTGTGGATATTTGCCTACACGAATTTCATGTGACTATCCTTGTATTGCAAACAATTATTCTTGTATCACAAACAATTGTAAACATAAGGATAAAATCTAAGGGTAATCACATAAAATCTGTGTAGACAAAGATCCACAGCCATCATGTAGTAATATAAATATAAAATACATACTCTCATTAACCATATGTATATTATTATATAATTGTTGTGTTTTATTGTACACACAACAATTATATAATATTACTAACATACACAAAGATAAATTACAGGTGAGGGGATGAAAGGTGGGTTGGAATGGAGGGAAGGAATGAGGAAGATAATAGTTGTTTAAATTTAAATGTTTAAATCTCGACAATTACATAATATTCGTGTAATTAACCATCCACGGTAATCATGTAATTGTATGTATATAACATACTAGTATAAGTTGTTATTGTTATCGATGGCTACATAATATTGGTGGTTAGTTGTTTAGCGTAGCTCACCTTCGGTTTACACAGATTTTATGTAATTTACACTACTAGTTCTTATTTATGTAATCATTATCTTCCTTTCATATCTATTGTTTATTTCTTACCTCTCTCTCTCTTTCTCTCCCCACAGATATAAGTATAATCACATAAAATCTGTGTAAACCGAAGGTGAGCTACGCTAAACAACTAACCACTAATATTATGTAACCACATAAGTATTACTTATTAATATAACCTGTTACTATCATTGATGACAACACAACTATCACGGATAGTTGTTCAGCACAAATTACCTTTGGTTTACACATTGGTATTGTAATTGTAATCGTACACATATAAGGAGAAGAGAAAAAGAGGGAGGAAAGAAGAGGGAAGAAGAATGGACTATAGTGTCAAACACAGTTAATGCGCAATTAACAATGTAATTTGTTTCGCATAGAAACAAAAAAGACATCTACAACATTATTCATGACAATACTATTTGTAGTTTAATGCACTAACAAATCCATATGTGTTACTAAACATTTCACAACGTGTTATGGTAAGTAATACTGTAATTGGTAATTACAAAATTGTTGTTGTTACAACTATAATTACTAATACCATTCCTAGTTTATATAAATTGTAATGTTGTTCCAAACAACATTAATATTTAACATTAATTTCTACTGTAATGTAAATACAAAATTTGTTGTGGTAAACAAATACCTATAACATTTATAATATATAAACAAACAATGTTTAACATAACATATATAAGATAGTTGTAGTAATATAACGTGTGTAATTAAATTGGTAACTTTACAATCTTGGAAATATAAATTGGATGTACAATCTTATATGTTGGAGGTTAACAGTACTACATAAGTAAATAATTTGTTACCATTACAATAGTATACATTAATTTGGTTACTGTATAATAAAATATAAACATGTGTTAAATATGTAACAGTGTGTTGTAGTTTTAACGACATAATACATATTGTTAAATCATATGACCTGTGTCTAGATAAACTTAATTAGAGTGTTTATGTGTTATGGTGTGGATGTGCTTATGTAAAAATGACATTATTTTGAGTGTACGAACGAGAGAGTAAACCTTTTACATCACCATGGATCCAATCCAAACATTGTTTTCGGAACATAATGAGTTGGTTGAGCTGTTTGCTAGACATGGGGATCAACGATCACATGAGTGGTCAGGTGAGGTGGATCCAACTGGCAAGTTTAGTTATGTTATTACATATAAGTATTGGGGTTACTCACCCATTACGAAAGTAATGTACTTCAAGTATTTACCTGTCATTGAACAAAACTATCGCATTGTCATGATGCAGCACAGAGATGAATCTTATGAACTCACACCCCAAAGTAATGATGGTGTTACCTTTGTTTATGGACAGTCTAAGGTGTATAATGAACAAGGTGAACTTCGATCTGAAGATAGTCTCCTGTATCACGATCGTGATGTTTACGCTACTGGTATCCTCAGTTGGGGCCTATTCGAAAAGCTTGTTCAACAAATTCGTGACGAACGAGTCGAGTTAGATAATGCCGACCCGGTGTACGATAAGTTTAGGTACTGTGATCATGACAACAAGGTGTCTAAACTACTTATTGATAAGTATCTTGGACTGTACCCAGGTAATATGCGTGTATCAGTACATGATGGTAACCATAGCAGATTCTTGCATTTTGAAAGTTACAATGAATTCCAAGATAGTTACATGAGAAACAATTATGGTTCCAGCTATGGCTATGGAGGCAACAATTATGGAAGTAGTAATTATAGAAATGGTAATTATAGAAGCAGGTATGATTCCATTACCGGAGATCGTCAACGTGAACCCAATATTAAGGTTGTGCTAGATTTGGCCCCTTATAGTTGTTGTGTTGAGGTTAGTGATATGTACGGTTCAACCAAAACTATTCGTGTGCAGTTCATCCACAAACTCAACTGTGAGATGTTTAATAAGGTCATTAAACAATCAAAGCTTGTGTCAATGAACGATGTTTACATTGTTGTATATCGCGACGTGATTGACATTACTGACGAACAAACCAATGAGTTGAGGCGTCATGTCAACTTGTACACTGAAGACAAGTTTATGAGTTCAATTAGATACTAAATTGTATATTTACCAACTTTGTTATAATTTATATTTGTTGTAGTAATCTAACGTAAAGTAATCATATAACATAATGTTACAAAAACATATATACAAAACAAGCAGATGTAACATATACACATATTCAAAATATTAATTACGATGCGGCATCGTAATATTCAACAAATTATTAATAGCAACTGTAATATCTACTGTCTTTGATATCAAACATTGTGTCCACTAGTTAACCAATAACGTAGTGTGAATAGTGGTGTAACAATTATTATCTCACTATTTCACTATCTCAACATCCAACAAGAAGTATAATACCAATATCAATATTACACATTAAAGATATTAGAACCTGTCTTAATAATGTAAATAGTGTTATTAATATTAACAATAATAAATATACATGAGTAAAATTACATGATCTACTAACATAGTCAGATAATTTAAGAACAATTACATGGCAATACGTGTAGGCAAATATCCACAATATTCATGAAGATACAATGGTATGAAATAGATAATGACATATGTAATCCACATGAATGTTGTGGATCCTTGCTTGCACGTATTGCCATGTAATGGTACTTAAATTACAAGTTAACTATTTGTAATATTCGAAGATAAGTCGTAGTAAACATTAATTCGAACAACTAATAAGCAAACACAAGAAGTTTTGGGGTCCATGAATGTAACCAGACAATCTAAGTGTCATTACACAGCCATAAGTGCAAACAAGAACCCACAATATTCGTGTAGTCTATATGTTAACATATAACAAGTAATTACCCGTTTGAACTACATAAGTATTGTGAACCGCTGTTTACACGTATGGTCATGTAATCTTAACAATATAACAAGTGACCAACTCGTAATATTTCAAAAGTTGTTTGATACAAACAACTACTCATTCAAACAACAAATATATACAAAAAAAAGATTACGATCTGAGAAAATATGGTCAGATAGTTTTTGTTTTATTACATGACCATCCGTGCAAACAAAATCCACAACATCCATGTAAATATATATATATATTCATACATAACAAATAATTACATGCGTAAGTCACATGGATGTTGTATATTCTTGTTTACACGTATGACCATCCGTGCAAACAAAAAAATCCACAACATCTATGTAAACATATTCATACATAACAAATAATTACATGCGCGAGTCACATGGATGTTGTATATTCTTGCTTACACGTATGACCATGTAATATTACTAAAACCACGGATAATTAACCTGCG
>Ga0302300_1001416_pt1 | contig 13724 bp, 4 predicted proteins | sample III_Palsa_E1_1_FD_198756 | JGI IMG/M metagenome (GOLD analysis project Ga0302300, IMG submission 198756) | Peat permafrost microbial communities from Stordalen Mire near Abisko, Sweden - III_Palsa_E1_1 | ecosystem: Environmental > Terrestrial > Soil > Palsa > Peat permafrost | place: Sweden... | reverse complement strand
ATCAAATATCTACCCCAATTATTTTCACTTAAATTTAAGTCCCATTTACCCCGGCCGTTTACCAGTTGAACGCTTTGTGTACTTACCAAACTATTGTATTGATTTTGGGTGAAGTTGCTCAGGTCGTTACCGGTTTGATCCCACCACCAGCGCCATTGAATCTTGTACAATTCAACGGTTACATTGCGGCTACCGCTGAAGGGGTTTCCATTAACATCTACATCGGCAATATCAATCGGGTTATCGTGGTTGGTAGGCAACATGCCACTATACTCGCCGCCCTCAGGTGTTTTAATCCCGACATAGCCGGTGTAGGCATTGTAAGGTAGTTCGACTTGTTGTATACTGAAATTACCGCCCGGTTCAAAAACTTTGATCAGGAAGTTGGCCCTTAATTGTCCCGGAGCCTGCTTATCTACATGGATATTGGCATTTACCGTGGCTATCCCATCGGCATTCAGGCGGTTATCAAAAACGGTTTGTGTTTGGGTGTTGAAGGCCAGCGTAGGGTCATCAAAAACATAATCGTTAAAACCTTTAAAGCGGGTTACCTGCGGACTCACATAAGCATCAACCTTAGCCTTCAAGTTTTGCGCCGCCCCGCCAAAGAGCCAGGTAGCCTTTAACGTACCATTAACATCGCTGCCTTTGGTAAGCGCTGTTTTACCACCGAAATCAAGGGCTACCTTCATGCGGTTTGGCATAATGGTTTCTACCTTCAGGTTCTTGTCAAACTCGGCCCCGCCAACTTTTACTTTGGCTGTCCAGGTACCGGTTGGCGATGAAGTTGTGGTAGCGGTATGGAAACTATAAAAACCATCAACCGAACTTGTACGAGTAATGCGTTTATATAACTGACCAGCAGGATTATAAAACTCAAACTGTACAGGATGATCCAGAGGCAAGGTTTTAAGCTTATCCTCCAAAATAAAAGAAACAAAAATTGAATCACCCGGTCGCCAAACCCCGCGATCGCCATAAATAAAACCCTTTAAACCATTCTGTATCTGCTCACCGCCAACGTCAAATTTTGATAGTAATAGGGCGCTGCCATCATCTAATTTTAAATAACCCCGTTCATCACCTTTTTTAGCTACCAGCAAAAAAGGTTTATGTTTAAGGCTGATATTCGCAAAGCCATTAGCATCGGATACGGCCCTTGCCACCATCTGATGCTGGTAATCGAGCAGGGTTACTTCAACATCCTGCATCGGCGCGGCATCCATAATATTAGTTACCGCAATCAGCATATTATTATCATTCCCTTTTTTGGCAATCAAGCCAATGTTCGATGCAATGATGTTTCGCACTGCCCATTTATCTTTAGTGTAAAAAGAATTGGTACATGGGTCGTCCTTATCCTTCCAGTTGTAACCATCGGGGTAATAACTATCATATCGCGCCCAAAAGCTATCATCATCGTCCAAACTTGTTCCTGATGAATTACCGCTGCCGCCATCTTCCTCGCCTTCATCATCACCATCGCTTGAATCATCTTTACTAACTGTTGTGCCGCCATTAACCTTGCAGTTAAATAGCGAATATTCTTTACGATAACCGATAATCACCCGGTAAATAGCGCCTGGTTCGGTATGCATCAAATGATCCAGATCCAGCATAAAGCGATTAGTTTTGGTCAGATCAGTATTTTTATCATCATCCAACCTGATGGTAGTTTGCAGTACGGGTTTACCCACTTGCCTTAGGCCATCTTCGCCGGTCAGGTCATTGTTTTGCAAAAACTGGGGTACATTGTTTTCATATATCTTAATGATGCTCACATCTACTGCCTTCAAGTTAGCCGCTTCGAAAGGTAAGGTCAACCTGCCGGAATCGGGCATGATTACACCTTTACCGGGGATGGTTACCGTAGGCAAACGGTTCTCAAAAAATACATTGGCGGTAAAACCCTGTGCTATTTTATTATGGCTGATGTCGCTTACGCCTTCGTTAACAAAAACGGTATAACGATTTTGCAAATGTTCAGGTGCGTATATTTTAACCAAACTGCCGTCAATGGTATAGGCAGCATCGGCAACATTATTGATGCCGATCAATCCGGTAAGTTCCTGCCCGATAAGGATAGGGTTCGAGAACTGAACTTCCACATATTGATCCTGATCCTGCACCGCACGGATACCTAATACTTTAAAAACGCCAACGGCTGGTATTTCAAAATCCTGCGTGCCTTTGGTATCAATATTTAAGCCTGCACCATCCCAGTTTATGGTAAGCGTAGATGAGCCTTTTAACGGTTTGCTGATATTATCAATGGTAAAAGTATGCGTGTTATTAGCAACATCATGCTGCCAGGTAATTATTACATTAGGGTAACTTTTACTAATGATCCGCTCAATACTTAAAGGTGCCTCCTTATCCGCTGTTTTGATCACGCCGGTCAGCTTCATTTTATCGAGCGAGGTAGTGGTAGCCGTTTGCAGGCCATTGAATGTAATAGTATAATCTGGGCGGATGGTTTTGAACCAAAATGTAAAATGATCCATATCCGGCGGCACGCCGGTTACCTTACTTAAATTAAAATCAGCCTCGTAATATTTACCCGGCTCCATCTCCGTGGCGGGCTTAAATTCGATGGTCTGTGCATCAACCCAATAAGCTTTTCCTTTTATAGATGGAGAGAAACTGAACGCGTCATCACTCAACGCTTCGTTCTTCACGTGGCCGGTTTGCACATCGCCCGAGAGTTTAATGCGAATAGTGCCCGTGCGCGATATTACACCCGAAGTATACGATTCCACATACTTGCCAAACGCCGGGTTTACCTTGTTTTTATGCTGATGCCTGACCAGCAACACCACGGCAATTACAAAAACAACAAGGATAACTGCCAGAACAACCAGCCGTTTGCGAGGGTTTGAGAAGTAAGGTAAAAGGTTCATATTTATAGGCTATGCTAACCAAATATAACTATGAAAAATGATGTTTTTGAGTTTTTTGGGGATTGGTGAAAAATAAATATGTTGAGTTTTTTAACAAAAGAGGTTAATTCTTAGACGCTGTTTAAGAATTAACCATTGTTTCTGATATAACCACCAAAACAAATTGTCATTGCGAGCAGGGTTGCGTATGGCCTTGCGCAGCGAAGCAAACTCTTCGCGTTCATGTGCATGTTACGAGTTTGCTTCGTCGTTCCTCCTCGCAATGACAATAGTTTTTTTATTCTTATACAGCGGAGGTTATTTTTTAGTTAAAATCAATACCACTTTATTAAAATCTGATGAGGCATTGATAACTTTTTTATAGGTGTCAAAATCACTAAGCGGATAGTACGTACTCCTGTACTGCTCCATAACGTGTACCTTAAGTATATTACCATTAATGGTATAATCGGTAACAAAGCCCGCGGTTAAGTCGCCGTTTTCTGAAAATATTTGGCTCATCTTTAAATCATCCGGGTTAGTAATCACATAGCCCTGTGGTATTGTAAATTCAATATTTCTTTCTTCAACATGGCTAAAGTCTATATTAACGGGTTCCTGCCTTGGTTTTTCCTGGTACATTTCAATTTGTGGACCAATAGCTAGGCCAATTTTTACTAACAGTTTATTGCCGGCATTTTCCATCAGTTCGCTTGATTTGGTTACGGTATGTAGTACCATTGGATGCGCTGCATCAACATTATCAAACCCTTGATTTAATACTTCCGACGACAAGATATTCTCAGAGCTGGCAAACGACTTGGCCATTTCTTTAATAACGTTTCTTTTTTGCTCATCATTTGCATAATTAAAAATATCGCGGTACTCAACGGCAGGGTAGCCACTGTAAATTTGTTTATCATCCATGGTTATCGAATCCAAACCGGCGTTAAGTTCCATCTTTACATCTGTATTCTGGTACGATTTATCGTAGCTTTCCTGCGGGATGGTTTTAACCTCGCCTATAGCGGTTGTAAAACTGCCTAAGGTTGTGCTTTTGCAAAATAATCCATCGGTATTACTCCACACGGGGTTTATCCACGGGTATCTGAAATCAAGTTTCGTAGGCGCTAAAAATTTGTTTTCGGCAGGGAAGTAGAACAATGGGTTATCGCAATTATTCCAGTTTTCAAAACTCTTATCTATAATATAGCTGCTTCTGTCGCCGGTGAGTACAAATTGGTATTTTATATTCAGATCCTGAAAAATGGCTGCATACAAACGCATCATACCTATCGGTCCTGCTATCTTATTTTTAAGCACGCCGCCTAACTGATTGGCGTCATCACTGTTTAAGTTTTCGTTGTACGAGAAGTTGGTTTTTATATAGTTTTCTACTGCGGTAATTTTTCCGAGCTCATCGCTTAGCTTATCCCATCCGTTTGCGGTAACTAAGGCAGCAGCATTTTTTAATTCCTTGTCGTTATAATAGGTATAAATAGTATAAACCCGTTTGGCCAGCCCATTCCAGGTAAACAAACGTTCACCGCTTACTTGCGAATCATTATAGGATAGTTTGAACTCTACACGCTGCAGGTTTACCTTGTAGTAAGCATATTTTTCCTCATCTAAACCAGCTATTCCTGATACATCAAATCCGATGATCCGTTTAGTATCAATTACTGTATCGGTAACGGATGGCGAAAAATTATATCCTTTAATTTCGAACTTTAGCCTTTTAGGGGCTATCACTAAAAAGTGGGTTTGTAAGGCCGGAAAGCTTTCCTGTAATACTTCCCTCCCGAAAAAGGAAACAGGCTTTTTGTAAGTATACACATATTCTACTTCGCAACCTTTTTCAAGGCCTTCCATGGCAAATATCTTATAGGTGTTACCGTCCTGTTCTTTTATGTCCTTAATATTGCTTTTATCAATTTCAATTATCTTACCACCAGGCAGAATGGTACGGGCCTTTATCGCGGTAATATCCGAATTTTCACTAACGCCCAGGTATATCTTATTAAAGCTTTCTATTCCCCTGTCATCATTAATATGCACTATTTTATGGATAGTGTAATATTCTGTCATCAGGTCTTTAGTTTCATCTACATATTCAATACTTCTTTTATCAAATATTACAACAGCGGGTTCTTTAGCATATTTGTTGTCTAATACACTAATCTTGGGTTTATCTGCCCAATTCTCGGTCTGGAAATTTTTATTTTGACCATAGCTATATTGTACAGCTGAAATAATCGCTATAAAAAAAAGGACTTGTTTTTTCATTAATTAGATTTTAGTTAGGTTTAAGCTTACTTTATATAACGGAACCAGGTTTTTAAGCACGGTGTTCCATAAGTCAAATTGGTCACTTGATAGTAATAGGTTTTCGTTGTCAAACTCCTGTGTCAGGATAATCCAATTGCCCTTTTGCTGGTATTGAATATCGAACCCCCAAACTTTATTATGGTATGTTTTGCCTTGTGGTAGCGCTCCTAATTTGTAGCCATCAGGTATTTTAAGCAGGGTAACATACTTTCTAACATCCTTAAAGCTATATTCAATGGGGATTTTTCGCTGCGGATAATCTATTTGCCCATTGGCAAAAAACTTAAAAATATTGAGGTTTAAATAATAGTCATCACCTATCTTTTTAGCATAATCAGGAAGCTCAAAATCTCCTGACAGTGAAATATTGTTCATCACAGGCTTCCTGTCGATATGAAAACTATTAAGCCTGAATTTATTAGAGCCCCGCTCAAATTCGCCTTTCATGTTTTCATCCATATCAGTTGATTTCCAATACATCAGGTCGCTATAAAAATTCATAGCTATATAACCTGTCATTGTTCTTTTAATAGTTCCCTTTATCCCGGTAGGGGTGAGTTCGAGCCAGGTTGAATCAACTATCGCGTTATCTTCTTTGTTGATTATGGGGACTTTTAAAATTTTATATTCCTTTTCATTAATAGAGATCATTGCCTCTTTATCCTGTATACCGGCAGGTGTAACACCAAACACGCAGGAAGGATCTGTCCCATCTAAAAAAACATATTTGCCATTTAAATTTATGGTGCATATCATGTGGTTGCTTACCAATGGCAAAGGCGTTTTGGTAAAGGTGTATGGCAAATCACGGGTACCTATCCAGGTAAAGTAAGCCGTAACACCGGCCGCGTTATTCATTTCGGTTAATATACTGGCCATGTCTTTACAATCGCCAAACCGGCGGCTGCAAACTAAACCGGCATCCCGGGGAATAAAGCCGCCCATGCCATCTTCAAAAGCAACATATTTAATGTTATTCTGCACCCATGAGTAAATGCTCCTTGCCTTGGCTTCCTGCGTGGTTAAACCAGTAGTAAGGGAATCTACAATATGTTTAAGTTCCGGGCTTATGGTTTGATTGATGCTTTTTAAATAGCCATAACTTAAGCGGTACAAATCATCAGCATTTGAGAGGTAGGAAACTGTTTTACCATTATTATCCTTATAGTTTTCGATATAGAAAACGATGTGAGGTGCATACCATGCATAGCCGGGAGCATCGTTATAATGTTTATCAGCCGGGCAGTTTTTGTAGGTAAATGTATATACATTATAGTGATGTTTACTTTCCACATTAACGGTGAAATAATTGGTATCGATGCCCATCAATTGGTACTTCAGCGAGATGTCTTTTGAAACGTTCAATTTTAGCTCGCTTTTAATAACGGGTATCCCTTCTGTAAAATAAAAACAGGATAATAAATGGGGATCGGTATTGTTGTACGAAACCTGCAAATTGCCAATAGCGCCGGGCTCTACCGAAGGGAAATTGAACGTGGTTTGCTTTACATCATCATAAAATACAAAGCTTTCTTTGTCAATACTGGTTTTAAAGTCAACAACCTTAAGCTTTTTATACTCACCCATATAAGCGGTGGCGCTACCCAACAAATATTCAATTTGCTCGGTTTCTTTGCTTTCAACTTTGGGCTGATTATCCTTAATGTCGATGTTATACTCTAGTGTTCTGTTTAACAAAACAGCCTTTTCATCAGGGAACTGTTTACGTATCGATTCAAGGGTTTGGGCCTTTAAAAAGGCCGGAAATAAAACGCAATAACTAAGTACGTATAAAAACGGGACTATTTGTTTATTTTTCATTTTTAACCGCTATAAGTACACCGTAATGGTATATCATGGTTTTAACAAGTTTGCCATTCTCGTCATAATATTTAGCCGGGCCATTGTCGATGCCATTTTCACAAGCGACTTCTTTTTTAATTGTTCCGTTGGAATTATAATCTGTATAAATACCAGTAGCATTGTCAGTTCTATATTCACAGACCGACTTTAGCTTGCCATTTTTATAATATTCTTTAGAAAGCCCGTCATACGTGCCGTAAACAGTTGTATCCTGCGAGTGTAGCTGGTTGTTATCATAATATAACAAATCGCCACCATTACGATCCCCGTCATAATAACCACCCTGCCTTGATAAATTACCGTTGGCGTAATAGGCCTTAAGTACACCATTTTTATTATCGATGGGGATAAAAGGCACCAGTTTGCCATCTTTACCAAGGTAAGTGTATGATTTTGCGTTGCCGTTTTCAAAATTAGTTTGATAAGCTAAGGCACCGCCTTCGGGATCATATTTTAATAGCGGGCCATCAATAGCATCATCTTTATACGGGGATACCATTTCTTTATTCCCATCTTCAAAGTAGGATATTTCCTCACCGTTTTTTTGATCGTCCTGGTAATTTGTAAGCGTATTCAGTTTGCCGTTCTCGCTATAATTCTTCCAAGCACCGGTTTTATTTCCCAAGGAATAATGCCCTTCATAACTTTTTATACCACCGTAATAATAATCCGCATACGCACTATCAAGCATGCCTTTATTGTAGTAAAAGCTTTTTTCTATACTTCCATCAAAATAATAAGTTTTGTAGGCACCATCAAAATCTCCGTTAACGTAGTTGCCCTGTACCATTACCTGGCCGTTAGGGTAAATCAATGTATATTTTCCGCTTGCTTTTGGAAATAGTTTGGTATTAATAATATTTCCGGCAGCATCGTATTGTGTTAATTTCTCCAACCAACCAAAGTGATATTTTTCCTCTGTAAGCTTTTCGCCACCGGGATTATAATCTTCTCTGTAACCGTCGAGGTCATTATCCAGATAATATAATTTTGAACTTAATTTTCCCAACTCATCGTAATATCTCCATTCGCCCTGATCGTCTCCGTCTACAACCCATCCCTCCGATTGTATCTTACCGTTAACATAGTAGCTGGTATACAGGCCATCATTCTTACCATCTTTCATGATACCCTCGTTTTTTTTGTTGCCATTTAAATAATAGGAAACCGCGTAGCCATTTAGCTCGCCATCTTTATACATATTTATCTCCTTAATTTTTCCGGACTGATAAAATAAGGTATCGGGGCCGTCAAAATCGCCTTTTTTATTATAGCTAACATGCGACTCCTTGATGCCATCGTAGGAGTAATTTACAACATTAGGTAACCCATCATTATTACCCATGGCATTGATCTGGGTGCCAGATTGGTTGTTGTATACCGCTGATTTGATGAGGCCACCATCATAAATGTGCTTAGCGTATAACCTTCCGCCTTTGTCAAAAAAGTCTGTTTCACCATCTATTTCTCCTTTTTTTGCATTATAGGATAGTGATCGCTGTCCATTGTCATAATATTCTTCATGAAGGCCGTCTTCTGTATTATTAACATAATGATGTATTTCGTTTATTTTTCCTTTACTATCATAGTATTTCCATTCTCCTTCGGCTTTGCCCTTAATATTTTGGCCTTCAATTGACAGTGTTCCATTTTCATGATAAGCAGTATAATGGCCATCTTCTTTGCTATCAGTATATTGATCGACTTCTTTTAATTTACCACTTTTAAAATAGGTATGAGATGCACCTGAAAGCACCCCGTTTGTATAAGTATTTAACTCTGACATTACACCATTAGAGTGAAAAGCCTTTTGTACCCCATCCTTTTTATCAAGCTTGTAGTTTTGTATGGATTTTTTATTTCCACTGTAATAATAGGAGGTAACCAAACCATCCAATAAATCGTTTTTATATTCTGATACGGACGAGATATTTCCATTGTCAAAATAATTCTTTTGCACACCTTCCAGCTTTCCATTTTTAAATATCTCTGTTGCTTTTAAGGTTTCGGGATAAAAATAAAATGTCCATTCGCCTTCCTTTCCTCCGGCATCATTATAATTACCCACGCATTTTGTATTACCTGCGGGATAATAAAAAACCCATGGACCTACAAGCGTTTTATTGTTTATCAATACGCCTTTCCCAACCAGCACGCCACTCTCGTAGTAGTACTTGTTTTTTACAGTATCTCTACTTTTATAGGCTAATTGCCTTGTTGCCTGTATCAGGTTAAAATAATCGGCAATATCATTTCTAAAAGCTTTAAGTTCTTTTTCATTCTTTTTAACATAACTCTGTACCTCCGGAACATTTATATTCGAAAAAAGCTGATTAATAAACACCTCAAACTGCCCGTTGCCATACACCTTTTTATAATAAGGGATATAATACTGCATCCAAAAATCATTATCGCTTTCTGTATAATTGATCTTTTCAAATATTGCCTGTATTTGCCTCGAAACAGGATCATCTAAATGGATAATTGGTTTATAAGAGTTATCGAGCGCGATTTTTGACAGTACTATATCTTCTACCTCCGCGTAATTCTCATCCTGCGCAGTAGTTCGTTTGTTTTTATATTCAAGTATTGCATCAGTACTTTTTGAAATTTGTGCCAGTAACTTAACTGAGTTTGACCAGTATTTCCCCGCAGGGTTAACCAATAAATAACCAATTAAACTTAAACTTGCCGGAATGATCTTGCCCTCTTGCAAAGCTGTGTACCCTAATTCATAATGGGCGCTATACATATAAGGATTAATAAGCAATGTTTTTTTAAACATAAGTTCAGCATCAGCAAGGCGTTTTAATGCCAATAACGCTATACCTTTATTATAATAGAAGAGCGAGTAGCTTGGGTATTTTACAATTGCTGAGTCGAATACTGCAATGGCTTTATCCGATTGCCCCATATCGTTAAGTACATTCCCATAAGTATTATAAATTTCAGGTTCATGCTCTCTTTGCTCTGTTAAGGCAAGCGCCTCTCTGCAATAATTTATCGATTTTTGATATTGGCTATCTGCTTCGCATGTAATAGCCTTAGCATAAAGCGAATAAACATAGTTAGTGTCGCTTCTGTTTACTTTGTCAAGCTCTGTTAATGCGCTTTTATATTTGGCTGAATCATATAATACCAAGCCGTTTTTAATTACCTCTCCGGAATTTATAAGTTGGATACTTTGTGCGGAAGAAAGTTTAGGAACTATGATAAGTGCCAGTAATACAAGAAAAAAAAATCTCATAAAGAGTGCGTGAGTTTAGTTGATGTGAAATTAAAAGTTTTTATCAGAAATAAAAGAGATAATTTAATCAAACTCAATTTCAATAATTCATGTAATATCCATAATTGTTCAGATATTTAACGCTGTGAGTAAATTGATCAGCGATCAGCATGGCGATTCCAGGAACCATGAGGTCATTTTTAAAGGCATTCGTATAACTACATTAACCGAAACCCTTATTGCACAGTATGCTTCAGGCCATATATTCACTGATAACATTGCGCACATTTCTCCGAGGCACCTGGAAGTTGATCATGGTTCGTTCATCAATTTATTTGCTACCATCGCTTTTCCTGAAGTGATCGTCACCCAGCAGGAAGACCAACTATCTTTATCCTGTGACTGTCATGCCGAGCGTAACAAGCTTTGCGAACACCAGGCATTGGTTTTAACGGCTATCCTGAAAAAAGAAGAGTTTCGCATTTTTTATGATGAAAAACTGCGGCATGAAAAACTAAAGAAGTTCGCGGTAGATTATGGTATGGAGAAGGAAGCTGCTTTAGATGATTATTTCAACATAGCGTATGCCTCAAAAAAGCTGACGATAACAACCAAAAATCAAGCCCTGTTGCTGGTCACTAAAGAAAGCTTAATGGCTTTAAAGGCCACCCTTGTACCGGAGCCAATCGTGGCTACTGAAACCGATACCGTTTGTGTCGTCATCAAACAGCATAAATATTACAAGTACCTGTTTATTGAATTGTACTCGGCACAAACAACCTTGGAGGGTAAGATCAAAAATCCGTTAAAGGTAATTGCCCCGCTGGATTTTATCTGGGAAACAGAAGATCATGAGCAGTTGAAATTTTTTACGGGGATACATAAATTTCAAAATCACCTGAACAATAAAACATCCGAAGCTGATATTACAGCCTTAAAAGCCATTGTCAAAAATCCTTTGGGTTATGATTTTTATTATCATGATAACGAAAAATCTGAAAAGATAACCGCGGGCTCACTTATGCCGGTTAACGTAAAACTATTACCCGGCGAACTTCAGTTGAATGTAAACCACCAAAACCGTTTTTATGAAATATCTGGCAACGTAATAATTGAAAACCAGGTTTTTGAGCTGAATGATTTAAGTATCAGGTTCACTTATTTTATACAGGCAGGGGATACACTTTATCTTGCAGAGAGCCTGCAAGTGCTTAATGTGATCAGCCTGTTAACCAAAAAGCAGGATAAGCTATTGGTACATGCTGCTAAGTTTGATGAGTTTAAATCGCAATTGCTCACAAAGCTGGAAGACAATATCGATATTAATTATAAATATATCCCACGTGCAACGCCTGTTCAACTTAAGCAGCAGGGTTTTAATAGCGAAAATGAAAAAATCATTTACCTGTCGGATTTTGGCACACATGTGATGATCGTTCCGGTGATGCGGTATGGGGAAGTTGAAATATCAACACGCACTAAAAGGCAGATTTACGCGGTGGATAGCAAGGGCCATGAATTCATGGTTAAACGTAAAGATGCCGAGGAGCTGGATTTTACGGCTTTACTAATTAAACAGCACCCTTATTTTGAAGAGCAGCTGGATAATGACCTGTATTATTTCTACCTGCATAAAAAGACGTTTTTAGATGAGGATTGGTTTTTGAATGTTTTTGAAGAATGGCAAAAGCAGTCGATTACGGTATTGGGTTTTAATGAGCTGGAGGGTAATAAGCTAAATCAGCATAAGGTTAAAATAAACATCCAGGTACTCAGTGGTTTGAATTGGTTTAATACCATTGTTAATGTCCGGTTTGGACGTAAGAGAGCTGCCTTAAAACAAATTTACCGGGCTGTAAAAAACAAAACAAAGTACGTAACACTCGACGACGGTACAACAGGCATACTGCCTGCTGATTGGATTGAAAAATTCAAGGCTTATTTTAATGCCGGCGAGATAGCGGAGGATGAAACTTTGCGCATACCCAAAATAAATTTTACAGTCATTGAGCAGCTTTATGACGCCGCCATGCTGGATGAAAAGGTAAAGGAGGAGATCAGCATATATCATAAAAAATTAGCCGATTTTGATGCAATAAAAACAGTTGATACACCGGCGGGCTTAAACGGGATACTCCGCCCGTATCAGCAGCAGGGTCTTAAATGGTTGAATTTTCTGGATGATTTTAATTTTGGCGGATGCCTGGCGGATGATATGGGCCTGGGCAAAACCATACAAATTATTGCTTTTATATTATCCCAACGAGCAAAAGTAAGCCATAATACCAACCTCATTGTAGTGCCTGCTCCCTTAGTATTTAACTGGCAGGATGAAATAGAAAAGTTTGCGCCATCCATAAAGGTCCGTACCATTTATGGTGCGGATAGAGTCAAAGACATTGGCGAATTTGATAAGTATGAAGTGGTACTAACTTCCTACGGCACCTTGCTTGCGGATATTAGTTTCCTTAAAAACTATGTCTTTAATTATGTCTTTCTGGATGAATCACAGCAGATCAAGAACCCCGCATCGCAGCGCTACAAAGTGGCGAACTTGTTACAATCACGTAATAAAATAGCCATCACAGGTACTCCTATAGAAAACAGCACTTTTGATCTTTATGGTCAGCTTTCCTTCGCTTGTCCGGGCTTACTGGGCAGCAAGCAATACTTTAAGGATATTTATGGAGTGCCCATTGATAAATTTAAAAACAGGAAGCGGGCTTTGGAGCTTCAACAAAAGATTGGCCCTTTTATTCTGCGCCGTACCAAGCAGGAGGTAGCTGCTGAGTTACCCGAAAAAACAGAAATGATCCTGCATTGTGAAATGCAGGCCGAACAACGCGGCATTTACGATGCCTATGAAAAGGAATTCAGGGATTATATTTCTGCGATTAATGGCGATGTATTGAAAAAGAGCGCTATGAATGTGCTGAAAGGTATAACCAAGCTTAGGCAAATATGCGATTCGCCCCTGTTACTCAGCGGGGAAAAGATGCCGGGAAATGCCTCTGCTAAAATCGATACATTGTTGGAGCAGATCGAAAGCAAAAGGCCGCAGCATAAAATCCTGGTATTTTCACAATTCGTAACAATGCTTGATCTGATTAAAAAAGAACTGAATAGTAGGGGAATAGGTTTTACTTATCTCACCGGGCAAACCCGCAACAGGCAGGCTGTTGTTAATGAATTTCAAACTAACCCTGATGTGCGTGTATTCCTGATCAGTTTAAAAGCAGGGGGAACGGGCCTGAACCTAACCGAAGCCGATTATGTTTACCTTGTTGATCCATGGTGGAATCCCGCTGTAGAAAATCAGGCGATCGACCGTTGCCATCGTATCGGACAAAACAAAAACATTGTAGCGGTAAGGCTTATCTGCCCCGGTACCGTCGAAGAAAAGATGATGATCATGCAACAAGGGAAAA
>Ga0302300_1001415_pt1 | contig 13737 bp, 15 predicted proteins | sample III_Palsa_E1_1_FD_198756 | JGI IMG/M metagenome (GOLD analysis project Ga0302300, IMG submission 198756) | Peat permafrost microbial communities from Stordalen Mire near Abisko, Sweden - III_Palsa_E1_1 | ecosystem: Environmental > Terrestrial > Soil > Palsa > Peat permafrost | place: Sweden... | reverse complement strand
ATCGGCATGACTTCGGGAAGCTCATCTGGCGGATCGCATCACCGAAGTGGACTTTTGATGATGCGACGTTCGATCGCACCGGAGCGTCCTTCAACAATCCGGACTACGCCACCATCGTCATCCACAACTACAGATTCCGGCTTGGCCTGGCTGAGGGCGAGGCGAAATATAACGACATGGAAGCCCGGCTCGCCGAACGTCCCGTGATCCATGTCCCGACGATCACTCTTGAGGGGGATGCCAATGGCGCTCCGCATTATCCGGACGATAGCTCCTATCGCAATCAATTCACGGGCAAATATGCCAACCGGGTCATTACCGGAGGCATCGGCCACAATCTGCCACAGGAAGCCCCCCAGGCATTTGCAGATGCTATTGTAGAGGTCGATGGCTTTTCTGGGTAGGCGGCGCTGTTGCTATGGCGCCTACTAGCCTTTGCCCTTATTCTTGGCGATACCTGGTTGGAGGCAAAAATTTTACATACAATACTACTGCCGTAAGCACAATGAATGTTGCCGTTGCATACAGCATGCTTGGGCTGTAAAAATAGATGGCCGCTGCAACCATTGGAATGAGTACATTATTTGCCGACTGAAAGCTCTGGTTCACACCCTGTAATTTTCCTTGTTTGGTTTCATCAACTGATTGCGACAACTTTCCGTTGTAGGTTGGTTCGAATAAGCCGGAACCAGAAATGATAAATATGATAGCCAGCAAAATGATAATGATGGAAGGTATTAAAGTGCTGGCCACAATTAGCCCTAAGCCAATCCCAAAGCCAATCAATCCAGCTGTTCCGATAGTTTTTTCGCTAAAATGTTTCAATAACCAAGGCAATATTAGTGCACGTGTAATAATATCGCAAATGCCAATAAGCGTTAATATCACTCCAATAAATGTCGGCCCCCATTTATAAATATCTTTAAGGAAAAGAATAAAATTAAACTGGAAAATCCCCAGGCCTGCGTAAAAAAGTACGCCTAACATGAGCAGTAACTTAACTTTTTTCAGGCTGAATATATCTTTAAAATGGGAAAATGTATTAAAACTCCTAAGCGTTATATGTTTAGTTCTCTTTGCGGAAGCTAAAGATTCAGGCAACAGAAAATATACAACCAAACCGGAAAGAAATATTAACCCGGCAGTCACATAGAACGGCAATGCAATATCAATGCTTCCCAACCATCCGCCCAACGCCGGCCCTCCCAATTTTCCTATTCCCATAGCAGAACCGATAAAGCCAAACCATTTAGATCTATCCTTGGGTTCAGTACTATCGGATACGTAAGCAAACAATGTACTGATATTCCCTGCTGTAAGCCCGTCGATAATGCGCCCCAGGAAAAGTATCCAAAGCGCTCCCCCGATTCCAAACAAAACATACCCGATAACAGAGCCGAATAAGCTGATGATGAGGATGATTTTCCGCCCGTACCTGTCGCTTAATACGCCCAAAGCGGGGGCTGCAAAAAATGTACAAACAGCAAAGACCGACATGAGTGCACTCATCCCAATAACAACCTGCCCGGAGGGAAGATATTTACCCACTATGAAAGGCAAAAGAGGCAGTACTATGGACATTCCAATGGAATTCAACACTACAATTCCTATAATAATCCATAACTGTTTTTTGGGTTTTATTTTAGGTGTCCAATTGTCTCCCGACAAATCTATAGCTATATCTGTTGTAATGTTTTCCACTTCTAGGGCAATGAATTTAAGAATTACTTTCCGCCGAAAACAGCCAGCATTTTTTCAAGCGCGCCTTCCGAGTGCATCCGCTCACCATTTTCAAGCGATTGTTTTGCCGCCACTGATGCTCTTTTGCGCATAGCCAGTTCATATGAAGAAATGGCTTCCTGCACAGTATTGTATTTACCAGACGTTAAACACTTGCTTAATTCCAGCGCATCAAGCATGGCTGTATTTGCGCCTTCACCCGCAAAAGGCGGCATCACGTGCGCAGCATCGCCAATCATTGTTAGGTTGGGCAAGGTTTCCCAGGTTTGATCCAAAGGCATACAATAGATGGGACGTGGAATGACGGGCGTTGCTGCATTTTTAAACAGTTCGTACCAAATACTGCTCCATTCGCTATATTCTTTTTTAAACCATGCCAATAGTTGTTTTCTATCGGAATAATTCAGGCCATTATCTGTGACCCAGTTTTCATCTGCTTTGAACGTGGCATAAAAACCAAGACCACCATTGTCTTTTTGACCTCCTAATATATTCCTCCCATTTCCGAAAGCCATTACTTTTCCGCCATTCAGCAACGCATAAATATGCGGTGCGGCATTTTGTGCATCATTAACATTGATTTCAAGCATTATAATGCCTGAATAGAAAGCTTTGATGGAAGTGACGTATGGGCGGATCTTGGAATTAGCGCCATCGGCTGCCACTACAATATCTGCGTAAGCAGATGAGCCCTCTTTAAAATGCAGCAACCAACCTTCGTTTTGTTTTTCCATTGAAAAAAATTGACTGCTCCACACAATCGTTTCTGGTTGTAAAGACTCCAGCAATATCTTTCGCAAAGCTCCACGGTCTATTTCAGGGTTGGAAGGTCTACTGTCAGCATCTTCCTCTGGTTGGGTTTCATGGTCACTCAGCACTATTTCTGCGCGTTCATTTACAATGATCCTTTTATCTGCACCGGTATGAACATTTTTATTAAACTCTTCCAGCAAGTTCGCTTGGCTCAGCGCTGCATATCCTGAGTCTTCGTGCATGTCCAGCGGTGAGCCTTGCACGCGGGCATCTTTATTAAGATCTCTTTCATATACTTTTACATTTGCATCTTTTAGCTGTAGAAGTCGTGCTAAGGTTAGCCCGCTGGGGCCGCCGCCGATAATGGCTATTTCTTTATTCTTCAGAATCATGCGTTTGCATTTTATGACAATGCAAAATTATTGAGTATCTTAGAGATAAAATAACCATAATAGACACAAAAATAGTCGTAAAAGACTTTTATGGAAAAACATAAGCCGCAAACGGAACCGGGTGTGCTAAAAAAATTCGCTCAGTTTTTAGGGACGGAAGTAAAAAGCTGGAGAGTGGAGATCCCTGAAAAATTTGGAAAGGGTTACTGTGTCGGATTCGTTTTTAATGAGCATATCCGAATGCTGATCCTTAATTATGAACTTAGTGTAAACGTTGTTGTTGAAAACCCGGACATCAATGCTATTGGGCGAACGATTCTTTTTAGATTTCAAGACATTTTTCCTTCAACAGAGACATTACTGGGGGAGAAGCCATTAAAGTCAACACCTTCCGTTTTGATTGCCACCAGCAGTCTAAATTCTGACGTCGTTATCCCCATCCATACAAATACGGCGACAATTAATATAGAAGTGGACGCCAATTATTTGAACGGATTATTTGACCTGCGTGGAAAATCGCCGGTTTTGCAAAGTCTATTGCAAAATTCCCAGCCCTTACTGTTCGAACAAGTGATTTTCCCTTCTTTGCAGAAAATTGTGGATGAAATTGTTTCTGAATCAGTAGATGAGACCTTCAAACTGTTCTTTCTGAGGGTAAAGGCGGAAGAACTGGTTTGCAGGTTATTAATGGAATTGGAAAAGCGGGATGAAACACATCTTTATGATTTAAACATGCAGGATATACAAACCATTTACAAAATAAAAGACCAAATGCTGGAACATCTGGGAACTCCGCCAGTTATTAAAGAATTGGCAATTTCCGCCAGTATGAGCCCAACCAAACTAAAACGTTTATTCAAGCAAATTTTCGGCAACAGCCTTTTTAATTATTATCAGGAATTCAGGATGAAAGAAGCTGCCCTTTTGTTGAAAAATGAAATGCTATCCGTTTCAGATGTGGGGTATCAACTGGGCTTTACCAACCTAAGCCATTTTTCAAAAGTGTTCAAGGAACATATCGGGATGAAGCCAAAACAATATAGTCGGTCTGAAAACAACAAAAGGCACTGAAAATCAGTGCTGTCAAAGGTTCATTCTTTAACCTTAATATAGTTTAGGAGAGAAAAGGCAGGAGGCAGATGTGACGTTTCAGCTACCTTGTGATGGAGAGCACCGGCTAAGGCTACCCATATTAGCAAGGCTTAAAATTTGGGTTGTTTTTCTTCCCCCATTCAGACATTGCTATAAAAATGGGTGTCATGCTTGCACCCTCTTCGGTAAGTGAATATTCGACATGAAGTGGCACGGTTGATTTCTCATCGCGAATCACCAAGTTGTCTGCCTCGAGTTCCCTTAGCTGTTGCGCGAGCATCTTTTCCGTTATGAGTGGAATTATTTTTTTCAATTGTCCGTAACGCAGGGTTCCCAGCCTTAAGTTGTAGAGAATTAGTGATTTCCATCTACCACTGATTTTATCTAGCGTAAAAGAAACAGAGCATTGTTGAAGCACCTGGTTATTAAGTTGGTTAGTAGAGTTTTGTTTTCTTGATGTCATAATGCATACTTACTTTTTAGTACGTACTGTTACTAATGGAAGAACAAATATACCTTTGATTTATCAATAAATTAAAACATGAAATACACATGTAATTTGTGGTATAAAATAATAAAATATGAAAAATGTCTTAATAACAGGTGCCAATAAAGGTATTGGTTTTGAAGTGGCAAAACAAATGGCTCAGCTAGGTTATTATGTATATCTAGGAAGCAGAGATGAGCAGAATGGTATTGCCGCCGTAAATAGAATAAAGAGTGAGGGGATAATCAATATCGAATTATTAAAAATCGATGTATCGGATTCAAATTCTATCAAACAGGCGGCTTCAGTATTGGAATCAAAGATAGCAGCGCTGGATATACTCATCAACAATGCCGGTATATCCGGCAGGCAACCGCAAAATATATCGGCTTGCGACATTGCTGAGATTAAAGCAATCTTTAACACCAACTATTTTGGTACTATTCAAACTACGCAAAGTTTCTTGCCGTTGTTGAAAAATGCTCCTCTTCCCGTGATTGTTAATGTGTCAAGCGAATTAGGATCATTGGCTATGCAAACCAGCGAAACCAGGAATTCAAACTGGGACAACTTTCATGTATATGGGGCTAGTAAGACGGCGTTAAATATTTTTACGATAAATCTAGCACAGGAATTGCGCAGTACAAAATTCAAGGTAAATAGCGTCACACCCGGATATACCGCAACCGATCTTAATAATTTTGCCGGACTCAAAACCGCAGCAGAGGGTGCTAAGTCAATTGTAATGATGGCAATCATCGATGAAGACGGGCCAACGGGTCGATTCTTTCGACAAGAGGGTGAAGTGCCGTGGTAATAAACATTAGCATGGCAAACACACATGATCGGGAAACAATATTTTTATTTAGCAGAAATTTATGAAAGCTATAGTATTAGAAGGGATTGATATACCCTTAGCCTATAAAGAAGTGGATAAACCAACCCTAAACCCGGGTGAAGCCCTGGTGAAAGTTAAAGCGGCCGCGTTAAATCGCCGCGATTACAACATAACCGTGGGTAAGCTTCCTGGCGTAAAAGCCCCTGCTATTTTAGGAGCGGACGGATCGGGTATTGTTATTGAAGTCGGCAGTGATGTGGACAAACATTGGCTGGATAAAGAAGTGATTATTAATCCAGGTATGGAATGGGGCGACAACCCGGACTTTCAGTCAGATAATTTTAAAGTATTAGGCTTGCCTAATGATGGAACTTTCGCAGAATATGTGAAGGTTGGGTCAGAATATTTGCATCCAAAACCAGTTCATTTGGACTGGCAACAGGCAGCGGCGATCCCACTGGCTGCGCTAACAACTTACCGGGCCCTATTTTCAAAAGGCAACGCGAAAAAGGGCGAAAAAGTTTTAATAACCGGTGTTGGTGGTGGTACAGGTGTATTTGCTTTGCAGTTGGCTGTAGCGGCAGGTTGCCAGGTTTTTGTAACGTCAGGTTCGGATGATAAAATAGAGAAGGCAAAGTGTTTAGGTGCAATTGACGGTGTAAACTACAAAGCGCAGGACTGGGCCGAGCAATTGGGACAACTGGCAGGTGGATTTGATGTAATTATAGACAGCGCGTTGGGTGACGGGTTTCCTAAGTTATTGGATTTGTGTAATCCTGGGGGTCGCGTGGTAATTTTCGGTGGTACAGTGGGCAACATACCCGAGATAACAGGAAGAAAGATTTTTTGGAACCAAAAACAGATCTTAGGTTCAATGATGGGTAATCCGGATGATTTTAAAGCGATGCTCGCGCTAGTAAATGAACATCAAATAGTCCCCGTGATTGATGAGGTATTTCCGTTAAGTAAGGCAAATGACGCGATTAAAAAGATGGCGAATTCGGCACAATTTGGAAAGATTGTGCTGGTGGTTTAGCACAATGAATGTTGCCGTTGCATACAACATGCCTGAGCTGTAAAAATAGATGTCTATAAGGAACTGTGCTTCGCGCTGAGTATAAAAAATCTACTTTGCCATAAGCGCGGGTATAAAAATGCCTGCCACGGTTAAAGCAATCTGGGATGCGTCGACGCCTTCTGTATTCGTGAGCACAATAACGGTGAGCTTGTCATCGATAAAACGTTCGAAATCTGCTGGAAAGCCCGGCAGCCCACCGTCATGAAATACTCTTTTATGGCCTTGCCAAGGACTTAGGCCCCAGCCGTAACCATATGGGACAGTCTTGCCGTCATTAAATTGCACGGGCGCCCACATCTCAATCTTGCTCTGAGTGGTAAGAAGACTATCAGGGCAGGTGAGCCTCACCGGATTATTGATATGGACAATTCAACCCATGTAAACCTTGAAATTGATACTGAATTTTTCAATCAATATGATATATCGGAAGCTACATTTAGCCAGGCCGCTTCTAATACGCCCGATGCAAAGTTTTTGATGTTAAAGGTTTGCCGGGAGTTAAAGGTGAACGATTCTTTTACCGTGAATTCAATACATATGTTGCTGCTTGATTTTTTGCAACGGGCAGAACCATGTATTAGTGAGCACAAGATGCCAGGTTGGATAAAAGATCTCTATGAGCTGTTACACGACGAATGGGATAAAACATTGCAGCTGGAAGACCTATCCAAAGCTGTGGGAGTGCATCCAGGGACGATTTCGCATTATTTTCCGAGATATTTTGCCTGTACACTGGGTGTATATATGCGGAAGCTTAAAGTGGAGAAAGCCCTTGGCCTCATAAAATCACCTGATGTATCACTGACCAACGTGGCATATACGTGTGGTTTTTTTGACCAAAGCCATTTCACCAGGTCTTTTAAGGAATTTACAGGGTTGCGGCCCGCGCAATACAGGAAGTACTTGCAGCCAGCGAAGCGAAATAGCCTTGAAAATTCGGGTTGGGCTTTCCGTTGAAGTCGGCGCACTAGCCGTTTGGGTTTGATGCGATTTTGCCTAATTTAGGGCCATGGAGCTGTTGGTAAACAAGATCAAAAGTTACGTGCCGCTTTCTTTTGAGGACGAAATAGTCATGCGCGGTTTATTTCATAAGAAAGCGCTAAAAAAGGGCGAACACTTGCTGGAGGCGGGCAACGTTTGCCGATATGTCATTTTTATTGAAACCGGTCTTGTCAGGTATTATATGAATAAGGAAGGGGTGGAGCAAACCAATTATTTTAATAAGGAAAATGAGTTTGTCTGCGATTATATGAGTTTTCTGACCCAGATTCCGTCCTACGTTAATATACAAGCATTGGAGGATACCACCGTGTGGGTAATCAGTTTCGCTGGTATCCAGCAATTTTATAAAGAGGTGACAGCAGGTGAGCGGTTTGGCCGTTTGGCAATAGAAGAGGTATTTGTGAATGTGATCAGCCAAATCGGTTCTTTATATACCGATTCGCCTGAAGTCCGGTATAATAAGTTCTTAGCCAATTATCCCGATATCGGACAGCGCGTCCCTCAATATTATATTGCCTCCTATATCGGTGTTAAGCCGCAGTCGTTAAGCCGTATCCGTAAACGTATCGCGGGTAAAGCGGTAATTAACCTGGGTGCATGAATGGGGAGTTTCTATTGTTGAATTTTGTACTATTAAAAACAACAGTACATGAAAAAAACAAATGAAACACAACAATGGGGTATCCGGTCGGTATCCTTTTGGATGACCCTGCTGATCGCGCTGGGCATCATTTTTATCGGTGCCAGGTTTATCATTAGCCCCAATGCCGGCGCTACAGGTTTTGGCATTCCCCTCACCAGTAATAGTGATCTGCCATTCGGAAGAATAAAAGGCATCCGCGACATTTTTTCCGGAGTAGTGTTACTGCCTCTGTTAATGCTGCGCATGCGCAAGGCGACAGCCTGGGTGTTTACTTCAGCAATGATCGTTCCGGCAACTGACTTCCTGATCGTGCTTTCCACCAATGGATCGTCTGATCTTACTCATTTACTGATCCATGGGCTGACGGTGGTTTATATGGCGGTCACCAGTTTTTTGTTGTTTAAATCCTAATCTAATTTTAAAATTCCTATATGCTTTTTCAAATATGCATCCTTATGCACCTTACCGGCCTTACGCTTATGGCAGGAACCAATATTGTCGAGTACGTCGCTTTCAGGAGTATTTTCAAAACCTATCAGACCGATAAAGATGCCGCCATTTACCAGATCGGCATGCTATCAAAGCTTTCCATTTTACTGATCATTGGGGGTGTACTATTGGTATTTTCCGGGGCAGGCTTCCTGATCATTACCCACAATGCCTTCGCAGGCCAGCTATGGTTTAAAATTAAGATCACCTTTGTGCTGGGGTTGGTACTCAATGGTTTTATATTGGGAGTGAAGAGTGAAAACAAACTTAAACAAAGTATTACGACTGGCTATGCGATCAATGCGAAGGGGGTAGCGGACGCCATCAGCGCCATGATTAGATTTTATTTCATTCAGCTTTGCCTCTTTTTTATTGTGTTGCTCATGGCCGTGTTTAAGTTTAATTAGTATGCTGTTCAGATTTATTCAATTCAGGACGGCTGGGGCGCGCTCTAAAAAACGACTTATTCACTTTTGAGACTCTTTATCGGGTTGACCAGCGCGGCTTTCACGCTGTGCAACCCAATAGTGATCAAAGAAATGACCAGTAATAACAATGGCGGCAATATAAAAATCATCCAGCTCAGATGAATATGGAAGGCGAAGTTGTTCAACCAGCGATTGGCCAGGAAATAGATGGCCGGGGTGGCAATGACCGCAGCCAGGCAAACCAATTGCACAAAGTCCTTGGAAAAGAGCACCAGCAGGCTGTATACGGATGCCCCCAGCACTTTCCTCACGCCGATCTCCCGGGTCCGGAGCCTGATGACGAAGCTGGATAATCCCAATAATCCCAGGCAGGCGACGAAGATAGCGAGGCCGGTGAAGACGGTGAATATACTGCCGAATCGCTGGTCGTCCTGGTATTGCTTATTGAAATAATCGTCCAGGAAAAAATATTCAAAGGCATTACCGGCAAATACACTCTTGTACAAATTTTCAAAAGAAGCCATATCCTGTGAAAGGTGTCGCGTATTCAGTCGGATAGAAATATAGCTCCAGTGGGTATTATTTTTAGGGTAATAATAGAGGATGGGATCATAGGCCTCCTTCAGTGACCGCTGATGATAATTTTTTATTACCCCAATGATCTTGGCATTTATATTTGCCATGCCATACTTGAAAATGACCGGTTGGTTGATGGCTGCCTGATCATTTTTGTATCCTAGGTCCTTGACCACTTCTTCATTGACCACTACCCTGGCGACTTCGGATTTGGATATTACGGAGCTTTCGTCCGGCAAAAAGCCCCGGCCGGCTGCCATCCCGATCTGGTAGGTACTGATAAAATGATCGTCAATAGCCACGAGATTGAGCGTAAAACTATGTGTCTCGTCATTGCTAAGCTTTCTCACCTCATTTCTTTCGACGATCGTCTTTCCGGGTACCTCTGTCGACACACTGACATTCGCCACGGCTTGATTCTTCAGCAATTCGCTTTCAAATGCCGATATGGGATCCGCCAATGTCGAGTCGACTATCGCGGGGGCTTTCAGGACCAGTACCTGGTCTTTATTATAGCCAAGCCCTTGTTGACGCATGTAGGATAACTGGCTGTATAACGTAATCGCGCCGGCGATGAGGAGGATGGATAATGCAAACTGAAAAAATACCAGTGATTTTCTCAGCAAGATGCCCTTAGTTGACTGGAATGGCCTGCCTTTCAGCACCAGTACAGGCCTGAAAGCTGAAAGGATAAAGGCGGGATATGCGCCTACCATAAATGAGCCGAATGCAAAAGCGCCCGTGAGGCTCAACCAGAAAAGCGGCTGCCGCAATAGGCCGGAATCGGAGAATAGGTCTCCAATATGCTTGCCAGTAAGCTCGCTGAAAAGCGGATAACTGATCCAGACGATAATTCCTGCGACCCCCAGCGCCAATAAATTGACTATCACCGATTCCATGATGAACTGGGCGATCAATTGGATCCGGGCGGCGCCCACCACTTTCCTCAGGCCGACTTCCTTGGCCCTTTCCGTGGATTTGGCGGTGGAGAGGTTGATATAATTGATCCAGGCGATGATGAGGATGAAAGCGCCGATGATCGACAGGAAATAAACTTCTTTTTCACTGCCGTTCACTTCCGCTTCCTGAGCAAAGTCGGATTTGAGGTGAATGTCCCTGATTGGCTGCAGCTGGAACTGACAATTGTACCCCAGTTTTTTCATTTCGTCTCCCAGGTGCCGGTTGACAAATGCTGGTAATTTCGCTTGCAGGCTGTTGGGGTCGGTACCCGGCGCCAGTTGTACATAGGTATAAAACTCAGGCCATATCCATGAATTATCCAGGTAATTCCCCGGCCCCAGCGCTTTAAAGACCGTATACTGGAACATTTGGAAAGACATGAGCATGTCGAATTTGAGGTGTGAATTCTCGGGCACATCCTTGAAAACGCCCGTCACTTTGAAAGACGTCTCCCGGTTGAGAGACAAGGTCTTCCCCAGTGGATCTTCATTCCCGAAATATTTTTTTGCGATGGTATTGGAGATGACGATGGATCTCCCGTCAGACAATGCCGTTGTCGAGTCTCCTTCAACCAAGGGAAATGAGAACATGGTGAGCAAGGAGGGGTCGGCCAGCCAGATATTGTCTTCGTTGAAGGTGGTCAACTTGGCGCCATCCGTATAGGAGATCATAGACGTATTCATAACCAGGTGCAAAGGAGCCGCCCGGGCATAATTAACTACTTCCGGGAAATCCTGCTTCATGGCGGGGCCGACCGCAGGGTCGTTGGTGGCGGAAGTAACGTTATCACCCAGCCTTCCGCTCGTCGTAATAGGTACCCTATAGAGATTGTTAGCGTTCTTATGAAATCCATCATAGCTCAACTCAAAATGGACATAGAGAAAAATAAAAAAGCAGGCACACATGCCGATAGCCAAACCAAAAATATTGACGATCGAAAAAACCTTGTTTTTTAATAAATTCCGGTAGGCAACTTTGACAAAATTTTTAAGCATGGTGAAATATATGGATGTTGACAATGCGAATGCGATGGTCGTGTTTTGGATTTCGGCCCTGGAGCCGGACGGGCATAGCTTTGCCCGTGCCTGCTATGGGGTAAAAAATGTGCCGCCTTTAATTACGGTTAATAATCAATAGTTTATGCTTTTCCGAAGAAGTGCAGTGTCCGGTTTCGATACAGCTTATGTGCGAAAACATTTCAGTCTGCCAAACGGGCGCTGGAGGATTTCAGGATTTGCATATTATTGATATATCAATTATATTTGTATCAATGAAGTCAATGGAAAAACTCGACAGCATACTATTTTATTCGCTCGAAAAGGCGATCAAGAGTTACCGCCAGTTCGCGCAGCGTAACATGATGAAAAAAGGGTTTGACCTAACGATAGATCAATGGCTCGTGCTGAAAGCCATCCAGGATAATCCGGGCTGTACACAGCAGGATATCGCCCGCATAGCTTTTAAAGATTTTGCCTCTGTGACGCGTATGATTGAATTATTGGTAAAGAAGCGATACCTGACTAGGGCCATTCACAGTCATGACCGACGCAGGTTTAGCCTGACGCTGACCGATAAAGCGTTAAGCAGTTTTGAAGCGATGCAGCCAATAACTAAAGCCAATCGGAAAATGGCGCTCCGCGGGATAACAGAAGAAGAAATGGTACAGCTTCAGCGCTACCTCATAAAGATTATTGAAAACTGCAATTCTTGAATATGAAATCAATTAAAGCCCTTTTATCGCTCCTAATGGCTCTCTACTACCTGATTGGGCATGCACAGACCGTGAAGCTCACCCGGCAGGTAAAGTCGGAAACCGTCGAAAATATTGCGGCGAGCCTGAAAGAAAACTACATCTACTTGGATACTGCCATTAGAATGGGCAATTTTATAAGGCAGCAGCTCAACTCCGGGAGCTATGACACCATAACGATGCCAGAGGTCTTTGCATCCAGGCTGACGACAGATCTTTTGTCCATCTACCATGACGGCCACCTTTCCGTTAGCTACGCCCCTGCTTTTACGAACGTTCAAGGTAAAACAGATACTGCGCTGGAGCGAAGCAGGATGCTTAAATTCCGCAAAAGGGTCAATTTCGGATTTGACAAGGCGGAAATATTGCCCGGAAATATCGGCTATCTGAAAATAGGCGGCTTTTTTGAGCCCGATCCGGCTGCCAAGGCTATGACATTGGCGGCATTTCGTTTTGTCAGCAATAGCGAATCGTTGATCATTGATCTGAGAAACAATATGGGCGGGGATCCCCGCATGGTCAGCTTTATCTGCGGCTTCTTCTTTGACAGAAAAACACATTTAAATGATCTCTACTCCAGGAAAGATGGATCAACAACTGCTTACTGGGCCATCCCGGATACAACCTTGACAACATTGCAAACCACACCCATCTATATACTAACCAGTAGCCGGACTTTTTCGGCCGGGGAAGAGCTTTCGTATGACCTGCAGATGCAAAAGCGTGCCCTGATTGTGGGTGAAATTACAGGGGGCGGAGCCCACCCGGTACAGCCCTTTCCGGTGGGACAGGGATTTATAGCCAATGTGCCATATGCGCGCGCCGTCAATCCGGTCAGCGGGACCGACTGGGAATCGATTGGGATAAAGCCTGATAAATCTGCGCCGGCTGATCTGGCGCTTGAGGCGGTATTGGATATGATCGGGCATAAATGACTGCGTGGTGGATGTTCGCCCCGGCAGAGCCTTAGAACGGAATAGAGCTACCTTGTTAAATAGATAATTTTGGTCAGGGTCCCTTCAGGACTGTTATAGAGAATATTGAAAGTGGCGCTGGTAGCCGTTATGTTGCTGGTCGTGTAGGATTCTTCGTCCCCTGGAGCCGCCACACAGCCCACCTGGTTGCCGGGTAAAACCTGGTAGGCCATGGTATCCAAATGGCTACCTTCTTTAACATACAGGTTTCCATTCTTGTTGAAATCGTAATAATCCGACGGTTGACCGATATAATAGGAATGGTAGGAATTGACCGTATCTACGCCGACAAAACGGGTTGAATCGCTGACAAGGTTCCAGTTTCCGACAATGCTGGCGGAATCATTCTTCTTGCAGGAAGCGATTGTCCCTACAGAGAAAATGGTAAAAATCCATAGTATAAGCCGGTTCATTGTGTGTGTTTCTTTTATAGACAACAAAATCTGGAAAAACGTTGTATGCGACTCCCGAGTGATAATCCGCGACCGTGCATTCAGAAAATACTGTTTTACCTGCTTACAAGGTTTCGTCCTAA
>Ga0302300_1001410_pt1 | contig 13752 bp, 7 predicted proteins | sample III_Palsa_E1_1_FD_198756 | JGI IMG/M metagenome (GOLD analysis project Ga0302300, IMG submission 198756) | Peat permafrost microbial communities from Stordalen Mire near Abisko, Sweden - III_Palsa_E1_1 | ecosystem: Environmental > Terrestrial > Soil > Palsa > Peat permafrost | place: Sweden... | reverse complement strand
GTTAATGAAAAAGCAAGCCATTTTTCCGGCTTGCTTTTTTCAAAGGTGAACCCTATTGGACTATCTTCGAACCATTTTCTGCAGAAACTACAAAGTATATCTGCTATTTGTAGCTCTTAAATAGTTCGAAGTTAGCCACACATTTATTATCACAACCGCTTTAAAAATGTGAAATAATTCATACACACGAACTTCTTTTCTTTGCGAAGAAAAGAAGTAAAGAAAGCTTTCGAAAAATAATTGTAAGATTTGAACAATATTATAGGGGTTCGATTCCCTTATGGGCTACGAAGCCTTCAGCGAAAGTTGGAGGCTTTTTTGTGCAGTAAGCCTTTATTGCTAGGGTTAAAACACCGACCACAGGCTGAAAGGCAAATTCAAATATTAATGCAACTTTATTTTGTTGTGACCGTTAAAATAAAGTGGTTGCGATGATATAGAAGAAAAGTTTCAAAATTTGGATTTCAAATATTTATTTTTAAATTTATAAAAAATTGCATTTTAAGGCATAAAAATTGTAACCATTTTAATAATTTTGAATGTGAAGCGTCCCTTATACGGACATAGCTGTACAAGATGTCTGAAAGATCTGTTAACAAAATAAAAGCACCCACTGCTATCCATCAACGTGCCGGAAGGCGCGGAGGCTCTACGACCAAATTTAAGCAGGCTGTCATTAGTACAATAGCCCCCCCTTTAGAATGGTACCGCCTCACAGAGAATTCAAGAAATGTCCTTAATGCTGTGATTGTTACTTCAGCCAAAGAGGAAATTAAAGAAACCAGCAAGCCCCATCCCGATAAAAGAAGAATAGATTACTTAAAGAGCCTATATATAGAGGCCTATGATGCCGCAAGGAAAAGCAGTAATTTTGAATCTCTTGAAAAAATGAAAGAGATTGTTAAACATTACCAAGCGATACTGCGAAGCCTGTCATTAGCTTAGGTAAACCTATTACGATGAATGTCCAAGACCTAAAGGAGAAGTATAAACTTACACCGGTCATTTGTCAACTGGTTCAAGATAAGATAATTCAGATTTATACTTTTAATGTCAGACCCACTGACCAAGCTATTGCAATTATTTTGGGCGGCCAGCCTGGTGCAGGCAAAGGGGAACTTATTACAATTGCTACAAAAATGCTTGCCGGCAACCTTGTTATTTGTAATGCCGATGAATACCGAGATTTTCATCCATTGTCGGACGAAATTAAAGCCAATTACGAAGAATTTTATCCGGATATTACCGTGGACTATTCTCAGCCCTGGAATAACGGTTTGAGGGCTTTTTGCGAACAACAAGGACTTAGTTATGTGATGGAAACTACGTTTACTTCAGGAGCCAGAATGAACGAAACAATTAGCGATATGAAGTCAAAAGGTTACCGGGTTGTAATTCTATTACTCGCCGTTAACGAACGTTTTAGTTTGCTGGGCACATATCTACGGTATCTTGAAATGAAAAATCTCTCAGGTTATGGCCGAAGGGTAAGTAAGAAAATACACGATGAAAAGTACGGTTTGGTACCGTCTACTCTAAAAGCTGTGCAAGAAGCAGGCCTATATGATGAAATTCAAATTTATAAAAGAAAACCAGTAGAAGAAAATCATATTGGCAACGGAATAGAACTTATTGCTACTAATCCGATCGACCCTTTGACAATATATCTCACCGAACGTGATAAACCTTGGTCACATTATACGAGGAAATACTTTGTCGATTGTTGCCAGAAAGTGGCAAGTATGATGAATAGCAGGCGGGACGCATTCAAAAAAGAACAGTTTCTGAAAAATTTAGGCTTAAAAACCAAGCGGTAATCAAACTCTACTGTATTAGCTTTCAATATTCAATAAATATATCATAATATCTAATGTTATAATACAACGGTGGACATAATTCGCCGACAAAGTGAAATTCGAAATAATATCTTTAGCATTATAAATGAAGTTAATGCGATGAAAACTGTGTTTACGATAATAGTTTTTTAAACTTTATCACCTCTGTTATATTTTCGAAATCGGATCGTACAAGCTACGAAAGACAACAATACACGGCTTTTCAGTCTAATTTATGCTGGTATTTTTTTAATAAATCTGGCTTCCATCAAACAGTTGAATTCGCACTCAAATGTGCCCAATTTTTCAGCCGATGTTGAAGTGTAAGTCAGTGCTTGTATAGCCTAGCAGTCAATTTTGGAGAATCTGCTTAAAAAATTCAAAAGGTATTAAAGCATAGTATGCTTTCCTCTTATAGGAATAATATAACTGTCAAAATCTTCTGAAAATCCAATAAGTCCTATTGTTCTTGACATGCCAATTGGATTACTACAGCCCATAGAACATCTGACTGACCCAGGCGCAACATCATGCTTATTTAATTTCAGATATTGAATTACATCGGCTTTTCCTGTGGATTCACAAACTTTATTAAGATCCCGTTTAATAAGGTCATTGAGATTCATAAAGCGACTTTATAAATGCGTCCGACTCCCATATTTTTAGGTAGATCAACATTTCCGTTTGAATTGAAAATCCCTCATGGATCTCCAATTTATGTATCTCATGTACTTTAGCGGGATTGTAAATCACTCGTTTTAAATAACCTACAAGAGTTTCCTGGGTAGTGTTATTTTTTACATAATGGCCAATAAAATCATGGTGAGTATTTTCTGAATGTCCTTCGGAGCCAGGCCCCATCATATAAGGACTTAATTTTTCGGGTATGTTATCCCATTCATACACTTTTGGGTTATAAAAGCCGTTCTGATGCACGACTAATAAATCCCCTGGATGCGTTTGGTTTTGGAAAGCCAAATCATAAAGCTTATCGAACCCGGGCTTTAGCAGCCGATATTTTTCATTAAGGAGATTTTGAAAAAGCATATAGCAACAATTTAGTTCACACCTGTTACATGATAATATACGAAATATTCTCAAATTTTCCTAATGAAATGATTTTTGGGCATTCAAACCCAAATCTTTTTTTGCAAGCTATCATCATTAAAATGATACAGAATCATCAATTTTCGAAATAAAAACGGTTGAAGCAAGCCATGTTTTCGCCATGCGAAAACGGCTTGCCGGGATACCCGGACCCGCTATACTTCACTTTGTTCAGCACATCATAAATCTCACACGAGTATCACTTAAACAATTTTATCTATCATACTAAAGCTGTTATTTTACTATTAATAAGTGTTGCAAATAATAAGATATGGAGCAGTATGTAGAGAAATGATTTAAGGGAATGAAAAAATATAATGAATCTGATAAGCTGCCACTATCCTTACCCGCATTCGGCGGCTTAAGACGAGTTAACGATAGCTTTGGTTATCCCTGTCCCGTGCCTAGCCCATCGCACAGGTCCAAAGGTGTTACGAACTTCGTAAGCTACAACATACAATCAGGCCAGCTTAAGTTCGGTTAAATAAGCTTACAGCACATTTAACACTCACCGGCACAGCCGAGCTGTCATGCTTGTTGTTTATTAGCAAAGTCGTTCTCCACATTCGCTTTCTCTGCCTTTATAAACGTTTCGCTTATGCTGCACTTTCACTTGGTCTATGCGACCAGGTGAAGCTTGCAACACTCAACATTTATAAAGTCAAGCGCTCATCTATATTTTACTCACCTACGCCAACGCAAACCGCTTCGATACTGTCATGGCTTTTGTTTATGTTATTACAAGCCCAACCTGACAAAAGCAACGCCAGTATCTCGTGAAGCATTCTGCAGATCGCACTCTCGTGCTTCTCTCTGCAGACGGTTTGCTTAGTTCGTAGGTCGGTTCGTTAAGTCATTTTCGTCGTAACAGAAATATTACACAACCTGTATCCGCTACTGTTAATGTTTTATCTTTAATTTGAGCAACCTAATTAACAGTAATTGCTTAAACCCTAAATCACAATCATACAAAGACCATTCAAATTTCGCCCCTAAAAATCTGCTAGTTATATTGCGTAACAATTTGTTTTTGTTTGGCCATTCATAGCCGACAAATTATACCCGTATAAAACTCAATAGTAACATAACGTGCTTGTTAACTGAATATCAAATCATAAAGCCCTCCATCATGAAAAAATCTGCTCACTAATAGTTTTTATCGCTGTAGCATATCATTCATATGCTCAAAATTCATTTCCATCAAGTGGCAACGTTGGCATCGGAACCACCACCACCCCTTATTTATTAAATATTGGTTCTTCATCAAACAGGGGAGTTGTATCGATTAACGGTGCATTACCCTTTCTCGGTTTTCAAGATACCCGCGCCAGCGGTGGGACATTCTCTTTTTCTAGCGGATCGTCCGCAATTGGTAATTTTGACATTGTTGACCAGGTGGCCGGAGCCTACAGGCTTACCATTAATCCTGCGGGCAACATAGGTATTGGCACAAAAAATCCAATGAACCCCCTGGACGTTGTTGGAAACTTAACCCTCGAGAATAACCAAGACGTACCCAACGCCGGTGCTGCTTTACAATTTACAGGATATAGCACTTCAACCACTTCTTATCCGGGGCCGGAAATAAAAAGTGTCCTTGCATTGGCAGGCACACATAATTATTCAAGTTTAGTATTAAGTTCTTATTATGACGGGTATCAAAATGAGCTTACTTTATATGACGGTAGTGTTGGCATAGGCACAAGTACTATCCCGAATTACAAACTTGCGGTAAATGGCAGCGTGCTGGCCACCTCTATGACTGTACAATTACAGGCCAGCTGGCCCGATTATGTCTTTGATGAAAACTATCATTTGCCGGCACTGGAAGATGTAAAAACTTATGTAGATGAAAATCATCATTTACCTGGTGTGCCGTCTGCGGCGGACGTAGAGAAAAACGGGTTGAATTTAGGAGAGATTAATAATGTGCTTACCAAAAAAGTCGAAGAACTTACACTTTATATGATTGAAAAGGACGAAGAGCTCACACAGCAGCAAGAGACATTAAAGAACCAGGATGAGCGAATTCAAAAACTCGAAGAAGAATTGGCAAAGCTTGTTAACGTAAATGAAAAGGCTAACTAGAAGATCAATACAAAACCGGTTTATTGTCTATATAAACACCATAAAAAAGAAGAAAATGAAAAGAATCTATTTATTATTTGGTGCTTTGTTCCTTTTGTGCCAAGCGACCCATGCACAGGTTCAAGTTGTGACAACGGGGGATAATTTAATAAACACCGCCAGCCCATATGCTGCCGATGTGGTCATCGGGAGCGACGTAGGAACACGCCATGATGCCAGCATAATGTGGTGGTCAAATGTAAGCGCAGACCGTATATCACTTACCAATGATGAATTTTATCTGTCACGTTGGAACACGGCAAATGCTAATGTGGGCTTAGGAGCTGTTACAGGTCATTCAAGCTTTTTTCTAGGCAATCTTCTTATTGGTGAAACTACTCAAACGAATACCAGCTATATGCTTGATGTAGCTGGGCCGGCGCGGATGAATTCGGTCGTTGTTAATACAACGGGTGCAGACTTCGTATTTAAACCTTTCTATAAACTAGCCTCTCTTCCCGAGTTGAAAGAGTATATCGATCTAAACCATCATCTCCCCGGAATTGCACCTGCAATCGAAATGCAGACAAAAGGCTTAGACCTTGGTGAGAACCAGGTAAAATTATTGCAGAAAGTGGAGGAATTAACTTTATATACCATTGCTTCCGATAAGCAGATTAGCGAGGAACAAGCGCTTATTACCCAGCAAAAGGAGACATTAGCGCAACAGCAATCACTACTACTTCAAATGCAGGATCAATTGAAACAGCAGCAAAAAGAAATTGACGAGTTAAAAAATAAACACAATTAAAGGCAATAAATCCGACAAATCCAAGGTCTTTTGTTCAAATAAAAATCAATAAAATTTATATATGAAGTTACACATATTAATAAGTACTATATTTTTACTGGTGATCGGCAGTACATGTTTTGCCCAAAACAAGATTGTAAGCGTTAATAAATCCACAGGTACTGCAACTGTGTCAATACCTTTATATACAGTGCAATCCGGTAGCCTTTCTTTACCCATTTCTCTTGACTACAACGCTGTAGGTGTTAAGGTAACTGATTTGGAAAGCAGTGCCGGTATAGGCTGGAATTTAAATGCCGGGGGTGCAATTACCCGTGTATTAAGGGGGTTACCGGATGACATCACACAAGATGCTTTAGGCCATAAGAAATTAGGTTGGATGAACAATTCAGCAGCAGCTTCAATAACCCCTACGATGATACAAAATGATGGAAATCCGGCCTCATGTAGTGACGAAGTGGGTGATATTAATAATATTAACACACTTTTTGCCCCAAGTTCTATAGATACTCAACCTGATTTTTTTTATGTAAGTGCTCCCGGCCTTTCCTGCAAATTAGTTTTTGACCAAAAAGCCCAAATTTTTCGTCCAATTCCGTATCAGGATTTAAAAATCAGTTACGTTATGGCTGCTAATGTCGGCGGCATTACATCTTTTAGCATAACTAACGATAAAGGCATTACTTATACGTTTGGTGCAGCGGAACCTGCTTTTAAACAAGTAGCCGAAGGACAGTATTACGGAAATAGTCCACCATCTTTTTTTACAACATTATATAATGAATATTTAACCACAGGTGCCTACAACGCAACCACCCAAAGCTTTCCGGGGGGTATAAACTTTACTGGGTCATGGGATCTTACTTCCATGCAGGACGCTTATGGTAATAATATTACCATACAATATACTACGGGAAGTAAAAGCAATTATAATATTCCAGTTAACGTTTACATTTACGAATATGGTACAATAACAACACAGTATGTTGCTATCGGCTCTACTACCCGAAATTGGATATCACAAATTTCATATGGCAATACCACAGCTGTAGGAGGCATGAAAACTGCATTTTTATTCTCATGGCAAAATAGCATCAACAGTTCTCAGGGGTGTATTATTAACTCAATTACCGGTTTCAATCGCACCTTTCAATTTAATTATAATGACGTTATTTCCGCAGATGGCACAAATTATACCAGGTATTTTTTGAATAATGTAACGGATCAGAATTGTAGTTCACCTTTTAATTATGCCTTTACTTATAATAACCCTGCAGGTTTACCAAACACCAACTCAAATGCAATTGATTATTGGGGATATTATAATGGACAGACCGCAAATACATCTTTGCAACCGCAGGTACTAATTAATACATCAAACACTGCTTACAGCACCTATTACAATCCTAATACTGTAGTCACTCCAATAGGGAATCCGGCAATAACTTCACCAATTGAAACCACAGGCAATAACAGGCAACCGGCTGCTTACAGCAGTACAATGGCATTCCCATTGAGTGCTACAGGGACATTAAGCCAAATATATTATGGAAATGGCGGCTATACGGCGTTAGCTTATCAGCCGAATGATTATCATGACAATATGCTTGGAGGCGTTGTACTGGGAGGTGGAATACGAATAGCATCTATCACCGATGGGCAATTAATGCAGGCTAATCCTGGCGATCCGCAAACAAACGCAACAAAATATTATACTTATACAGATCCGGCAACAGGATATTCAAGCGGAAATCCGATTTCGCAACCCGTATTTGCTTTTTTAACAAGTGACAATTCAGATGAATCAGAAAATTGGACTTATTCTACAATTACTTCACCAACCGATCTGTCTACTGAAGATCACACAATTATTTATGGCGTTGTAACTGAAACAAAAGCGGGCCTCGGCCGTACGGAAAACCATTTCTCAGTGCCTGCTACATATAGTTCTTCTCCTATAACTAATACCAATCTGCCATGGGCGCCTACTATTTGTTATGTAGGCAGATCTCCGGATGTTAATAATTCTGGCTGTCCCTCAGTTGGTTTATTAACAAATAGTGTAAACACATTTCCATTTGCCCCAAACCCTAATTATGACTTTATGCGTGGATTACAAATCAGAACCATTAATTATAATGATGCAGGAAATGAAGTGAGTGAAACCGACTATACTTATACAACACCAACACCCAGTATTATTTATGGATTTAAAAGCGATGGTAATGGTCAATTACAAGAGAATACAGGTACCGCAGGTTCACCTAATTATTCTGTTACCTTCCCTCTGTATGGCTATTCTGTATATCCTATTTATACCTCAACCCAACCATTGATAAGTACAATACAAAAGACAGCGTACGATTTGGGTTCAACTACTACTACTTCTTCTAAACAAACAACGACTAACGTTTTATATAATAGCTCTTTCCATCAATTACCGACCACGATATCTACTACGAATAGTGATGGAAGTACGGAAACAACCAATATAACATACTCGAAAGATTATATCACTTTTTCGGAGGATAACGATCCTAATGATAGTTATACCGCGGCACTACAGCGCTTTCAGTCTCAGAATATAAATATTCCAATAGAAACCTATCATCAGTTTACTCCAAGTGGGTCTCGAACTCCACTTGTCACAAGTGGTCAATTAATCAGGATGGGGATATTTCCATTAACAAATGGTACTGGTTCCTTTGGTTTTCCTGCCCAAAAACTTAGTTTTAGTTCGCAAAACGGCATTAGTAATTTTGTCCCTTCTTCAATTTCAAACAATTATACATTTATCAACGACCCGAATTATGTGGTTACTGAAAATGACTTAGCATACGATAATTATGGTGTGTTACTATCAAAAGATAATGGTTTTAAGCATATAGTAACCACCATAACTAATCACAACAATTCGTTACTGGAAGCCACAATCGATAATGCAAACTATAATGAAATAGCATTTAGCGATTTTGATAACTTTAACCCGAACACTAACTTCACGATTAACACAAGTTCGTCAACCGTAGCAGAAGGGATATCTTCTGTTCCGGGGCATGTTGGCACAGCAACTGCCGGCATAGCACCTGGTGTTACTTTTACTAAACTGTTGAATAAAAGCGCATTGACCAATTATGGGATTTTCTCTATTTGGATACAATCTTCTGTATCAACAGGCCAAATCAACGTTACTGCATCCGGTCCTGGAACAGTCGGTACTGTAACCAACGCTGTAAGTATCACTTACGGAAACACAACTATTCCTAATACAACAACGGGTTGGAAATATTACGAGGTTAAGGTACCATTAACTGGTATTACATCAACTTTTACTTTAACTATTGCAAGTACTGCATCAATCGCCGTAGATGATATTTTATTCTACCCTGATGTGGCCGAGGTTACGACAAATGGATATGATCCGGTGACCAATTTTATTACAGCTAAAACCAACACCAATGGGGTAAGTACTTATTATAAGGTTGATACTTATGGGCGAACAAATTATGTATACGACCAGGATAAAAATATTACAAGCCGGATAACTTACGCATCGTCAAATAACGTTCAAAATTTGATAGGTAGCAGCCCCAATACTGTATTTAACCAAATAATGCCTGATTTTTCATATACCATCAATGGTAATTATGCAGTAACATTTTCCAATACCACTTTTGGTACATCCTGTATTCCCGGACAGACCTTTAACTGGAATTTTGGAGATAATACTGCCGGAACAACATCTGTAGGTACTGGATCTGTAACGCATGCTTACTCAACATTTGGTACATATGATGTGACATTGTCGATACCAGGCACAAACGCTACAGTCACATCTCCTGTGTCGGTAAATACATTAACAACCCAAATTACTTGTAAGTTATCTACCGACCCAGAAGGATGGATTCTTACAGCGTCTAACCCACAGTTTGCTACTGCGTGGCAATCCGGTTATTATATTATATGGAATATAGATCCAACCGGTCCATACGCAGCTGGAAGTAATAATTTCTCCACAGATGCGGAATATGATTCCAAATACATAACCAGTAATCCCTCTACTTCGATTTCGTTTGGGAATGACGGGACTATTCTTTTTGGTTTAGGGGCAGGAACCACTCATATAATTACAGCAACATTGGTAAGTTCGTACACTTTACCAACAACAGGTCCAACTGGAGTATTAGGACAAACAGGCGTTACAAGAGATGGTTCTTATGTTCAGGTTGGCACACCTGTATCAGTTACCGTTACTATTCCTTAAATGTTGAACCTTAACCTATCACAAAAATGCAATTACATTTATTAAAACATAATTTTTGGAGTAGAAGGTGCTTGATCGTGCTGCTTCTTAGCGTTCAGTTCATTGTTGTTAAAACTGCTTCTGCTCAAACGATCACCTATGTACAAAAAGATGAGATATTAGTACCGAACGCAACATCAGATGCCTTAGTAAATAATTTGGGTGTTGGCAGTATACAAACCACAAAAACTTATTATGATGGTTTAGGGCGACCGATACAACAAGTTGCTTTACAGGCCAGCCCAAACTCGAATAAGGACATTGTTCAGAGCAATGCATATAATGCTTCAGGACAACAAGCTATCCAATATTTACCCTATGTAGATAACACCGGCAACTATACTACGGGTGCTTATCGCCCTACCGCCATTGCCGACCAAAGTAATTATTATAACACAAATAGCGGTGCTGTTAACCAGGTGGCTAATGATGCGGATCCCTATAGTCAAACGGTTTTTGAAAATAGTCCTTTGCAAAGGATATTACAGGCCGGAACAGTTGGTAATGGTTTTCAGCCCGGTCAACATGCTAAAAATTATACCTACCGCTCTAATAATCCTACCGATAACGTATTGATTTGGGATGTAACAGGGCAATGCCAGGGCCAGTATTATCCTGTCAATATGCTTACGGTGGCTTCAAAGGTAAATGCGGAAGGTAAATTAACCAGCTTAACCTTTACCGATAACGAGGGAAAAACGATTTTAAAAAGAAAGATACTGAGCGCGACTCAAAATCTGGATACTTATTATCTTTATAATGCCGCGGGCAACCCGAGTTATGTGATACAGCCACAGGCGCTGGTTTTAATGGTTAAGAATAATAATTACTCGTTGACACAAACAGGTGTTAATAATCTTATTTTCTCATTCATATACGATAATTTAGGCCGCTTAGTACAAAAAAACGTTCCCGGATCGGCCCCCGTTTATTATATATATGATCCATATAACCGCCCAGTGCTCATGCAAGATGGGAATCTTAGGGCTAATAATCAGTGGAATTATATCAAATATGATGTAAAAGGCAGGGCAATTAGCCAGGGCATCTATACTGATCATACTTCAACACATTTAGGCGGGTTGACGGGTGGAATGCAAGCTTACGTTACGGGTTTAACAAGTTATTCAACAACATATTATGAAACCCGTTCAACAACCGGGCCTTCTTATTATACTAATAATTGCTTCCCTACCGTTAATAATGATAATTCGGCTTTACAAGACCTGGCATACGTTTATTATGATGATTATTATTTAACACAAAATGCAACTGCACAAGGTGCAACCCCCGATTTTCAATATCAATATCAAGGGTTGCCAAATGAAGCCACGAGCAATGCGGCAACCAATTTAACCCGGGGCATGCTTACCATTATCCGTAAACGAACAGTTGGATCGGGGTTGAATAATATTTGGCTGCTCAATGTTATTTTTTATGATAAATGGAATAATGTTATACAAACCCAAAGTAATAATCAATTGAGTGCGCCGAGCGGCGGTAATACCGTTACCGATTACACAACAAGTGTATTTAATTTCACAGGTTCTCCAACGGCGAGTTTAACAAAAACAAATGCCGGCCCGGCAGGAGCGACAAAAGTACAAACAAACATTACTTATGATGCGCATAACACACATGTCCTTTATATCGATCAAATTTATAACACACAGGCATCGGTACGGATTGCATCATATCAATACAATGAAATAGGGCAGTTGGTCAAAAAGAATTTACAGCCGTCATCTGCCAATATTTCTGCGACCGTAACACTGGGATCATCAAATTCAGTTGCTAACAACGCCACATCCAATATAACGGCAACAAACAGCATTGTATTACAGCCTAATTTCAATGCTTCAGCAGGGTCGACTTTTACCGCAGTTATAAAGCCCTATGGTGATGCACTTCAATCGGTTGATTATCGATATAATATACGGGGGCAGGTAACCAGCATCAACAACAGTACACTTACAAACGACGGAGGTGTTACCAATGGCGATTCTGATGATTTATTCGGAATGCAGATCATGTATGACCAGCCGGATGCTGCACTTAATTCTTCTGTCATTACGGCTACACCGTCTTATTCAGACAAAATATCAGCTGTGAAGTGGATGACAGTTGATGATAACTTCCAAAAAACAAATGAGCGGAGCTATGTATATAGCTATGATCCGGCAGATCGCTTGAGCGGGGCGTATTACGCTGAACGTGCGGCAGGCAGCAATGCAAATACTGTGTTTAATGTTAACGAAGACGGTTTTGATGAGAGTGGTATTACTTACGATAATAATGGTAATATTTTAACGTTAAACCGCAATTCATCATCAATTGGCGCAACAAGCAACACACAGGTCGACCAGTTGAACTATAATTACAACCCGGCAAATCCTAATCAGTTAAATAGCGTAACTGATGGCAATAATACAGCGCAATACACAGGTTATGGCTTCCGCAATTTAACGGGCACAACCACTGGTACTTATTCTTATGCACCTAATGGCAATGGTAATTTAGTGGCTGACCCTTACAAAGGGCTAACCATCGGGTATAATGTTTTAAATAAAACCGATAATATCCAAATGGTTACCGGCGCCAACGGCATAGCGCAAACAGGTAAATACCTTACTTATACTTACGCTGCCGACGGTACGGTAATCCGCAAGCAACAGTATGACAACGTAAACGGTGTAAGTACGTTGATCACTACCACCGATTATGTAAATGGTTTTGTGTATGTAAATAATGCGCTTTCGTATTTCCCGATGAATGAGGGGCGGGTAATGAATGTAGCCGGAACACTTACGCCTGAATATATTATTGCCGACTGGCAAGGTAATGCGCGTTTCAGTTTTCAAAGTAATGGAAATAACGGTATAAAAATCATACAGGAAAACAGTTATTATGCCTTTGGTTTGGCTTTAGCGAATAGCCCGATCGGTATGCCTACCGTGCCTAATAAACAATTGTATGATAACGGGGCGGAGTGGCAGAATGACTACAGCAACCTGCCCGATTATTACCAGACGTTTTACCGAGAATATGACGCTGCTTTGGGTAGATGGAATGCTATTGACCCTGATGCGGAAAATTCATTATCGAGAACGCCGTATCAGTACGGTAAGAATAATCCATTAAAGTATAATGATAAAATGGGTAGCGATGATGACGGAGGTGATGACGGAGGTGATGACGGAGGTGATGACGGTGGTGATGACGGAGGTGATAATTACGATTATGGTTACGATTGGTTTTGGGGTAATGGAGGTGGATATGGAGGTGGATATGGAGGTGAAGGCAATACTTTCCCTACGTTAAATACTCCCGAGGTTACCACCACATGGGTGGAGCAGGGTGATCAACCTACTTATGATTTTACACCTCCTTCGCAAACTATTTATAATTATTTCCTTTCTCAGTATGAGCCTTCTCCTGACTTTGGTGAGCAATACATCAGTCAGATGATGAATAATACTAGTAGTAATGGGTGGGACGTTAGTAACCCTAATCAATACTATGTTCAGCCGGTAGTTGGTATGGATGAAGTCTCGACAAATGCTATATCCATGTCAGCCAATCAGGGGGGTGCCAATCAGGGGGGTGCCAATCAGGGGGGTGCCAATCAG
>Ga0302300_1001408_pt1 | contig 13769 bp, 18 predicted proteins | sample III_Palsa_E1_1_FD_198756 | JGI IMG/M metagenome (GOLD analysis project Ga0302300, IMG submission 198756) | Peat permafrost microbial communities from Stordalen Mire near Abisko, Sweden - III_Palsa_E1_1 | ecosystem: Environmental > Terrestrial > Soil > Palsa > Peat permafrost | place: Sweden... | reverse complement strand
TTTTAGCTTTAAAGCCTTGGACGTAACAGCTTCTTTAAGTTCTTGTGCATATTGCATGTAATCACCTTATTCGCCCCTCATTTAATTGATTATACACTTAGGCGACAACTTTCCTGACAGAGGGGGATAAAGGTTTGTTGATAAATTCTTCCCACCCCTTTAATAGTGCCTACGTAATAGGTATCTTGTGCTCCTAAATAGCCTGGATGCTCTGTTACTATTTCGCCATGCGCTTCCTTTTCTTGGGCCGCTTTTTCTAAAGCTTGTACTTGTTCTTCGGTTAATAGTATCCCTTCTTGGGCTACCTTCGCTTCTAAGGCCTTTAGACGCTTCTTCAACGTCTCTAAATCATTGCGTAACCAAATACTTCTTACCCCGCCCTGGGATATCAAAATACAAAGTTAAAAAAGCAAGATGGGATGGATTAACGCTTACGCTATTTAGATATTTTTAATTTTTAAAATAGTTTATTTTGGCAGTAGTATTAATTTTTAAAAAAGGGTATAATTATAATTAGTGATACATAATAAGTATGTAGGTACACTATGCCGTCTAATCGAAAATTTAAAAACCAGAGTACAGCCTCTTCATCAAGCTCATCCAGTTCCAAAGATGAGCAAGAAACCTTTATAGTACAAGGAATTCCTTTTGGCCCATCTGAAGAACGAAGAGCAATAGAAAAAAAAGCTAAAAAATATGAAAAGATAAGAGCTTGGATATCTTTGATTACAGAATCGATTGGATATGTGGCTAATATTTTAGGCTATTTAAAAAAGATACCATCAATAGCGGGAGTGGGTGTAACGGCCGGGGGCTTTATTGCAGGAAGAATTACCAATTATTTTGATTTAAAAAGTAATGCAGAACTAATCGGTAATATAAGAAATGAGTTGGACAAAAAGGAATCTTTTTTATCTGTAAAATTGCCGAAAATAAATAAGGAATTAAATACGTGGGGTATAATAGAATTAGATCAACTTTGTTCAACCGCCTCTAAAGTATTATATATAAGCACTGTTGCGCAATTAACAGCATCTATCACTAATGGTTGTGATTGGTACTATAATGAAGAAGGGGATAATACCACTTTAACAACATTTGCTGCTTTAACCCAAATTCTAGCTTACGCTATTCCGAGAATTTCAGATCATTATTATAGAATACATAAGGAAAGAGAACAAGATTTTTATTTAGAACAATTAGGTTTCTTAAAAGGTATAGAGTTTAAACCAAATTTAAACCTGGGAGAGAAAAATGTTAAGCTTTCTGAAAAAACACCTAGCTAGTGAAGCAAGTTTATTTAATTTTCTTGATTGGGAGGAAGAAAATAAGGCTTTAAAATTAATTAATGAAGGTAAAGAAATTTTAGCTAATAAAGTTTATGCCTCTTTGCCTTTTATAAGAAAAAGCATGATGAAAAGGTTAGATTCATGTACTATTGCTTTACTTGAAAATGGAGCTGATCCTAATTTTAGGATTAAGAAGGATATCTTTGAATCTACAGCATTAGAAGAAGAAATTCAATTCAAAAGATTTAAAAATATAAAATTATTAATTTTATATGGAGCAAAACTCAATAAAGATGTTTCTGATTCATTAGATAAAAATATGCAAGATTTTATAAAAGAAATGGATAAACTATATTCTCTAATTAAACAGAAAGAAACATTAATAAAACATTCAAACTCAGATACCGAGAAGATGGAACATTATAAGTCCTTAAGCCAATTGTGGGAAGAAGCAGCTAATGATGAAAAAAATGAGGTTTATAGAAAGAATTATGAGTCAAAAATGGAGTTGTATATTAATTTATATGATGCAAAACTAAAGGAAATTAATAATAAAAAAGCAGAGGAAGAAAAAGAAACAAATCCCTTAATAAAAAAGTTTAAGATTAATTAATAAAAGGTATTTTGGTTTATGGTCATGATGGATGCCTATCCTCACTAATGTAAATTTATTAAGTTTAAGTTTTGAATCTTGCAACTACGAAACTTTTTGCCCCTATATGACCAGGGGGACCCTATATATTCTAGATTTTTTAAAGTATGTATCTGTTACTACAACCCCTATTGAAATATAGAAAGTCAGAGAATCTAAAATTTCAAAACAACGTTGAAATAATTTTTTAAAAAATGATAAAACACAGCCAATCAACTAGTGGTTTTTTAGTATGAGCAAAGAAAAGTCTCCCAGTTTTGCACATGAATTTCAACTCATCACGACTTCGCAAACCATAAAAATTCTGGATAAACGTCTTGATGTTGCACGTCAAATATATAATGCTTGTTTAGCTGAGGCATTAAAACGACTGGCTTTGATGCGTGAATCAAAACGGTATATGCAAGCTAAAGCCGCACCTAAAAAAATAAAACAGCGGAACGCTTTATTCAAACAAGCTTTAGAGCTATACCAATTTAGTGAATATGATATGCATGGCTATGTTAAAAATCTCTGTAAAGGCGCGTGGCTAAGCGAACAGATAGATTCATCAACCGCTAGTCAAGTGAAAATTTTGAATACCAATTTAGAAAATAAATCCAAAACCAAAATGAATTTAGCCAAAAAGCAGCCATTGCCGTGAGTAATTGTATTGATTTCGAAAAATTATTAAAAGAAGCAAATGATAAAATATCAACTTTACGGTATGAACAGATTTTCACCTTGCAAGAAAAAGCTAATCTTGAGGGGCAGATTAAGATAGCAAGAAGCCCTGCATGATAGAAATAAAATCAATTTCAAATCAAGCAATTATTGATTGTCTAGTTAAGTATTATGACCTTCGTGTTGTTGAACTTACTTATCTACCCTTGGGTGCGGATATGAATGCATCCGTTTATAAGGCTAGAACACATGATAATTTATCTTATTTCGTAAAGCTAAAACGTGGCATACAGCATGATATTGGCCCTATTATAATAAAGCTATTGCACGATGCCGGGATTCAACAAATTATCCCTATCCTTCTTACAATCCAAGGGCAACCAACCCAACTTTTAGATGATTTCACTTTAACAGTATTCTCATTTATAGAAGGACAAGATGGATTTACTTGCAAACTGACAAAGGAACAATGGTTTATGTTGGGCACAGTAATGAAAAAAATACACTCAATTGATGTGCCACCCTCAATTCATAATAAGATCCGGCAGGAATCTTATTCACCGAAATGGCGAGAAGCGGTTAAGTCTCTTTGTGATTATATTACATCTGAACCGAGTGGCGATGACGTTGCGTTAAAGCTTTTAGCATTCATGAAAAAGCATAGAACCGCAATTCAACGGTTAGTCGATAGAGCTGAACAGCTTGCCGAACAGATCAAGGCTCAACAATCTATCTTAGTATTGTGCCACTCCGACCTTCATGCAGGCAATGTATTAATGGATAAAAGTGGGGCTCTATACATTGTAGATTGGGATGAACCTATTATGGCACCCAAAGAACGCGATCTCATGTTTATTGGTGGAGGAGTTGCTAATGTTTGGAATAAGTCATGCGAAGAAGAAATTTTTTATAAAGGTTATGGCAAGACTGAGATCAATATGTCCCTCCTCGCATATTATCGCTATGAAAGAATTGTAGAAGATATAGCCATTTACGGCCACCAATTATTATTTACGACAGAAGGAGGTCGAGGACGAATTGAGTCCCTAAAACAATTTATGGCCCAGTTTGAGGACCAAGGTGTAGTTGAAATAGCATTTAAAACGGATGATGGTTTGAGGTATACTAATAGTAAAAGTAGTAATGATACTTATTGAGTTTATTGAAAAAAGGAACATTATACTCAAAAAAGGTGCAACATTAAAACTGGTAAATAATTGCTTAGGGCAAATTAAATCCGTGGTTGATAAAGAAGAATATTTTAATAAAAAAAATAATGTTGCCTTATAGAGCTCTTGCTTTAGAAATTAGGATGGGGAATAAGTCAATTTCTTTCTAATTTGCTTAAATTAACAAGCATGTTATAATTTGATTTTAAATACATTTAAGGATGACTATCATGGCGCAAGCTAAGCCCAAACGGACTATTAAGGCTCCTATATCTGCAACCCGTAAGTCAAGCAAAAAGGTTACTAATGGACTTTCCAGCGAACAAAAGGCTCAAGTTTTAACTCTTATTGCAAAGCACACTAAAGCTTTGGAAAAAAAGCTTTTGACAGCTGAAAAAGAAATTTCTAAGCTTAAAGAGAAAAATGCTAAAGCAGTAACCACGCAAAAAAAGACTACTACCGTTAAAAAAGGTCCTGCAACCAAGGCAAAGACTGCTCACAAGCCTGGGCGAAAACCTCAATCTAAATTCACCAAAACTGCCAAGAAAGTTTTACATTCTGTTGAACATGCCGTTGGTTTAGAATAAAGATATCTATTAATTTTAAGGGGCACTTAACGTGTAAAAGATAAGATTTAATCGGACACTAGTGCGAATTTTTCTAAGGAATATTTTTACATTTTCCTTAGAGGGTTTAATTAATAGCTTGCTATTGTATTTCCTTATGTTAAACCCCAGAAAATCAAAACCTTCATCAACATGAGTGATTTTAGTTTTCTCTTCTGATCTTGCAAGCATGGCCTTATAATTGCGGCTTAACAATGCAATAGGCCGGGGTAGCTCAGTTGGTAGAGCAACTGATTCGTAATCAGTAGGTCCGCGGTTCGATTCCGCGCTTCGGCACCATGTATATCAAGGGGTTTTATAAATAGATCAGTATAATCTGAATATGTGTGTCGAACATGTGTCGAAGATTGCAGCTAATAAACAATGGAAATCCTCCCTCGATGGGGTCCTATCAATTTGCCCCAAAATTGCATGCAGTTTGTTAGCCGTATAACATCTCCTACATTACCGAGGATTTCAGATCATAACCTCAAGGTAATGGCCCCTTAAGACAATTAATGAAATATAGCCATTCAGAAGTTAATTACTTGCTTTAAAAAGTTTTTCATAATAACGGTACCATGAGAATCAATACTAACTTGATCAACATTAAACTCTGCATTAAATATTTCTGGCTGCTTAGCTGCAAGTTGTGCCAACTCATTAAAACTAATAGGGGCATCAGATTTATCTTGACCGTGCTTGGGATTTGAAAGGACTTGACAAATTTTCGCAACAACAATAGCCCCTTGAAGGGCGGCACGATATTTATCTTCAAGTTTATCTTGGCTATTATAGGCATTCAACTTGTTGAAGGGAATAACTCATCGCTTTCAACAATAACTGAACCTAAACCTTTATATTATGAATTAGATATTTTTAGCTTTGCAGCTTTTGTAGGAAATATATCAGTTGCTGAAAAACTTTTATCACAAAATAATTTAACAGATACTGTTATGTGTCGATGGCCTATCACCAATGAATGTGTTAAATATCCTAATGCACAAAGAGGTGATATTGCGATGTTGTTTGCAGCTTTAAATAATCAATTACACAGCGTACAATGGTTAAATAACTTAGGGGTATCGTTAAACGGGGTAAATACCAAAAATAAAAAATCCTTTTTTGATGGAATTATGGATCTTACTTTAAGTCCATTAGAGGTTGCAAAAATACAGGGTCATACTGCATTGTTTGAATGGTTAAATGCCCAAAGCCCATATAAAGAAAAAATTTCTAAAATTTAGGTAATATTGGAATTTTATTTTTGAAAGTAATGATAAGCTGCGTATTTTTTTGAAATATTACTAACTTTCCAAGCTGCTAATAAATATCTATTAATTACCTTAAAAAAACTAAAAGAGGGGTGTGTCCAGATTTGATTGTCATCAATATCACGGGACACTTTTGTATTCATCTCTCTATAAATATAAAGCTTGTGTTACTAGTTAGGTGAGGTTTAATAAATAATTATGCGTTCATTTTTTTTAAATTATTTTGAGTGTTTTGATGTTTAAAAACCACATAACAAAGTAGCATCATTAGTAATAAGTAAACCCATGTGCTTTTTATAGTATGACTTTTTTGATATAAAAATAGACTTATAGCAGGGGTTAAACCAGACAGGGTAGCAGAGCCAATTGCATGACCTAAACTTAAAATTCTGCATCTTTCATTAACTTTTAAATCTGAGACTAGAAAAATTCCTGAAGGGACATGTAAAAAAGGTAAAATAATACTTAAACATAAAATACTAAGCAAAAGGGGAAATATTTTATAGGGCAGAATTATCATAGTGATGCATACTATAAAAATCATAAAAAATGAAAATTTCAAGACTTTATTGAAACCATATTTGTCAGAAGCGATACCTGCAACTAAACAGAAAATCATATAAAGCAAAAGAAATAAATTAAAATAATGGCCCAAAAAGTTTTTTGAGGGTGGATCTATTAATTCAATAAAATTTTTTAAAAATATAAAACAAAATTGGTAGCTACCTCCCACCACACCACAGAAAATAATTGCTCTAAAAATTTTATAAGGATTATTATAAATAACTTCTAATAAAGAAATTTTTGTTTCAGTAGATGAAAGTTTTAAAAAAATATCTGTTTCATTGATATAGCGACGCAGCAACGCAACCAATAACCCAGCAAATCCACCTATTAAAAAAGTTAATCGCCACGAATCAGGGAAGTGTGTTTTACACATCATTGAAACGCAAGAAGCCAAGAAAGCACCAATACCCACTGCAATACAAATAAGACTATTAGCTAAACAAGGACGGTTTTTACCAATTTTTTCATATATATAAACCGTTACTGTGTCATATTCGCCACCAACAAAGAAACCCTGAATCATTCTTAAAAAAATTAACCCTATAAGTGAAAAAGTTCCTATAATTTGATAAGCAGGTAAAATCCCAATACCTAAAGTTGCTAATGACATACCGAATATATTAAATTTTAGAGAAAAACTTCGTCCTTTTTTATCGCTTAAATTACTGAATATGGTAGCACCTAAAATTTTTGCTACAGTCCCACAACTAAAAACAAGTAGGCTTAGCAATAAAGCATTATCTTTGGGTATGTCTGGAGCAAAAAAAGTTTGAGAAATTTCTAAAGCTAAAAATCCATAAAGAGAATAATCATAATATTCTAAAACCGTACCTAAAATGGCAAGAACAATTGTTTTTTTCATTTCCACTTGTCGTTTGCTATCACATTTTAATGCTTCTTATTTAACCATTATCACGAAATACAGCATTTAATAATACTTGTTTTATATAATTTCTGTTGTTTGAAGGCTTGGAAATTATATCATTGTTTGTGCTTTTTAAAGATTGGATGGCATTTTGAAACATATCCAAAAAAGACCTAAATTTTATTTCTCGGGCGAAATATTTATCTTGGCTAGTAGTAATCAAAGTACGAACTTCATCATCAACAGCAGAAACTTTTTTATCTCGCTGGTCATGATATGAGAAAGTTAAATTTTTATCAGGAGCGTTAATTTCTTGTATTTTGTTTTCTTGCAAAACTCCGGACGAGTGAGGCTCATTTTTTTCGATATTACTGTTTAAATGTTGGTCAGTGCTGTTGGCTGTTTTCACTTTATATCCTTAAGTCAAATTACTCTTTTCAAATATAGAAGAAATTCTTGAGAAAGAATAGTCTTTTATAAATTACCTATAATATTTCTGAGTATTCTTATTCTCAGAACCATTATGGGATACCGTTTTAACTATAAATTTTCTGGTCCAAAGGCATTTGGCAGCAATTCATTCAACATAATTTCCGAATGTATTTTTCCATTTTCATCAGCAACTATAACTAACATCTTTGGATTAAATTCATTCATTACTTGTCTGCATGCACCACAAGGAAATCCACCATTTTTAGTTACTACAGCAATTGCTTTAATAGTATTTTTACCGGTAGTTATATTTTTAAATATAGCAGTACGTTCCGCACACACAGTAAGCCCATAAGAAGCATTTTCAACATTGCTTCCTGTAATGATTTCATTGGTCTCACTTAATAATGCTGCACCCACAAGGTAGTTAGAATATGGCGCATAAGCTTTCTTGCGAGCTTCAATTGCAGATTTAACAAGTTCTATTTTCATTTCATTGTTAATTATTGCTTGCGACTGTGTTTGCGTAATTGATAAATTATTTTCACTGAATGCAATTTTAGGTATCAAAAGAGATAAATATATTAGCATAACTAAAAATAATCGCATAACCTTAGACCTCAATGATAAAACCCTTGATACTATATTATTTTTTATACAATGGCTATAAAAACATTCATCTTGTATTTAAGGTTTTAATTTAATAAAGTATTTATTTTTTAAAGTTTCTAAAAATTGAAAACTCTTTAGTTAATTAATTTTGCTAAATTAGGTGTTAACATTATTTTAGTTTATCAACTAGTGTAAAGGCTGAATTAATATTACCCCCCTGCTTTTCTATGGGAATTTAACATGAGAACAAAGTTAGAGTTAAAGCTTTTAAATAGAGATGATGTATTAATATTATCAAATCTCGTAGAAAAATGTAAAATCTTTACAGCAAATTTCAAAACCAATCAAAAGTCAAAGGACTATTCTTTCTTACAAAAATTTATGTTAAGCGCAGGATTTGTATCACATCATCACCTTAACTCTTATGAACATGAAATAATATCAGGTTTTGCAAAAAAATGAATTTGTTTGTAATTACAGCATTTAATCAACAATTTTCAATACATTTTTTTTTGAGGGGCTACAAATAATGAAAAATATTTTTTTAGTTGGTTTAGGCGGAGCAATAGGTTCTATAGCTAGATATTTATTGTCATGTTTTATACAAATTATTTTTAGCAAACAATTCCCATATAGTACTTTAACAGTAAACATAATTGGTTCTTTGCTAATAGGATTTTTAGCCGCTATTTTAGCAAATTATTTTAATAGATTTGATGAGATGTTAAAAAGTTTTTTAATTATAGGTTTTCTAGGTGGATTTACAACTTTTTCATCTTTTTCATACGATACGGTTACCCTATTTACTAATCACCAATATAATTATGCCATTATAAATATTTTAACAAATGTATTATTTTGTCTAATAGCAACGTTTAGTGGAGTTTATTTGGGTAAATTATTTTAATTTCTTAATAAAATCTGTTAATGGTATAATACATATTAATAACTTTTTTATTTTTAAAATAAGGAAACTTTTATGTCTTCTGACTTAATAACTTTAACATTTATAATTATTTTAGCTTTAATAAGCCCTGGCCCTGACTTCACTATAGTTTTAAATAATAGTTTAACTTACGGACGTTCAGCAGGATTTTTAACTACCGCTGGCGTGACTACTGCAAATTTTATACATGTGCTTTTGAATATTTTAGGATTAAGTTTATTAATTGCTGAATCCCCTATGACTTTTGATATATTTAAATTATTGGGAGCAAGCTACTTGATTTACATAGGTGTAAAAGGACTTTTATCCAAAGCAACCTTTGAAGAGCTTAACCCTACTTTAGTACGAAATCAAGTAGAGCCCTCTTTCTTTATTAAGGGTTTTCTAGCTTGTTTATTAAACCCTAAAGTTATCTTATTCTACTTAGCATTTTTTTCTAGTTTTTTACCGCAACATTCAAGTTTTATGACTAAGTTATTTTATGGTATTTGGATAAATTTTTTAGCCTTCGTATGGTTTAGTTGTGTGACCTTATTTTTTAGTATTAATAAGTTCTATAAAATATTATATAATTATAAGCATATAATTGAACGTATCACAGGTTTGATATTAATCATATTAGGGCTAAAAGTTTTACAATCTAGTATAATTTTAAAAATATATTGTGATTGAGGGAGATATCTCCCACTCGTCAGAATACCAGGCATCCAATTGAACATAAGATTCTTTAGTAAATTCTAAATCATAAATACCCATAAAATTATTTTGAAGATCTATCATTAAAAATGATAATTTCTAGCAAAAACTTTTTTGCTTCAATAATAGGGGGCCAGCCGATTTTTGACTGTAATTTAGATTTTAGCATAACAATGTAGGGAATAAACCAAAGCAATATAAGGTCAATCAAGTTATGGTATAATCATTTACAAAAATTTAATTATGAGAATATTTATGACCAATTCAATGAAACCATGTTTTGAAAATATTATAGTGTTGCTTGTGGGCATAGCCGGAGTTGGCAAAAGAACAATCGGTGAATCCATGTTTTCAATTGATCACACATTTAGATGTGTTCTCTGTGATTCGTGGCTGGAGCCAATTTTACGTTTATTAGGTGATGACCCAACAGTGATGAACTCCTTAAGCGGCCATTAACAATGTTAGAGATGCTGTTTTTGATGCAATTGCACATGTTTGTCCTAAAGAATCGAACTTTATCATCACCGCTGAATTATTAGAGGGTAATGTTTGGAATAAGGATTTTTATGAAAAAATTAAATTAATGGTTAATGAACTTACTCTTGATACGACTCATTTATCACCACGCCAAAGTGCTGAACAAATTTTTCTACATTTAAAAAATATTGTAGAGAAATAAACCTATAATTGGGTCATTTATATAACAAACTGTACGCAATCGCGGGGGAATCCGCGTAGAACCCCAGCGTATCCAGAGTAAAGCTAGATGTTTCAGCAAGAGATTAACTTGCCTGGGTAATAATCAGAGCCCAGTAACTTGAATAGCAGTGTGGCGGGTGACCAAGACACTGAAGCTTATTGACTAAGCCATGTTCAGCATGGTGAGTGAGCTGCCAGGCCGTAATGAAAATGAACACAGAGGTAGCCTCGTAATATCGATATCCGAAAGTTGAACCGTTTGGGGTTTGGTGAAAACAGCATAATATGTCGAAATCTGATTGATACGACACATTATTTCGGCGGGGTATGAGTGACAGCATGGTAGCAAGGAACATCAAAGCAACTGGAGAAACCTTGTTTATCCCAGAAGAAATCTCTAGAGCAAGTTAGATTCTATAACCGGGTCACGGGAAATGAATCGAAAGATAAACAAGGTGGCGGATGGGTGTGTAGTAGCGATGATGGGGAGTAATGTCCTCGGAGCAAAGGCACCCTATTGTTAATAACTTTTTCGACAACACTGGGAGGCAAAGGTGCATGATAAAACCACCTATTAGTTTGCAAGACCTGAGGCGGAAAATAATCGAAAAACCAGAATCCTAGATTTGGATATTTCCAAGTTTTTCGATTTGGTACGACACGATATTTTATTGCATAAAATTGCCATCCGAGTACAAGATGAAGCTGTGCTTAGATTAGTGAAATTAATTCTGAAAGCAACGGGTAGGCGTGGGTTGTCACAAGCCGGCCCATTTTCACCCTTGGCAAGTAACATCTATCTCAATAGTATTGATAAAATGCTAGAGAAAGCTAAGCTTGTCACAAGCAATATGGATTACACTAATCTAGAATATGTAAGATTTGCCGATGATATGGTAATTATGGTGGATCACTTCAAACGCCATGCCTGGCTCATGAAAGCGGTAATCAAAAGATTACAAGAAGAATTGAGTCATCTTGGCCTTGAAATGAACACTGAGAAAACCAAACTCATCGATTTTTCTGAGTCCAAACAAAGCTTTAGTTTTATGGGATTTGATTTCAGAACCTACAAAACCCGCAAGGGTAAAATGGGCGTTTTGCGAACTCCGAAAAGGCAAGCAAGAAACAAATTACAAAGTAAAATTAAGCAGGTATTTAGAACAAATCGGGGAAAATCAGTACAAGACGTAGTCAAAATAGTCAATCCTATCCTGCGAGGGTGGGTTAATTATTTTCGTATTGGTAACTCTGCTGATTGTTTTAGTGCTATTAAAGATTGGACAAAAAAGAAAGTACGTCGTCATATTTATAGAGCTAAGCAACAACGTGGTTTTGGCTGGAAAAGATGGAGTAAAGAACAACTATACCAGTACACCCAGTTATTCGATAACTATGGTGTTAAATATGGTCGAACTTGAAAGTGTTACCAGTCAATAGGTTCCATAAACCTTTACATGAAGCTAACAAGAAAGCGTACTGCGGCAAATCCGCACGGTACGTTTGAGGTGGCAGGTACTGGAAACGGGGTATATTATACTACCGCGCCAGTGCTTGACCCTACATTAAGTGTATATTAATTTCCCCGCATGGACCCCTTGTAGAAATGTTTCATAGCATTGTTTTAGTTTGAAATTAAACTGTGAAAAGTAACCAAAAACATTATTCGTGGGATCTAAAATAAGTTTTTCATTATTTTCTTTGACTGTGTAATAAAGCCAAGCATGCCCTGATTTTAAATCTTTATCATACATTGCTTCAAAGTGGGCTACACCATTTAGATTAAAATCTTCTTTAGCTCGTTGCAACCAAAATCCTAAAATAGCTGACATATGTCGACAAGTTCCTTTCCCTTGGATTAAAAGATCATTAATGTTTGTAAATTCCAATTCTCGCTCAATTACAGAATTGTTGGCGGCCATTGAATTATCATGAACATAATATCTAACTTTATCAAAAAAAAATTTTATAATCGATAATTCTTTATTATCACCATTCATATCATAATTTTTCAAATCAAGTTCCTTTATAATATTTTCATAAAATGTGTTTAAAAGATTACCCTTAGAATCTTCAATTAATAGAAAGTCGCCAAAAGGATAAACTTTATTATTCTTAAAATCAATATTTCCTGGTGCTAAAACTTCATAATTTGCAAAAGTACCACTAGGATATTTAACAGATGGTAAATTATAGAAGAAGCATAAATGCATGGGTATAAAATTTGGCAAATATTCACTGCCGATACTCCCTTTTCTTTCCTCAATAAAAAATTGATCGTATTTATTTAAAATTAGGCTTGCAGCTTTTTCTTCATTGTTAAAAAGTTCGATATCCCCTGATGCGGTTTTTTTAAAAAGCTCTAAATTATCTTTTATTAATGTTGAAGCTTGCTTTTCTACTTTGGATATGGTTTGTAATCTTTTACGATAAAGGAAAAGCCCTAAAACACTTAAAGATACACCTAAACCAGAAATAATTTTACCTATTGAAATTTTATTTGATTTATTACTTTGATACAAAAACAACCCCGAAAAGGTAGTTAAAAGCCCGCCCAAACCTTTTATCATAAAATTAGCTCGCTGCCTTATCGTTTGATTTTCATCTTCAAGGATTAAGTTGGCGGCTTTAATTAAGACTTTACTTATTACCAAATGGTTTTTTTCTTTTTGAGCGTACTCATCTAAAGCAGAATTAGTAGTAGGCATATATCATTCCTATGAGATTATTGTAATACATATAAATATAATAAAACTTTATTATTGTCAAAAATTAAATTAATAAAAAATATAAATTTAATTTAAGGCGTTTTAGATTGCAAAATTTTTTATATTAAAGGTTGTTGGCTTGCATACTTTGTAACTTCAAAAGTCCAAGGATAATATATTTTTTTATAGCATTAAATTCTTTTTTAAGCTCAAAAGCATTTGGCTTGTCTCCAGCTTGATACAATTCATTTCAACGAGCAAGGGCCCAGTTCCATGTAAAGCGTGAGGTACCACAAGCTTTTTGAAAATAAATAATTTGTCTCTTCGTGGGTTTCATATGTATTTTTTTGCGCTAGACTTAAACTCATAGAGCTTCGCACACGCTAAATATTAGCTCTGCACCAAAACGTAATAATCTATCCTTATGTGTTAAAACTAACCGCTTAAATTTTTTGACTAATATATACCCATTGCAATCTAGTTTTAGGTGTAGAACTGCACTTAATGATGTTGTATAATCGACGAATGCAAGAATTTAGTTTATCAAGTGAAGAAATACAGGAGCTACGTGCAGCGCACCGTTCCGCTA
>Ga0302300_1001407_pt1 | contig 13779 bp, 17 predicted proteins | sample III_Palsa_E1_1_FD_198756 | JGI IMG/M metagenome (GOLD analysis project Ga0302300, IMG submission 198756) | Peat permafrost microbial communities from Stordalen Mire near Abisko, Sweden - III_Palsa_E1_1 | ecosystem: Environmental > Terrestrial > Soil > Palsa > Peat permafrost | place: Sweden... | reverse complement strand
TTTTTAATCCATCCCAATGTTTAGGATCCATCTCATTAGTCCCAACAGATTTATTACACTTATTACATACAGGTCTTAAATTTGGTAATTCTGTTTTTCCTCCTTTACTTTCAGGAATTAAATGTCCACATTCAAAATTCATTTGATTAATAACATCAACTTTACACATTGGACATTTGCATTCTCCAACTGATATACCAATATAAGTATCCCAAACTTGTTTCTTTAAAATATGAGTAATTTTAACTTTTTTCTTTTTAGTTGGAATATTTAGCAATGTAATTAATTCTTGTAATTTTAATGATAATAAAGATAATTGTGTTTTATTATAAGGTTTAATTTTATCATTTGTAAATAATTCAAAAAGTATTTTTCTATTTGTTAAAAATTCAGTTGTTAATTGATTTTTTGTTTGTTTAATTTCAATCTTAGTTTCTTGTTTTAATGGTTCAATTTTTGATTTAGTTTCAACAAGTTTTGGTTGTTCAATAATTTTAGGAGTTTCAACTTTATTTTCATTAGATAAATGACGATGACAATAACTATTTGTTAAAGATTTTTCAGAAACTTTAAGTGAACATTGTTTTTTAGTTTTAACAGTAATGGCTTTACAAATTTGATCAGAAATACTCATTTTATAAATAAATTATAACTTTTATGAATTTAATTTTGTTTTAAAAAATAATAATTAAATCAGTTTTTGTTTAATTTAATTTAATTTACATACACTGTTTATAACACATTTCTGTTTTATCTTTACCTGGATATTTATCACCAACACATTCATTGAAACAAAAAACATTATAATCACCACAAGTTTTACGACAATTATATTCTGTAAATCCTGGATTTGTATTTAAACAATCTGTTGTACATTCCTTTGGATTATTCCACATTCTACTTTTTAGGTTGTCATTACTTTTAAATAATTTTGGGTCTTTTTTCTTAAATATCACAATTCCAACAAAAATTAACACAACAATAATCACAATTCCAATTATTACTCGTTTTATCGATTCATTCATTTTATTATTCGTTTTATTGCTTCTTTTTAATAGAAAAGAATTTATTTATTTTCTATTAATTTTATTTATTTTCTATTAATTTTATTACATTATTCATAATCTGTACCTTTTTAATTATTCTATTTTAATTATCTCATCATTCTCAAATATATATTCTTTTTCTTCTTCACTATCATTTATATAAAATACTAATTTATTATATCCTAAATCTTTAGGTGTTAATTCTATATTATGAAAATCATAATTAAATCCCATAAATCTTTTAATTTCTTGTGTAATATCTTTATCAGTTTCATCAAACACTATCATATTTTTTCTTTTATTTTTTACTTTAATATTTTTATCATTTTTAATTACTATTGTATATAATGTGTGATTTTTATAATAATTAATATACATATTTCCATCTATATTTTTAACTATTCCAAATTTATATTGTAAATATGATTCTTTATATTTGTAAAATACTAATTTCAATGTTTCATAATATAATCTAAATTCATTATATTCTTGATGTACTGATTTAACACTATTTTTTAAATCATTAAAATCATTAATGTCTTTTTTACTAAGACTAATATTATTATATACATAAATACTTAATGGTATTAACCATACAAAATAAAACGAATACATTTTCTTTTTAATATTATCCACTTTTAACTTAACTTTTTTAACTTTATTATTTAATTAATAAAATCTTTAATTAATATTAATTAATATTATTAAATTAAATTAAATGTCTTGTTTATATTGTTTTAATACTATACCATTGAATAAATTTACATCATCAACACTAATTTTAAAAGATCTTTTAAAATTAAAAATGGATCTACAACAATACGATCCTTTAAATATATTTGCTAATATTAATTCTCATTCTCATCAAGAATTATTATATGAAAGTATAAGTTCAAATCAACCAACCGAACAAATAATGAATTAATTAGTTATTTAAGCACTTGAATTAAATTTAACTTTAAATAAATCATTTTTATTTTGTTTAATCAAATGATATTTATCTTTTTAATTGATAATTGATCATTTTAATCAATTCATCTCTTTTCTTATCACTATAATTTGTTAATTTTATATGTTTAGCATACATTTTTAATTCTTTCACTGTAAGATCATCAATATTAAGTGTTATATCAGAATGTTTCACACAAAATCCATTTTTCTTTTCTTTATTTTTACAAGGATTACCATTTTTTGTTATACCTTTACATAATTTTTTAATTTCTTTTTGATCTACCAATAATTTTTTAATTTCTTTTTGATCGGATAATGATTCATTTTTAATTTCTTTTTCCTTTTGTTTATTATGTTTTCCACAAAATTTTTCAATTGTTGTCATTTCACATTGTAAATCTTTTGTTTTTCCTTTTGTAAATATATATTCACATTGTTTTATTTTTTCATTTACTACATCTTTTCTTTTTATTAATTCTTTATTTTCAAATAAATTATTTTTAAGTTCATTTATTTGGTTATTTTTACTTTCAATGAATTTCTTATCAATTTTATTCATTAATTCAATTAATTCGTTTTTCAAAATAGTATGTCTTTCAATATCATTTTTAATATTTACTTCTCTTTCCTTTATATCTTTCTCTTTTTCTAATATATGTTTTAATATAATTTCATTTTTTATAATTTCAATTTGTAATAATTTTAATTGTTCATCTTTATTCTTTTTTTCTTTTTGGTCATTTTGACCAAATCCTAACATATCTGTAAAATCGTCTTTAATTTTATCTAATCCAAGTATATCTGTCATTTTCAATTAATATTAATTTATATTTAATCATTTATTAAATATAAATTAATATTAAAAATGATCACTTTGTTTGAATTTCGTTTACAAGTTTCTAAACTTAAATTACAATATTTATTAGAAATATTAGAAAATCCCCAACAAATTCATAGTAAACGAAAAACAATTCCTTCTTCTATTAAACAACAAATGTGGGAAAAATACATATCTAAAGAACTGAGAATTGGAAAATGTTTTTGTTGTCGTAATAAAGATATATTAGAAACTGATTGTCATGCTGGTCATGTTATTAGTGATAAAGAAGGTGGAAAAGCAGAACTTGATAATTTAAGACCACTCTGTTCTAAATGTAATCAAAGTATGGGAAGTGAAAATATGTATAGTTTTATATATAATTATAGACATTGGAAAGAATAATTATCTTTATTTGATCAAAATTAAAATTTTAGAAATGATTAAATTTTTAGAAAATGAATGAAAGATCATAAAGTTAAACTATTAAAAAATTAAAACAATTAAAATTTTAGAAATGAATGATCATAAATGTTAAACTATTAAAAAATTAAAACAAAATTAAATTATAGAAATGAATGATCATAAATGTTAAACTATTAAAAAATTAAAACAAAATTAAATTATAGAAATGAATGATCATAAATGTTAAACTATTAAAACAAAATTAAATTATAGAAATGAATGATCATAAATGTTAAACTATTAAAAAATTAAAACAAAATTAAATGATTATAAATGTTAAATGATCATAAATGTTAAACTATTAAAAAATTAAAACAAAATTAAATTATAGAAATGAATGATCATAAATGTTAAACTATTAAAACAAAATTAAATTATAGAAATGAATGATCATAAATGTTAAACTATTAAAAAATTAAAACAAAATTAAATGATTATAAATGTTAAATGATCATAAATGTTAAACTATTAAAACAAAATTAAATTATAGAAATGAATGATCATAAATGTTAAACTATTAAAAAAATTAAATTTTAAAAATGTTAAATGATTATAAATGTTAAAAAATTAAAAAATTAAAACAAAATTAAATTATAGAAATGAATGATCATAAATGTTAAACTATTAAAAAATTAAAATAAAATTAAATGATTATAAATGTTAAATGATCATAAATGTTAAACTATTAAAAATGTTAAATGATCAAACTATTAAAAAATTAAAACAAAATTAAATTTTAAAAATGTTAAATGATCAAACTTTCTAACGTTTAATTATAGAAATGATTAATTTTTAAAAATGTTAAACTATTAAAAAATTAAAACAAAATTAAAATTATAGAAATTATTAATTTTTAAAAATGTTAAATGATCAAACGTTAGAAAGTTTAATTTTATTATATAATTTTATAAAATTATATAATAATGGATTTGTTTTATTGGAATATTTTTTGTTCGACTTATGATGTTCAATATTTAAATTTCTTATCTGATAATGCCAAAATTTTACTAAAAACTATGATATTTAATAACAATTTCAAATTCAAAAGTTTACAACATATTATTCAACTTCATTTATCTCAAAGTTGGAAAAATATTATTTCTGTTGACTATCTTTCTAAAATAAAATCATTAACATATCATACAAAAGATGATTATTTATCAAAGAAAATTTATATATTCGGAGGATATAATAACAATCATAATAATTGTGGTTTATTATATAATCCTTCATCAGACGCAATAGATTTTATTTTTAATAATGTAATAAATGAACCTAAATTTATTGATGTATTTTCAACACATTTTGAAAATAAAGAATATAAAGAACATAAAAATGTTAAATTTCATATCATAAATAATCGTAAATTTACTGTAAATAAAATAAATAATCTATTTATTATGACAGATCCTAATATTATTGGAGAAAATAAAAAAGAAGGGGAAACTATACAAGATATTATTAGTTATGGATTTAAATCATATAATGAAAATGATAATTTATTAACAACAATATTACAAACACTTGATAAACAAACAAAAAAAATATTATTAGATCATTTATATGATAATATCAAACTTATTTTAAAAGAAAGAAATTATAAAGAAATAAATAAACAATTTGTATATCTATATTTAATTTCATCTTTATTTTATTCAGACAAAAAAGACAAAAAATATACAAATGAAGAAAAAAAGAATATAATTATTATATGTAATGAAACTGATGCTAAAAATTATAGATTAATACTTAAGAAAATTCAATTTAAATTACAAAATTCATCAATTAATAATAAAAGTTCAAGTGAACTTTTATCCTTCCGAAACGACTCTGTTAATAAAATAGAAAATTGTATTAATATTAAAAATTTTAATATACCATTATTCACTTAATTAAATTAAAGATAATAAAATTTGTGATAATTTTTTGTTATTATAATATTTCAATATACCTGAATTTTGAGATACTAAATTCCAATTTGCTTCATTTTTATGAGATTGAAAAAAATGAAGAGGAATATTTGGGTTTTTTGATAAGAAATCCCAATCTATTTTATTTTTATATCTTTCATTATTGATATATTTTTCAAAAAATTGATATGGAATATTTTTATTTTGACATAATGAATTCCAATTTACTTTGTTTTGTTCACCTCTTTGTTCACAAGAAGTAATGTATTTTTCAAAAAATGTATATGGAATATTTTTATTACCTGATAACCAACTCCATTTGATTTTATCATTACCTTTTGTTTGTTTCAAATGATTTTCAAAAAATTGATATGAAATATTTGTATTTTGACATAAAGAACTCCAATTTATTCGATTTTTATAATTATCATCATATATATATTTTTCAAAAAATGTATATGGAATATTAGTATTTTCTGATATTGCTGTCCAATTAATTTTATCTGATTTTCCATTTTGTTTACATAATAATAAATGTTTTTCAAAAAATCCAACTGGAATATTTGGATTTTTTGAAAAAGAAGTCCAATTTACTTTATCGGGAACACCAAGTTGTTCACAAGAAGAAATATATTTCTCAAAAAATTCAACTGGGATATTTGGATTTCCTGACAACCAATACCAATCTATTTTATCTTCTTCTCCATTTTCTTTACATAAATCAATATACGATTCAAAAAATGTAAAATGAATATTTGTATTTATGGATAATCGATCCCATTGTATTTTATTTTGTTTTTCTTTTTGTTTATATTGTTTTAAATGATTTTCGAAAAATTCAACTGGAATATTTGGATTTCCTGACAACCAATACCAATCTATTTTATCTTCTTCTCCATTTTGTTCCCATAAATTTAAATATTTTTCAAAAAATGTATATGGAATATTTGGATTTCTTGATAAAGAAATCCAATCTATTTTATCTTCTTCTCCATTTTGTTCCCATAAATTTAAATATTTTTCAAAAAATGTGTGTGGGATATTTGAATTTCTTGATAAATTAAACCAATTTCTTTTATCTTCTTTCCATAAAGCCAAATGTTTCTCAAAAAATGTGAAATGAATATTTGTATTTCCTAATAAACAAGGCCAGTTTATTTTATTTTGTATATTTTTTTGTTTACATAAAGTTAAATATTTTTCAAAAAAATTAGTCGGTATATATGAATTGTTTGATAACATATACCAAGCAGTATCATCTAATTCTAAAATTTTTTGATCATCTTTTTTACCATCAGAATTGAAAAAATGAAAATCATAATTAATTCCTTTATAAAATCCAACATATTTAGTAATTATACCAATCAAATTTTTATTTAACATTTTATTAATAACAGAGAAATGATAAAAGTTCAAGTGAACTTTTATTAATAAATGGAAAATGAATAAATATTAATATAATAATATTAATATTTCAGTTTTCTTTCTTAATTTCTGAACGGATTTTCATAAACTATTGAATAATTTCTATAATTTGGCATCATTCCATTATTATTATTTCTTGTTTTAGAAATTCGTGTTTCATATATTGTTCTTGTTTTATCCGTTAAATCCAAACTTTCTCTACAAGTTCCATATTTCATACAGTTTTGAAATAATCCATCTTTTTCTGAGAAATCTCCTTTACTATACTTTGGTTTTAAATTATCGGTAACATCTTCACATAAAGTTCTAAATGTTGGTGACAAACCAGGATCAGAAAATCGCATTTGTCCATTATCATTCATATAGAAATCTTGTGTTCCTTGAATTTCTGATACCATTGGTGAATTTGGTATAAGTGGGTCTGAAAGTTGATAAACACGATTACAATTTTCGGTATTATTTTTCTTATCAAATGTAGTATATTTTTGTAAAGCAGTTTTATCTAAGAAATCTTTAGCCTCATGAATATCTAAATTATTTAAATATAATTCACATTTTTCATCCCACGTTTTTGAACAACGATTTGACATTAGATCAGGACAAGTGCCAAAATAAGGATAATAATTAGTGGTCATAAACGACCCAGGCATACAGCGATCAATTGCGTGACGATCGGCTTTTAATTTATCTTGATATGAATCATGTTTTGATAAACCACTATAATTGTTATCTTCAATCATTTATTATTATAATTATAATAATAAATTTATTTAATAAGATTTTTCTTTAATAAGTGAAAAATAAAATAGAAATAATCACATTTTATTCAATTTATAATTATGATTTTTTAAAAATTGTTCAAACTCATTTTTCTTTTCTGTCGGAATTTCAAACGATGTTGTTCCTGGTATCGCTTTTGTCCACATATGTTTTTTTTGAGGATTACAATATACTGGTAATTCAATATTCATATAACAAGCATATGATTTAACATAAATTTTTAAAGTTTCTTTTGTTTCAGAAATGATAAAAAATTCTGGCATTCTTACAAATAGATGATTATTACTTATTTTAATTGTATAAAAAAATTAAAAAATTAGTTTTTTTTTAACAAATATCATTTAATCATTTCATTAATGTCGTTAATAACTAAGTCTCTTAATTTTTCTTTATCAATAATATCATATGCTATTTTCATATCATTATTATTTTTAACAATATTCATTTTCAAATTATTTCCAATTTCTGAATAAATATTTCTAAATCCTAATGGTAAATATTTAAACATTATCGAAATTTTATTTAACTTTTCATTATCACTTTTAATTTTATTTATTTCATTTAATTCAAAAAAATTATATTTAACATTAAATGTATTGATCTTATTATTTAATTCTTCAGCAAATAATTTTGAATAACCAGAATTTGGATTATTCAAATATAATAAATTTGGATTATTTTTAAACATTTCGTTTTTATTTTTTACATATTCTTTTATTTCTTTGATTTTAGGATCATTCATTTCCGTTTTAAATATTTTCTTATAATATTCTTTTATTGGATCATTATTAGTTATTGTTCTTTTATTATATTCTTTTAAAAAACTTACATTTGTTGTGGTTCTTAATGGAATATAATATAATTTATTTATACCAATAATTCTTTTAATACCAATCATTATTTATTATTTAATTTTATTAAAATTAAATAAATTAGTTTTTTATTTTAATTGGATATTCTTCGTTTTCATTTTGTTGTTCATTTATTAATTTCATTTTTAATTCATTTATTTCTTTCTTTGATTTATATTTCTGATAACTTAGATAAATCAATATTAAAAATAATAACAATACACTTGAAATTATAAAAATCATTGGTATAGATATTAAATTCATTTCAACCTCAAAACATTCAATATTAATATCATATGTAATTCTGGTTTGATTATAACAACCATAAAAAAACATACAAATATCATCATCGTCATTTTCATTACTTTTTAAAATTCCTTTAAAGTTTTTTTCTTTTATAACTGATAATTTAGGATAATATTCTTCTATCAAACATTCAGTTTTAAATTGATCGCAAAATTGTTGTGTAGTTGTAATAAAAGAAACGATATTAGAAGAGTTATATTTTAATTTTATATTTAAATTAGAACATTGTATATGTTGAAACATTTTATAATCACATTTATCTTTTAAAATGATTTCTTCTGAATTAATTAAAAAAATAAAAAATAAAAAAATAATTATAATTTTAAACATTAGATTTTAAATAATTAATATTGTTATTTTAAATAAATTAGTTTTTATTAACAATATTAATTATTTTTTTCATTTGATTAAAGTTATTTTCGTATAAACAAAATTTTTTATCCCATACACTTGATGGAATTAAATCTTTATGTTTTTGAAAAAGTAATTCAATTATATCTGAATTAATTATATATAACCATCCTATATTAGAAATTTGGTTTTTATAATTACGAATAAAATTTACAGTAATATCTATTCTTCTACTCAATCTTTGTATTAATATTTTAATATCAACTTTTAATAAAATAATGTCAATGTTATTTTCATACCATCCAAATGGTAGTATTTTATTATTATGTATAATTCTAAACCAATTATTTTTATCTATTGAGGAAATATCATTTTCAATAAACCATGATGGAGTGTTAGAATTTCTATAAATACATTCTAAACGTCTAGATGTTAATAATTTTTTATGTTTTGTAATAAAATTAAATGGAATATTTTTTCTTTCAACAATATATCTTATATTTTTTACTGATTTATCTTCATTTTCAAAAAAGAAAGATTCAGGTAAATTTTCATTTTGAACAAAATGTTTCCAATTTTTTATTTTACTAACATCAATATTAAATTTAATATTAGAGTATCCTATATAATTAACTATTAAATTAATCAAATTATTATTTAAATTTAATTTATTCATTCTCTCTAAAAAATTATTAATTAATAAAAATGAATAAAACTAAAATAATTAGTTTTTTATTTAACTAAGATAAAATGGAAAATAAAATTATTAACGATTTATTTGGAAAAGATGGAATGTTATTAGAAATAAATGAAACTGATTTAAACTCAGTTCCCTATAATCCTACAATACTAGCACAAAAATTTTTAAATTATTCTAAACAATATATGGAATATTTACCTCATTGTTTTTGGTCGGGAAAAGAAGCTAAAGAAAAATCTAAAGAATTATTGAAATTTAAATCAGATGCTGATATTTCGTATATTTCTTTATTGTTTAAATATATAGGAGAAAATAAAACAATAAAGAATAATAAACAAATTTCATTTTTAATTTCTAAATTATTCGCATTATATTCAAAGGGACCAGAGGTTATAATTTCATTATCATCTGATAAAAAATCAGAAATTCCAGGATTAACAGTTAGCACAAATTTATGGGAAGCAGAATTACCAATTATAAATTATTTATATCAAATTGGCGAAATCAAAAAAATTAATTTTATGATTTTTTCTTATTCTATTCATTCTATGACCTATAACAAAATAATTTCATTTCAAAAATTAAATATTCCAATATATAGGAGATATTACCATATTTACGATCATATAAACAGTAAAAACTCATTTATTCTTGATACATATGATCAAACAGATTTTGACAATTGGAGAAAAACACCAAATAGAAAAGGAATTAATATTAATATAATTAGAAAGATGATCAAAAAATGGAGAAATAAAAGAAATATAAAGGAAAAATTAATCTTCTAAATTATTTGGAATTTTGGAAAAAACTAAAATGTAAATTATTTAAATAAATTTAAATAATAATGAATAGTGGAAAAGTTTATAATATTCTTAAAAATAATTTGAATAATAATCTAATTAGAATAATTCAAAATTATAATTTAAATTACAAAGATGTTAAATTTAATAAATATATTATTAATTATCATTTAAAAAGAATATCTAATTCTCCATTTATATATAATATTAAGGAATATATGAAAGATATGAAAATATACAACTCACATTATATGAATTATTTTAACAAAAATAAAAAATTTCATACTCACCGATTTCTTTATGAACAACAATTTGCGATTAAATACTTATTATTTTAATAGTAAATTATTTATATTAAAAAACTGAAAATATAAATAATTTATTAACTGATAAATTATTTATTTAATAAATATAAACAGTAATGAATGGTGGAAAAGTTTATAATATTCTTGAAAAGAATTTGAATAATAATCTAATAAAAATAGTTATTGTTTATCTCCTTACATAGTAAGGAAAAATTATAATTTAATAAATTATGAATATGTTAAGTTTAATAAACATATCATTAATTATCATTTTAAAAGAGTATGGATTTCTTTTGACAATCATAATGAAAATATAAAATGGATAAAAAAATATAATAATTTTTTTATAGAATTTTTTAATAACTGTAAAGAAATTTACAAACAACAATTTCTTGATCAAAATATTAAAAACTAAAAATTAAATAATACATTTATTTAATTTATTTAAAATGAATAGTGGAAAAGTTTATCATATTCTTTCTAAAAATTTGAATAATAATTTAAAAGATAAAGATGTTCAATTCAATAAATATATTATTACTGGTCATTTCAGAGTAATATGGAATTCGTATTACAATTGTAAACAAAATACAGAACGAATAAAAACATACAACAAATTTTTACAAAATTTCTTTAATGACAATAAAGAAATTTACAAACAACAAATTGATAATCGAAAATTAAATACATTCATTTTTGTAAATACAAAACAATAATTGCAATTATAATTAGATATAAAAGGATTATTTTTGGAAATATAAAAAGAATAATTAATAGTAAAATGATAACAATAATAGCAGTTCGTTTATATAATTTATTTTCATTTATATGTTTGTAAAAATTTTTCAATTTATTAATTGTTAGATCATCTTCATATTTTTCTTTTAAAATTTTCTTTCCAAAACTATCTAATCTAAATCCCATATCTGAATTAACACCTGGACTATGAATAAAACAAACTTTTTTATTAGTATTTTCATTATATATTCTATCGTTTTTAAATTTATAATCCAACATATTTGATCCTATTGTTCCTATTATTTCTGTATTTGTATCTAATTTAATATCTTCACAATCTTCTTTTACAATCATACACATAATGAGTTGATCATCGGTTATTCCATATTTAGTGGATATATCAATTGCCTTTTTCATTATTTCTATTAATTTATCTACATCTCCCAATATAAAACCAGAATTTAAATATTTATTTTTTTCTTTAACTTTATATTCTTTTTTTTTATGTAAATTATCTAAATATATACATTTTTCTGATAAACAATTAGTTTCTGCTGAAAATATAACTTTTTTTCCAATTTTATAATATTTTGTTAATAATTCTTTTTCAGGACCGCAACATAATACATCATAAGCATCAGTTAAACATGCCAATTTATATTTATTTTTATATTTTAAAAGATATTTATAATAAGCATTAATTTTTGTCATATAATTTTCCCATTTTTCACCTTTACCAACAAATTTATATTTATATTTGTATTTTTTTAATGATCGTTTATAATTATTTAAAAATCTATTATTTTTATTAGCGTATGAAATGATAATTAATTCTCTTTTAGTTTTCGTTCTTTGCCTTGAAGGTAATATATTCATATAATATATTATTGTTTATTTATTAAATTTTATTAATAAATAAGAAATTATAAAACTTAAGAAATCATTTTAATTAACTTTTGATCATTTTAAATAAATTAAACATTTAACTTTTGATCATTTTAAATAAATTAAACTTTAACTTTTGATCATTTTAAATAAATTTTATAAAACATTTTTGTTAAACAGTTTGATCATTTAATAATTTTATAAAACATTTTTAATTTTTAATTGTTAAACAGTTTAATTTTATTCATTTCTATTTTATAAAATATTTATTTTATAAAACATTTTTCCAAATTGTTAATTTTTTTAAAGTTTAACAATTTTTAATTTTTAATTGTTAAACAGTTTGATCATTTTAATTTTATTCATTTCTATTTTATAAATTGTTAATTTTTTTAAAGTTTAACAATTTTTAATTTTTAATTGTTAAACAGTTTGATCATTTTAATTTTATTCATTTCTATTTTATAAATTGTTAATTTTTTTAAAGTTTAACAATTTTTAATTTTTAATTGTTAAACAGTTTGATCATTTTAATTTTATTCATTTCTATTTTATAAAATATTTATTTTATAAAACATTTTTCTAAATTTTTAATTTTTTTAAAGTTTAACAATTTAATACATTTAAAATAAATGATCAAACATTTTAATAAATTAAAATTTCATATAATAACATTAAACGATCATCCAGATCGATTAGATCTATTAAAAAAACAAATTGATAATAAAATAAATTATCAAATTCATAAATTTGATAAAAATAAAATTTCGGCTGAACAAGGTTGTTATGATTCTCATTTATATCTATATAAATATATGATCGAACAGAATTTACCTTACATTATTATATTAGAAGATAATGCTATATTAAATAAATCAATAGATGAGAATAAAATTCTTAATTTTATAGATAATCATAAATTCGATGTATTATATTTAGGTGCATTTATAACTCCATTACAAAAATGTAGTAAATATAAATCAAAAAACATATATAGAACTAATTATGTTCATGGAACTACATGTTATGTTATAAATAGAAAAACATGTGAGAAATTAATTAATAAAAAAGATAGGGAAAAAGCGATTGACATAGAATTATCAAAATTAAATAATGTGTTTATGATCTCTCCACTTATATTTCATAGATCAAATAATATAAAATCAACTATAAATACAAATTATGATAAAATAAGAAATTTTTATTTCAATCCAATTATATATAATTGGATTGAAAAATTATTTTTTAAAGGAATATTATATCAAACAACAATTTTATTATTAACATTATTTGTAATTTTGTTTTTATTATTATTTCAAAAAAGTTTAAAATGGTTTGATCAAATTATTGGTGATATTAAATTTAATAATTAATATTAAATGTTTAATTTATTTAAAATGATCAAAAGTTAAATGTTTAATTTATTTAAAATGATCAAAAGTTAAA
>Ga0302300_1001405_pt1 | contig 13785 bp, 15 predicted proteins | sample III_Palsa_E1_1_FD_198756 | JGI IMG/M metagenome (GOLD analysis project Ga0302300, IMG submission 198756) | Peat permafrost microbial communities from Stordalen Mire near Abisko, Sweden - III_Palsa_E1_1 | ecosystem: Environmental > Terrestrial > Soil > Palsa > Peat permafrost | place: Sweden... | reverse complement strand
TTTTTGGTTATTGGAGGTTTATTATATAAAATAGTAAATTCAGTTATTCTTTTTAATTTATCATCCCAAATATCTTCTAATGTTTTTAATTTTGGATGTTTATTTATTAATTCTGACCATTTAATATAACGATCTGGAAATAATTCTTTCATTTTTCCAGAATAATATACCGTTTTTTGACCTTTAATCCAATTACCGAGTTTGTTTTCTTTATGGAGTTTGTCAATATTTTTATTTTTTTCCATAAATATAGATAATTCATTAAACATTTCAATCCAAATTTCATCCTTTGATTTAAATAAATCTACAAAAGCATTTCTTAAAATTATCCATTTTTCTCGTTTTTTTTCTTTCATAGTATTTGCTTTAAATTTAGAAGTTTGCATGGACATAAAAATTGCTAAACCATGTTCTTTATCATCAATTTCAGCACTTTGTAGTTGTTGAATAACTTCATTTTCATCTTTCATTCTATGTTGTTGTCTAGGTAAAAATATATTTTTTGTTATAAACTGAAATAATAATTCATACATTGTGTTAAATTGATTAAATCTACGATTGATTTTATCTTTATATTTCGTTAAAAATTCTTCCCATCTTATAATTCGTTGGTCTGGCATAACTTTATTTTCATACTGAGTTTTATTCAATTTAAGCCACTTTCCAATAAACTCTAATTTAGTAGGTAATTTGTTATTAGTTTCAACGTAAGTATTTAAGTTAATTATACTAGTATCCCAATATAATTCTTCTTCAATTTCTATTTGTCTTTGTAATTCTCCTTCATCAATTTTTTTATAAATTAGAGATTTAATTACGCTTTTTAAAATATCTTTATTAATAATTTTTTTAAAATCTGATTCCCAAATAACTACTAAATTATAACCAAGATCCTTAATTTTCTGTTCTCTTATTATAGTTTTATCGTATAATTCACCATATGTTGTTTTTGTCATTTTATTTATATCCCCTGGTTTATAAACTTTTGGATTACCGTGCCAATAATCTCCGTGAAATTCGTAAATTGTATTAGTTTCTTTACAATAACCATCTGCATGAGTTTCTAATTCTTTAATATAAAATTCAGAATCATTTAAAGCATGTTGAATCTTTATATTTTCTGTTGCTATTATTTGTTCTAACCAACAAATTGCGATTTTAGAATATCCCTTAGCAGCACATTTATTACACCACTGGCCGTTTGTTATTCTACATAATTGCATACAAAATGGATGTAATAAATCACATAAAAAATGATATTTTTCATTAGTGGATTTAAAAACATCACGAGGGTTTATAATTTCATTATTTTCATTAATATTTTTAGTATAATCCCAGTATTTTGCTTTGTCTGAATATAAAAAAGATTTATTATTACAGACTATACAAAATTCGTTAGTACATAAAACTTTTGCAGTAATTAAACAAGTTGGCGGATATTTTTGAAATAACTCATACCAATTATCGCGTTGATATTTTAACATAATACCTTGATTATATCTCATTAATTGAAGTTTATACCAAGTATATAAAATTTGTTCGTCTTCAGTATTATTTTCTAGATCATGTTCTGGATATTTATTATGAGTTTTTAAATATTCAGATAATTTTTCGAATTTCTCATAGAATAATTTTTCATTAAAACTTAATTCAGTCATTAAAAGACACTTTAGTTTCGTTAGAGGAATGTATTAAGATTTTATTAAAATATTTTCTTTAAAATTTAGGGTTTATTTTTTTTTGTTAATCGAAGTTAAAAAGTTAAAATAAAATATTTTAATATAGAAAAGATCTATATGCAAACTAACCTGACTTCAACAGATCTATGTTCTGAAAATACATCAGCATCCCCATTTTATTGGATTATGCAGTCTGGGCAATATAATAATAATTACGTGGTCGGTGAGGTAGGGGTTTTTTCTAGCGGTGGAGTAAATGGTTCGTTTTTACCTAGCACCCTAGTAAATATTAGCAGTTTTCTCGATGGCCGTGAAAACGTGTTATCGAAGTGTGTTCCGGCTGCTGTATCACTCAAATCAATAAATCAACCAAAACTCTACCCAGTTGGTGGTGGAGCAAACAATACAAATTCTAATCAAACTCAAGAAAACTTTACAAATACTCAAACTGATTCTCCAGCAAACAATACATATGGTCTTCAAGATCCTGCTACAATTCTTATATCAAAATATACAAAAGAAAAACATTCTGCTAACGAACTTTCGGCTATTGATTATAACCGATGGCAACCATTATACTTTGAGCAACAAACGCCAAGATATGTGATTGAAGATCTTGCTGCTGAGCGCGGTGGATTAAATACTAGTAATTATATAAAATCTGCATGGAATAATCAAAATAATGTCGATAATTTTGATAAAGAACAATGTATGACTGTGTTAGATCCCCAACGTGATTGTGGTCCAGAATGTTCTTTAATAACTGGTTATCCGGGGGTTAATCCATTTACTGGAGCAGTTAAGAGAGCAGTTTATAAACCATCTGGAAAACCTATTGGTCAGGCTAATTATCCATTTGATGGGATATCGAGTCAGCAAGTTGTTGCAGTAGGAGCAACAAATTGTGGTCCTCAGAACTTTAGCGGCCCGTTATTTGATCAAGGATCTTGTCCGCCAGTTAAATTACAAGTATTGACAAATCCAAATAATACTAAACAAATGCAGAAGTGGTAAAAAAGTTTTCTAAAGTGTCTTTAAGTTATAAATAATTCTTGACCATTTATTAAAAAATCAGCACATCTTTCAATCATTTTTACATTAACAGCATTACCAATTTGTTTAAAAATATTTTTTTCATCAAATTGAAAATTATCTGGAAATGATTGTAGTTTTAATAATTCTTTAGATCCTAAATATCTGGATTTATAAACAGGAATCATAGACATCGCTACTAATGTTGGAATATAATTAGGTCTTTTAACGCGAATACCAGATCCTCTTGCAGACCATAAAAGATTATCTAAATTATCATCAGATAATTGTGATCCCGCTTGCCACTCAAATTTTCTAACTGCTCCTGACCATTCTGGAATATTTCTTGATTTAATTAGCCATGTCTGTAATACGCTGATATTTGTATTATAAAATAATATGTTTTTATCTATCCAATTTTTATATTTTAAATAAAAAGTATTATCGTGGTTATTATGAGATAAATCAATATCAAACCAATCTGACCATAATGGTATTTTAGGAATTTCTATTTTATTAGTTATCATTATTTTAATAAATTCAGACCATACTTCAGAAACTTTTTTCATTTTATTAGATAATTTATTATTTTTATTATTATGTTCTTCGGGAATTATAATATCTTTAATAAATTTTGTTAATTTTAATTTTGCTTCAGTTGTTTTTGGTATAAATGGTAGATCTGGTAGTGATAACAAAATATCTTTTCTTTTACATAAAATAATAACTCGTTCTCTATTTTGAGGTATGTTAAAATGTAATACATTTAAAATTAGGGGATCTGTATATGTTATATAACCCAATTCGTCAATTGATTTCATAATTATGCCCCATGTATGTCCATTGTTATTAGTAACTAAATTTTTAACATTTTCTAAGATCATATATTTGGGCTTATGAACTTTAACAATTTCACATATATTAAAAAATAAAGTTCCTCTTGTATCTTCTAGACCTTTTTGAAATCCTGCTTTAGAAAAAGAGTTGCATGGAAATCCACCACATAATATATCAAATTTAGGTATTTTTAAGATATCAACTTGACAAATATCTCCTTCTGGTTTTATACCATAATTTTTAAAATAAGTTTCTCTGCAATTATTATCAATATCACATGCAAATACACATTTATATTTTAAATTAACTAATGCTTGATGAAATCCTCCAATACCACAAAATAAATCAATAAATGTTAGAGTTGTCATATAACTTAATTTATTAAGTTTTAAAGATATTTTATAAAACTTAATAAATTAAGTCTTAAGGTTTTTAATTATTTATTAGGATCTTTATTAGGATCTTTATTAGGATCTTTATTAAAAGTGATTAGTTGTTGGACTGTATAAATTTCAGATATTTTAGGTAGTTCGATAAATAAATTATTAGTTAGGGAATATTGAATCATTTTATAAATATCTTTCGATTTAATTATGGAATTAGATTTATTATTTGAAATTAATGTTATATTGTTTTTACAATAATCTTTATCAATTAAATAAAAACCAGATTTAATAATTTCAGTAAAATCTGTTTTAGTTTTCCACATTTGACCAGTAGTAATTATATATAAAAATATATCAGTAGTAAAATATAATTTAGATTCATTTGGTTTTGGATTTTTTGACCAATCAAGAGCCAACGATGATGTTGAACTTGGAGTTAGTTTTTTAATTGATAATGGTTTATCTAAAATTAACATATCACTTTCACCAACATTATTACTTTTATAATCTGGTATATTTTCTTGTAAAAAATATTTTAACAAATATTCAATAAAAATTCCCGACATTAATCCAGAACCAGTTCCCGTAGTTTTTAAATATTTCTCTGTACATATAATCTTATTAACAAAATCCTGATATTTTGATTTAGGGATTTGTAATAACAAATTCTTAATATTTATTAAGGACATAACGTCAAAAGTTATTGACTAATAAAGACAGTTTCGTTAAAATTTATCAGGGTTTTATTAGGGAGTTTTATTTTTTTAACATCATTGGTTTATGACTTAATTTATTAAGTCTTATGACTTAATTTAAGTCTTATAACAAAAATATCTATACCCTTTAGGATATAAATTATTTGGTGCTAAAATAAAAATACCAATTAGAAAAAATTAGATCTTTATCTATTAGTTCTGTTTCTTCAAATAATTCATTAAATCAAAAAAGTCTAAAATCTATGAAAAAACGCAAACGAAAATGTGATAATTGTTTATCTGATCATAGAGTTTGTGATAGAAAATATCCTTGTAAAAGATGCCAAAGAATTGGTAAAGTTTGTCATTATGATTTAATGAGAATTAGGGATGGGATTCTAAAATATTATTAAAAATTAACTATGACGTTAAATTCGTTAAATAATTATAAAAGAATTATTTAACAATGGATAAAGTTCCTATAAATGAATTAAGTCTTGGACAAAAAATTAATCTAATTGGTCAAAATAAAAGCAAAAAACAAGATAAAGTGTCTCTTAACGAAACTAAAGTGTCTCTTAACGAAACTAAAGTGTCTCTTAACGAAACTAAAGTGTCTCTTAACAAATTAAAATGTGATGTTTGTAATACTAAAAAACGCGTAAGCACAGTTGAATGTCCTTATCAAAAAGAAATTTATAATAAAATTGTTCTCACTAATTTATGTGGTGATTGTTATCAAGAAAGTCGCAATGATATTTAAAACTTAATAAATTAAGTTAGAAAGTTTGTTAATAATTTCTTAGTAATTATTAAACAAACCTTTAACAAACCTTTAACATGACATCAACCCCAATTCAACAAACTTCAACGCCAATTCGTCAATCTTATAAAGAACCTTTACCATTATCTTCGGATTTTTTTAATAATTCTAATGGACTTGTTTATACCATTAGTTCCGATTGGTCATCTAATCAAAACTATAATGGAGTTCGCCCACCACAACATCAATTAATTTATAACGAATCTCAACCAAATTATTCAGAATTACCTAATCCAACTGTTAATAATTATAACATCATTAAAATAAATTCCCTTAGAGAACCATTCGCAATTGAACAATTAGTTAATCAATACGGGTCTAATACTGTGCCAAGATTAGGGACAACTTTAGGAACTTTCCGTTAGATACTCCATAAATTAATTTTTTCTTTTTTAAGGAGACATCTAGAACAATCTAACTGTTCTTCTTGATCTTTACAATAAGCACATTTTTTTATACTTTTAATTTTTTGTGTTAAAAATATAGAAAATCCGTCATTGATATCTTCCATTGTTAAAATTTTTGATAACGGTTCTTCAATAATTCGTTGTTTTTTTCTAGGTTTTTCGTTAGATATTAAAAAATTTCGACGGGCATAACAAATTTTACAACGATCTAATAAATTTTTAGTATCTCCCCCGTTGCCATCAAATTTTTCAATATTTTTTTTAAATAGATCTAACAAACCATCATCTATTAAGGACCATTGTATCTTAGAATCACCTAATTGTTTCCTGAATATTAATGATAATTCTTCTGGATTATAGTTATCTATATTAAATTTCCATGGAAAACGTCTCTTAAGTCCGCTATTTTGTTTAAAAAAACATTTCTCGATTTCATTTTCATAACCTGCAATAATACAAATTAGATTTGAAACATTTAACGATAAATATTCATTAATAGTATCAATGCATTCTTTAGAATATGAATCATCACCATCACCAGAACCTAATGAATATGCTTCATCTATAAGTAAGATTCCACCAGAAGCCAAATTAAGAACTTTTTTAGTTTTAATAGCAGTTTGTCCTAAAAAATCAGCAATAAGGTCAGCCCTAGATACCTTTATTACTGTATTTTTTGTAAGAAGACCAAGTGCTTGATAAATTTTCGCTAATATATTAATAACAGTAGTTTTACCGACCCCTGGCGGACCTGAAATAACTGCATTAAGAAAGGTTTCGGGACTCATTAGATCTTGAATAAAAAATAATATTTGATTAATTAGAATTTCTTTAAATGATTTTAAACCTATAAGATTATTTAATTCTTTAAGCGAAAAAACTAGATCTTTTTGATTAGAAGACACTTTAGTTTCGTTAGGGATATCTAAAATATCTATTAGGTCATCTAACGTTGTCAGGGGTCCTTTTAGTGGTTTAGTTATAAATTTCATTAAGAAATCTCTAATGATTATTTAGGGTTTTTAATAATTTATTAAATAATTTATGCCTTTTTTAATAAAATATGATCTTTAATTTTGGTTTCTCTTTTAATGGCTTTTTTAATTTTATGGATAATTTTTAATTCATTTAGAGTTAAATTTGGTAAATCCATTTCTACGTTAAGTCTTAGTAATTTCTCAACGATGACTAAACAATTTTCAGTTTCTTCTGGATCTTTAGCAAAACCATCAATAGAAGTAAATTCACCGTAAGCACCCCTAGTAGCCAATACTAATGCTTTAGTTTCAATTCGTTCAGCAACACCCTCTTGTTTTATAAGGAGATCAAACATATCAACGGAACCTTGTGCAGAAGCAATAGTAATAGCATCATCTAAAATAGTTGCATTATATTTAATTAAAACTTCAACAACTTTATAATGTCCTCCATATACTGCTTGTGAAAGAGCACACTCACATATAGGAACTCCGTGTTTAACCATATCTTTAACAGCAGTAAGATTACCTACTAGGGACGCTTTACATAAAGTCATACCATATTTTTCGTAATATTTATCTTGAATTTCTTCCAGATCTTTTTTATTAAGAGCAGTTTCAGTACGACATAATGGACAATTATCGGAATAATCGCTATTATTTTCAATACATTTTTTATGAAAGATATGACTACATTCTAATGTAATATTTAGATTACCTTTAAGAATTTCATGACAAATGGAACAAATATCATCATTGGGGCTTGCCTTCGGATCATGATTAATGACTTTAGACATCTTGGGAAAGGATTTTAATTTTATTAACAAATTTCTAGGGTATTTTATTTTTTGAAACGAACTTTAATCGCTGTAATCATCGTCATCATCATTATTATCTTCTTCATAAACGAATTCAGTATCTTCTTCGATAGTGATTTCAGGTTCTTTTTCAATTTCGATGATATCTTTTGGATCATCATCAATATCGCTTTCAGATTCTTCTTCAGATATTTCGGAATCTGTTTCTAAGATATCTAAATCAATATCGAGGGAATCGGTTGTTTTAATTCGAGGAATAGAAACTTTTAATAAATTTGTTGATGAATTTTTAGTTTTCTTTTTAGAAAGATGTCTATATAAATTAGGGAATTCTGTGGCTAGTGAGTTATAAAGTAATTGCTCTGAAGAATTTTTAGTAGGTTCAATAGGTTTTAAAGATATTTTTGGAATTTGATTAGAATGATCATGTTTAATACCATCATTATTGGCATGATTAATACCATCAATTTTATTTAAAATAAAACTAATAAGTTTATTTTTATCTTTAACGATATCTTTTAATTCAAAATCTATATCATCGTTATTAAGAATTTGTTTAGTTAATAAAATCATCGAACTTAATTTTTCATAACTTGGATATTTTTCAAAAACTTTAATTTTATCTAATAGAAGTTCTTTGTCGATTGTTATAGACATCTAATAATTTATTAATAAATATCTAAGGTTTTTAATTATTTATAAACAAACCTACAAACTCAACTCATCAAATTGAACTTGATATAAAAAGGTAATAATATTATCCCGAATCATATTAGTGTCATTATCAACGGTAGGGTCATTTTCTTTAATTGATTTGTTAATAGTGTTAATAGTTCGAGAAATAAGTAAAGAAGCCGCTTCTTTAGATTGCGATACTAATCTCCTAAAATAAGATCGAAATATCATAAAAAGTATATTATTTAATGTTATGATGGCGTTAGATCTACGAACTCTATCTTCTATTAGTATTCTCATCTTATCTATAGTATCATCTAAAATTCTTTCAAGAACTAATATATTATCTTCAGTTTCTTTTTTATGTTTATAATATTTTACATTTTGCGATGCTTTAAATACAGATTTAAATGGTTGTTTATAGTGTTTCTTTAAGTCAATACTAGATTTATCTAATTCTATATCGATTTTTCTAAGGATATCTTCGGAATATTTTTCACGAGTTTTTGGATCTCTGAAATCTCCAGTAGTAATTAGGTAGGATGCTAGATCAATTAGATTGTAATAAATAAATAAAATAGATCCTTTTGGTTTAAATACAAAATAAGGATATGCTGCAGAAGTCATACTAATTGGACATAATTTATCATCTAATGCTTTTCTACGACGAAACCAATTTTGAATTTTTTTAGTAACAAAATGTTTTACAATTATCAAAACTATATCGTGTTTTTTTGGACTGTTTTTTAAAGATATTTTAAATATTTTACAAATTTTTTTTAAGGAATTAAGTGTCATCTTTTCTAATTCTTTTTGTTGAGAAACACCTAACCCTGACATTCTTTATAATTAACAAACAATTTAAAAAATTTAAAAAACTCTAACAAACTATTAGCGTTTTACTATGGAACCAATTGATGATTTAGAAAAACATATAATATTTAATAAAGTTGAAGAACAAAGTGTTAGGAAATCATTAAAATATCGAATAAAATTTCAAAAATTATTAGAAAATATTATTTGTATTGATATGTTAAATATAATTTTTGATTATTGTCCCGATTTTTTAGGCTCGACAATGATACAAACTCTATCAAAAATTACGAAATATAGAGAGTCTTATGATTCATTAAAAGCATTAAGTCCAACAATTATTTCAACTAGATTAGAGGAAATCTTTAAAATTGAACCAAATGTTGAATATATAATAAAAAGATGTGGAGATTTAGTCTGTAATTTTAAATTTTTGATAATTGGGGTTTTATTACATAAAGATTCTTTAATTTATGTTGAAATATTAAATCGACAATTTCGATGTATCGTTAGTTATATGGGTCCAAATACTATATTAACAACAAATATAGAACCTATTGCATTAATTTCTGCTCAGTATTCAAATATTTCTTATAAATTAGTTGTCCCTAATATAATTAAAACAGAAATATATCTTTCAGTAGATTATATTATGCTTAATAATGAATATCGAAGAAATGTAGCGTGTAAAAAAAATATAGATAATAATGGGTTTATTTGTTATGGTGGTATAATATTTTATTTTAAAGATAAAGGTATATATTATGGACCTAATCATATTTTACATAAATATTCTAACGAAATACAGAAATATTTTAACGAAATACATAAAAATATTGGTCTAGAAATTATTTACGGTATTAGAGAAATTATTAATATCCCTAAAAATATCTAGTATATTATTAAAAGACTTTTAAAAGACTTTTAAACAATGATCTCTTCAATTATTTTTATATTTATCGTATTCTTTATAATATTATTCGTAATAATTAAACCACAAATTCGAGAAGGTTGGGATGGAACTGGACTTGTTTTTAATATTCCTCCTAATTGGTTTATAAAACAAGATTATAATCCTAGCGATTGGGTTGTAAAAACTTATAATGAAGCAATTCAGCCAGATTGCCTACCTTATAGTAAAGCGGCTAAATGGGGGTCCCTAGAAAATCTAAATTATTTAGGTTCGGCACAACGCTTCTGGAGATTTTAACGAATGTCTTTAATATAACTTTCGATATTCAATTTCACGACCATTCTGTTTGGCATTTTCAATTCCATATGACATCCCATTAGAAATTCCTAAATCAGTATAAACAACTGTTTTTTGTGCTAAAGAACCCCATGCAAGTCCAGCATTAATTCCTAGAGATCTTTCTTCAGGTATTTTATCGTCTAATATTTGAGTATATAATAAATGACTCGCTAAAGGGGCTTCACCTCTTTTTAATGAATCTTTCATACATAATCTAGCATAATCAATATTTAACTCAACGGATCCAGCATAAGGACTTTCAATGATAACTAGGATCATTAAGTTTTATAACAAATTTATACTTAGGGTTAAGAATTATTTGAAAAATTGTCAAATGATCCTAGAAACCTTTGAATTTTTAGACAATCAATGTTCAATAGGGAAATCTAAAATAGTTGCTAGTGGGACTAAAAAACAAATTCTTAAATATCTTCGAAAAAATATAAGAAGACATATCGGAAAATTTCTTTATGCACAAGACAAATTAGATTTTGGATTTGGTGAATTTAATAGACATTATATTATAAATTCTATACAGGAGGATTATAATAATAATTTTATAATAAAAGATTCTGATAAAGTATTAGCATTGTGTTTAGATACACCTTTAAATTATGGTATTAACTATGTATTTGAATATTTTAATAAAAATTTATCAGTCTGTGTAGAAACTGATTATAATAATGTCCTTATAATTATGAAAAGAAATAGACAAATTTTATTAAGATCTAAATTATGTTTAGATTTATGTAATAAAGTAATATCTTTTCTAAATATTTCAAATAATTTTTAACCCTAATTCTTAATAATTATTTAGAATATGTCTAATCAATTCTATGAAGTTATTTCAGTTAGAGAAATTGGTCAAACAACCGTTGATGAATATGTATATGATCTTGAGACCGAGGATGGCACATATTTAGCGGGCGATGATATTGTTCTAAAAAATACTGATAGCACTTATATTGCGTTTGATATTGATCGTTCCAAATATATTTCAGATATCAATAATAAGTTTGATGAGGAAGCGTATATGACTGAACAATTTAGAATTAGCCAAGAAGCGGCTGAATATGTATCAAGTCATTTTAAAGACCCAATTAGAATGGAATTTGAAAAAACTATGATGCCTTTTTTTTTATATGCTAAAAAACGTTATGCATATCAAGAATGGATTCCTAAACCAATTGCGAATGGGTTTGAAAAGCCTAAACCATCTAAAGATCTTCAATATAAAGGTCTTTCGATTGTTCGTCGAGATTTTTGTCCATTAATTAAAGAAGTTTGTGGAAATTTATTTGACATTTTAATGAAATCTTATAAAAATGATCCAAAATATAATGAAAATATGTCAGAAATAGAAGCACAAAATTTGGCTAAAGAATTGGCAATTTCATATGTTCAAGAAGCAATTAGGAATTTATTAGATAATAAAGTGCCTATTGAAAAATTAATTATTACAAAAAGTTTAAGAGATACCTATAAAATTGATGGAATGGGTATTAAATGGTCAAATGGACTTTGTCGAGAACATAATTTTGAAAAAGAAAAAGGTTTTCCTTGTAAAAATTGTAAAACGTGTATTAAAAACTCTAAAGAATGCAAAAAATGTCAAGATAATTTTGCGGAACTTACTCAACCACATGTTAGAATTGCTCAACGATTACGATTAAAAGATCCATTAAATGGTCCAAAACCACCTGATAGAGTCCCTTTTTTATTTGTCATACCAAAATTGATTCAAGAAAAAAATATAAAATTATTAAAACAATGCGATATTACTGAACACCCTAATTATATTAAAGATTCGGGGCTAAAAGTCGATACTTTATATTATTTTGAACATCAATTAAAAACTCCAATTAAACAAATTTTTGACCTAATTACTAATTCCGAAGTTATTTATGGAGATTTAATTATGTTAAAAAATAAACAAAATCCTATTACAAAATATTTTAAAACTACAATTGCTTAAATTTTTCAAAAATTATTTATAAAATCTTTATATAATTTTCGAATATTCCGTTGTTTTTCATAAAGAGTTTTGAAAGTTTGTTAGTGTCTTCATTATTAGAGGGCTTGCACTCGTTATTAGAGGGCTTGCACTCGTTATTAGAGGGCTTGCACTCGTTATTAGAGGGCTTGCACTCGTTATTAGAAATATTTAATTTTTTATTAAGAGTATTTAGATTTATTTTAGAAATATTTAAAGATTTTTTCGGAATTTCTTTTAAAATTTGGTTAGAAGTTAAATCCTTAATAACATCAATACTGGAAATAGTAGAAACTTTTGAAGTAGATAACGTTTCAAGTGGTTTTAATTCATGACAAACGATACATAATAGAGGTCTAGAACTCAAACTCGAACTCGTTAATAGAGGTCCTTCATTGCTAGTTAATTCTTCATCCCGAATTAAATTTCGATAAGTTTGTTCCATATGATTTTCAATAGTTCCGTTAGTGAAGTGAGACCAAATATGAACATGAGTATCGGTTGGATCATAGTAGGCTACTGACTTATCAGTAATTCTTTGACCATTATATAAAGGTTTTATAGACTTTTTAGAAACTTTAGTTTCGTTAGGTTCTTCTACGATACGCTTCATTATTAGTTAAAAGTTTTCTAAAAGTTTTCTAAAAGTTTTCTAAAAGTTTTCTAGGGTTTAATTTTATTTATTTAGACACTTTAGACACTTTACAATATTAAAAACCCAATTGTTATAGAACCTCCTGTAATTGAAGCACCGGTATTAGCGACAGTTATTTGAAAGGATCCTACTTGAACGTTAAATACATTTACAGAAAAATTATGTGTCGCTGAACTACAATCAGATACAAATGGAATTATTATAGTAGCATTAGTGGATAGATTATAATTAGTTATAGTCATTTGACTAACTTGACCAGATGTTAATGTAATTGGTGAGAGATTTATTTTAAATTGAGTATAATTTGCAGCAACAGTTGTAAAACCAACATTATTAATTGTAGGAATATTTGTTAAAGATAAAGAACCAGTTTCTAATGAGTTTGTTTGTATTATTCCACCAGATATCGAACTACCATAACCATCAGTTATAATCGATGCTGTTATAGTATTTGGGATTTCAATATTTCCGTTTAAAAACATACTAACATCATTTTCATATGTATAAATAACTGCTCCTTCAGACGAATCTGATCCAACAATTAGGAAACCATTATAAAGTGAAACAGAACTACCTAATTCAAGTATATTAAAAACTGTAGTTAATTTTGCAGTTTGAGTCCAAATTGACGGACTACCTGAACCATTTGATCCTGATCCTTGAAATATCCAAACAGCCCCTAGTGAGTTATTATCAGCAAAACCACCAATTGCTGCTGTATAAACATCATCAATATTTAACGA
>Ga0302300_1001402_pt1 | contig 13797 bp, 10 predicted proteins | sample III_Palsa_E1_1_FD_198756 | JGI IMG/M metagenome (GOLD analysis project Ga0302300, IMG submission 198756) | Peat permafrost microbial communities from Stordalen Mire near Abisko, Sweden - III_Palsa_E1_1 | ecosystem: Environmental > Terrestrial > Soil > Palsa > Peat permafrost | place: Sweden... | reverse complement strand
GCCGGGTTAGATACAGCGACTTTTGAAATGTTACAAGTTGTCTGAACCGGAATTCCGGATTTTTTGAATTTACAGAATTAGCTTATTATTCCGTAAATTTCTTGATTCTAAAAATCCTGATTCTGACAGAAAAAATTCTATTTTTACCCAAAAAACCACCTATTTTAAAAAGATGACATACGTACCTTCTGCTGATAGATATAAAAACATGCAATACCGCCGTTGCGGTAAAAGCGGCATCCTGTTACCAGCAGTTTCGCTGGGATTGTGGCACAACTTTGGCCATGTGGATGTGATGGAAAATTACCGCAAAATTTTGCACCTGGCTTTTGATAGCGGTATCACCCATTTTGATTTGGCCAACAATTATGGCCCGCCCCCGGGTTCGGCTGAGACTAATTTTGGCAAATTATTAAAAGAAGATTTCAGCGCTTACCGTGATGAGCTCATTATTTCGACCAAAGCAGGCTACAATATGTGGGAAGGCCCTTATGGCGAATGGGGATCAAAGAAATATTTAGTATCCAGTTTAGACCAGAGCCTTAAACGCATGGGGCTGGATTATGTAGATATTTTCTACCACCACAGACCAGACCCCGATACGCCACTTGAAGAAACTATGGGCGCTTTAGATCTGATCGTTCGCCAGGGCAAGGCTTTGTATGTAGGTATATCTAACTACCAGGCAGATGAAGCTGAGAAAGCTATAAAAATATTAAAACAGTTAGGCACACCATGCCTGATCCACCAACCAAAATACTCCATGTTTGAGCGTTGGGTTGAAGGTGGTTTATTGGATGTTTTGGAGGCTGAAGGTGTGGGTTGTATACCATTTTCGCCATTGGCACAAGGTATGCTGACTAATAAATACCTGCATGGTATCCCTGAAGATTCACGCGCTGCAAAAGCAAGCGGCTTTCTGCAAACCAGCCAGATTACACCGGAGCGTTTAGAAGAAATTAAACAACTGAACGAATTAGCTAAACAACGCGGGCAATCATTAGCGCAAATGGCATTATCGTGGATATTAAAAGATCCTCGTGTTACATCAGTATTGATTGGCGCCAGCAAGCCTGAACAATTGGCGGATTCGCTGAAATGTTTGGATAATATTGTTTTCTCAAAAGAGGAATTGGAAAAAATTGAGGGGATATTGAAATAAAACCTTTTTACCTTGTCATTGCGAGGAGGAACGACGAAGCAAACTCGTTGCTGTGCATATTCGCTATGCTTGCGACGAGTTTGCCGCGCTACGCTCACAATGACATTTATTTATTAAGATGAGCGATATTAACTGGGGAATCATCGGTTGCGGTGATGTAACCGAAAAAAAAAGCGGGCCAGCATTTAACAAAGTGCCGGGCAGTAAACTTGTTGCTGTTATGCGCCGCGATGCTGAAAAAGCCGAAGATTATGCCAAAAGACACCATGTAGAAAAATGGTATAGCGATGCGGATAAAATGATGGCGGAAGCTGGTATAAACGCCTTGTATATTGCTACTCCCCCGTCGTCGCATCTGGATTATGCGGTATCAGCATTAAATAAAGGTTTTAATGTTTATGTGGAGAAGCCGGTCACCCGCAATGCTGCTGAAGCTGAACAAATGGCGGAGGCTGTTAAAAAAAGTGGTCTAAAACTTACCGTAGCACATTATCGTAGAGCAGTGCCTATGTTTTTACATGTAAAGGCTTTACTTGATAGTGATGCTATAGGCGACGTACGTACTGTGCAAATACGCATGTGGCAAGCGCGTAAACCAAAATTAGTGGCTGATGTAGCTACTAACTGGCGAATACAGCCTGATGTTTCGGGCGGTGGATATTTTCATGACCTGGCGCCTCATCAGCTTGATTTGATGTTGTATTATTTTGGCGAGCCTGAATTTTATAATGGATTCTCACTGAATCAATCGGAAGCAACTCCAGCGGATGACCATGTATGCGGACAGATATTGTTTAAAAACAAGGTAGTGGTTAATGGTTCGTGGTGCTTTAATGTGGCGGAAAGCGAAACCATTGATAGTTGTGAGATTATCGGCACAAAAGGAAAAATAACGTTTCCTTTCTTTGGCAATTTTGTCACCCTAAAAACGGGGGATGAAGAAAAGACTGTTGAATTTATTCACCCCGAACATATACAGCAACCTATGATCACCAAAATTGTGGCTTACTTTAAGGGCGAAGGGCCTAACCCATGCACTATTGAAGAAGCTGTTACTTTGATGAAAATTATGGATGCTTTTACTTTAACATAATAGCTAAATTATTTAATGGAACCTTTAGACCTACCTTATCCCGATGAATTACAGAAAAACAATGAACATGTGCTTAAACCCTCAAAAGAGTTCAAGACGCATGTTTTTAACGTAGTTAATTCCATCGCATTATTTGCAGTAATATATTTACTGCTGTTTATCTGCGCAATAGCTATAGCTGGTGGTATGATCGCACTAGGGGTTGCTCTCATGTCAAATATTTTTGCATTTCTTATTTTGATACTAGGTGTAGGTTTAATATTGTCAGGGGTGATGCTTATCTTTTTCCTGATCAAATTTTTGTTTATAAAAAGCGCTCCTGTTTCCCGTGATGAGATTACCGAAGTTCAGCAACCTGAATTGTTTAATTTTATCCGAAAACTAACCATTAAATCAGGGGCTCCATTTCCTAAACATATTTACCTCACCCCCGAAGTTAATGCAGGTGTATTTTTCGACTCAAGTTTTTGGAGTATGTTCTTTCCTGTTAAAAAGAATTTAAACATTGGTTTAGGTTTAGTTAATGTAGTTAATGTATCAGAGTTTGAAGCCGTTTTAATGCATGAATTTGGGCATTTTTCCCAAAGAAGTATGCGATTCGGCAGTTATGTTTATAACCTAAACAAGGTACTTTATAACATGCTTTATGAAAATAATGGTTATAAAAAAATGCTAAATGCATGGGCAAGATGGCATTTTATTTTGCGATTATCTGCAATGCTTAATGTAAAAATTGTAGAAGGCATACAATATATTCTAAAAAAACTACACGTAAATATTAATAAAACCCACCTTGGCCTTTCCAGAGAAATGGAGTTTCATGCGGATGCTATAGCTGCATATTATGCCGGATCAAACAATATGATATCTGCTTTAAGGCGTATTGATATTGGAGATAATAGTTACAGAATTCTATTAAATTTTTTGAGTCAGCAATTAAACAACGGCTATCGTTCGGACAATATTTACTCTGCTCAGCTGGTAGTACTAAATCATCTTTCAGAGAAATACAATTTAACTATTGACGCAGAGGGCTTACCGATAATAAATAAAGCTATTACCGCACTGTACAATTCACAAGTAATCATTGATGATCAGTGGTCATCGCATCCTACAAATAATGATCGCGAATACAATTTAACCAAACTCAACATTATTAACAGCACTGTAACTAAACCAGCATGGTCACTTTTCACAAACATTGGAGCACTACAAGAATACATCACCCAAACGTTATACACGACTGTTGATGACAAAAAAGCGTTAAATATTGATGAATTTAAAACCAGGTTTAATGAGGAGATAAATACCAGCATTTATAACAAAGCGTATAACGGATTTTATGATTCGCGTTTAATTAATGCATTTGATGTTGACCAAGTTATCAATGCCGAAAATTTCCCAAAAACCAGTTTTGAGATATTACTCAACGATGAAAATTGCAACCTGCCATTAGCAATTACCGGATTGCAGAAAGATATTGCCTTATTAGAGATGATAAATAACAATGAGGATAGTACTTTCGAGTTTAATGGTATAAAACATAGTCAACATGATGCTTATAATATAAAAGAGCATTTGTTGGAACAACTGGAGAATACCAAACAAAAACTAGCCGACCTTGATAAGGATGTGTTTTTATTTTTTTATTCCTTAGCCGGGAATGATGCTTTAAAACAAAAAATAGCAGATGATTATAAATGCATTTTCAAGTACCAAAAAAACGCGGAAACCGATTACGATTTATATAATAGTATAATGCAGGATATGAGCCCGATCTATACTAAAATGAAACCTGACGCTATTTATACTACACTGAATAAAGTTTATGATAGGGAGGATAATCTAAAAACACGCATTAAAGACATCTTAAAAGATGATGAAATCAGGTTGTGCATTACTGAAAAGCAAAAAAAAGATATTGAAACCTATCTTTCATACGGTTGGATTTACTACGATCCACCTTCCTATGATAATAAGGCTATCGATATTTTTAATAGTGGCTTAAACGCGTATATTTCATCAATTTCGGAGCATATATTTATAAAAAAGAAATCCTTGTTTGACTTTCAGCTTAACTTGATGAATTAATAATCTGCCCAAAATTAGGAATTGTTTTTTTGAAGATATTATTACCGTGTATTTGTAGTATCTTCAAAACATATACTACCAAACCATGTTACCCTAAAAATAATTTCAATATGGCAGTAAAAAAAGCTACCCATCCTTTTTACGAAAAACTTTCATTAGTACTTGTCGGGCTCATCGCATTGGGTTACCTGGTAATTCAGGCTAAGGATGTACTTGATCCGCTGATGTTTGGCTTTTTGTTTGCTATACTTTTATTACCTATATCGAACTTTTTCGAGCGAAAATGCCATTTGCCACGCAGTGCATCGTCATTGTTATCTATACTGTTACTTATTGGTTTTGTTTTTGGCATTGGCTACCTGGTTGGTTCGCAGGTATCAAATTTGGCCGATGACTGGCCACAATTAAAAAGCCAGGTTTCTGATTCTGTTATCAATTTGCAGGGTTGGGTATCGAGCGCGTTCCATATAAACGCTGCCAAACAAATGACCTATGTAAACAATACAACCAAAAAGATCATTGCATCTGGCACTAGTGTATTGGGTACTACTTTCGGTGCAATATCATCGCTTATGTTGTTTTACGTATTCATGATGATATTCACGTTCTTTATACTGTTCTACCGCAGGTTGCTTTTCCGGTTTATTGTATGGGTATTTGATGAAAACAACAAATCGATTGTAGTGGATATTGCCGAAAATATACAAAGCATTTTAAGACAATATATATTGGGTCTATTCTTGGAAATGGGTATTGTCTCCACGGTTGCTTGTACTATTTTCTGGATCATCGGCATAAAATACGCGGTGCTACTGGGGCTGCTTGTAGGCCTGTTTAATATTATACCTTACCTGGGCATTTTCTCGGCCTTATTATTAAGTTCTATCATCACATTTGCAACAGGATCTGTTAAAGATGCGATAGAGGTTGCCGTAAGTGTCATAGCAATACATGCAATTGATTCAAACCTGCTACTACCAACTATAGTAGGTTCAAAAGTACGCCTTAACGCGTTAATTACCTTTTTAGGGATTGTTATTGGTGAGATGATATGGGGTTTATCGGGCATGTTTTTATCAATCCCGACCATCGCTATTTTTAAAATTATCTTCGACCGCGTTGAGACCCTTAAACCTTGGGGATTTTTGATGGGTGGCAGCTACGAGTATAAGGCCTCGGCAGAAAAAGACATGAAAACTGAGTAAAATCTTAACTTATCTGCCTGTACACTGCATAAGCTACGGTTAAAAAATAAGCCAGTAACACCAGTGTATTTACTACCAATAGCCAGTTTAAATCAACTTGCTTGTATTTTTTTATGGTACACAAAACCAATAGTGTAACAAAACCCACTATTAGTATAGATGGGAACGCGAGTGTCCATTTTTGATGGACGACAAACTGAAAGTTTTGTAACTTTGGGTTGCTTCCCTCTAAAAATGGAATGGTAGAAATAAGCAACAGCAAAAGAAATACACGTACAACAGCTTTTGCCGCAATTTGACTGATTTTCATGATCGGCCTAAATTAAATAAAAAATATTTATCCTGATATGTTTCGCAACCGTACCCTCATCGCCATCCTGCTTTTATCTATTTTCGCTATACCCGTTTCTGCACAAATCAAACCTGCAGCATCAATTAAAATTGTCCCGCTTGGTGTAAAAGGTGGTATTGACGAGAGTAACCTATCGGCCTACATGGTAGCCGCTGCTGGTACTAATAATTACATTTGTCTGGACGCCGGCACATTACACTATGGCATTGAAAAAGCCATAAGCAACGGCGTATTTAATATACCTGCTGAACAAGTGCTAAGGAGATATATTAAAGATTATTTTATATCTCACGCTCATCTAGATCATATAGCAGGATTAATTATCAATTCGCCTGATGATACGGCCAAAAATATTTACGCATTAGCCAGTTGCATAAAAACCATCCAAACTGATTATTTTACATGGGAAAGTTGGGCTAATTTTGCTGATGAAGGCGAAGCGCCTCAAATAAAAAAATATCATTATGAGGTGCTTATGCCGGATAGCATCATCGCCATAAAAAATACAGCGATGACGGTGCGTGCATTTCCTTTAAGCCATTCTAACTTAACAAGTACTGCTTTTTTGGTTAGAAGTAATGATGCCTATATTTTGTACCTGGGTGATACCGGCCCGGATGAGATTGAGAAAAGCCACAATCTGCATAATTTGTGGGTAGCTATTGCTCCGCTGGTTAAAGCAAAAAAATTAAAGGCTATAATGATTGAAACATCATTCCCTGATGAACAGCCGGATAAGACATTGTTTGGCCATTTAACCCCTCATTGGTTAATGAATGAAATGAATAATTTGGCAGGCTTAACCGGAAAAGACCAATTAAAAGGTCTTAACGTTATTATTACACACGTTAAACCGCCACAATTAAGTATAAATAAGCTCAAAGCACAGCTTCAAACTGAAAACAACCTTAAGTTAAATCTCATCTTCCCCGAGCAGGGTAAGGCTATTACCTTGTAAACAATTTTCCTTTCTGAATATTATACCATTAATCGCTTGATAATTAACAGTTTTTACATTTCGTAATAGTTAATTAATTATTTAACGACAACTTATTCAATTCTATATTCGTAATAGGTGTTATGAAAGGCTATGTTAATATTCCAAAAAATATTTATGTAAAGCGTTGCAGGGAGTGTGGTGCGCGCCCGATTATTGCCTTAATAAACGAGGGTGCCTACGTAGTAAAATGCCCAATTAGCGATAAACATTACCATACTCAACCAGGCTTAATAGACCTGGAAGACTGGAATCAACACAACCCGTCTTCAAACGATTACAACATGAATAGTATGTCGACTATTTAAATAAATAACTACTGACCATTATTGAATAAATCATTGTAATTAAGGCATTTTGCTTATAATTACATTACTAAACCTAAAACTGATAAAACCTAGTTAGTTAATTAATGAATAAGTTAAAGCTTTTAATAGGGTACGATGACCCGGAACTCACGTTAGAAAATAAACTATTTAACGCAGTTGCTTTAATTATCAGCTTTTACATGCTGTTATCTTTTATTATCAATATCATATTAGGATACAGCATTTATTTAGACATCACAATTATATTAGTAGGGCTATTATCCTGCTTTGCATACTACCGTAGCCGCTATGTTGGCTACCAGGAAAATACCGTCTTAGCCTATGTTACTGTAGGGATATTATTATTTATTCCCGGCTGGTTTTTTAACGGCGGTGTAGAAGGATCGACCCCACAGGAGGGTATTTTTCTAATTTCATTGATCATTATTCTGCTTCAGCGCAAATACCATCTTTTTTTTATTGGTGTGATAATCGCGCTATTTTTGGGTTGCTTTTTTACTGAAAGGCTTAATCCGCATTTAGTTTCACTACCCTCCACCCTTACTAAAAAAGAAACTGATATTATTACATCCGCGGTGATGGATATTTTGATAATTGGCCTTTTGCTGAGTGTATTGAAGAAGAGTCATGAAAATGATAAATTTTTATTAGTTAAACAGCGCGAAGAATTACGATCATCACAAGTAGAATTATCAACTGCTAAAGATCAGGCAGAGGCTGCCACGTTTGCCAAATCAAACTTTTTGGCAAATATGAGTCATGAAATCCGTACACCTTTAAACGGTATAATTGGCACAGCGCAATTACTATCCACTTCGGAATTATTACCGGGGCAACAGGAATTACTTCAAACTCTAAATACTAGCAGCAGTTTGTTGCTCAATATCATTAGTGATATACTTGATCTATCAAAAATTGAGGCTGACAGGCTGGTAATTATACCCACAACGGTTGATATACGTGAATGTATAAAAACAGTAATTGGCATTTGCAGGCCTGGAATAGCCAATAAAAATTTAATACTGGAATATGCCATTGATAACCGATTGGCCGACTATGTAAATATAGATGAAAGTCGTTTACAGCAAATTTTAGTAAACCTGATAGGTAATGCCATAAAATTTACGGATAAGGGGTTTGTAGAGTTAAAAGTTATAGTAACCCGAAACCGCCTTGATTTGCAAGAAGTTAAATTCCAGATAAGCGATAGCGGCATAGGCATTAGCGAGGAGGCCATCACTCAATTATTTAAACCATTTACACAAGTTAACAGTACAGCTTTACGCAAATATGGCGGTACGGGATTAGGTTTATCAATCTGTAAAAAAATAGTGGAAATGATGGGTGGTAGGCTTTGGGTGGAAAGCAAGGAATCGGAAGGATCGATATTCAGTTTTAGTTTGCCGCTTACCATTGCCGAGAGTGTGGCGAAAGATGTACCTGTTGATTATGAAAAGGCAGATTTTGTTAAAAAACCTTTAATCATTTTACTGGTAGAAGATAACAAAATGAACCAATTGGTAGCGGGTAGAATATTTGAAAAAATAGGTTATAAGATTGATTTTGCTGACAACGGGCAAATAGCATTAGATATGGTTGCTGAAAAAAATTACGACCTGATATTTATGGATATACAAATGCCTGTAATGGATGGCCTACAGGCAACTAAACATATTATTGAGAAGTACGGCGACACTATCCCTCCAATTATTGCTATGACGGCCAATGTATTAAGTGAAAACGAAGCAGAATGTCGTGAAGCAGGAATGAAAGACTTTTTAAGCAAACCTTTTACAATTGACAGGCTAAAGTCGATTATTCATAAATGGGGTGTAATGCAAAATGAACTGCTGAATAATTAAAACGTATTGCCGCTACCGTTGTTATTAGTACTGAAGGAACAATAAAATGGCAAATTTTAAAGAGCTAATAACATCAGACAAACCAGTTTTGGTAGATTTTTCGGCAGAGTGGTGTGGACCATGTAAGATGATGCCGCCTATTTTGAAACAATTGAAAGATAATATGGGTGATAAGGTGACCATATTAAAAATAGATGTTGACAAAAACCCTTCCGCGGCAAGCGAATATAAAGTTCAGGGCGTACCTACACTTATTGTTTTTAAAAACGGCCAAACTAAATGGCGTCAAAGCGGTGTGATACAGGCAAAGCAATTACAAGAAATTATTGAACAGTTCGTTTAATAATAGCTATCTATATCCCATAGCCTGCAAGTCAAATAATTCAGCATAACGGCCGCCTTTGATAAGCAGTTCTTCGTGGCTGCCAATTTCGATTAATTCGCCTTTATCTAAAACTAAAATCCTATCAGCCATACGTACAGTGCTGAAACGGTGTGAAATAAGTACAGCAGATTTTCCTTTGGTTAACTCGGCGAAGCGTTCAAAAACATTATACTCGGCACGGGCATCAAGGGCTGATGTTGGCTCATCTAATATTAACAGTTGCGCATCGCGCATATACGCGCGGGCCAATGCTACTTTTTGCCATTCGCCACCGGATAGTTCAACACCATCAGCAAAACGTTTGCCTAATTGTTGGTCATATGCAGCAGGTAGTTTTGCGGCCAGTACATCAGCCAGACTTTGGCGGGCGGATGATTCTATTAATGGCCGATTTTCTTTCTCATTGATATTCCCGACAGCTATATTTTGGGCGAAGGTCATTTGATAACGCAGATAATCTTGGAAAATAATGCCGACATTTAAGCGTAGATCAGCCAAGTCATATTCTTTCAGGTCGATACCATCTAACAATATCCTACCTTCTGATGGGTCATATAAGCGGGCCAATAATTTCACTAAAGTGGTTTTACCTGCACCATTCTCCCCTACTAATGCCAGTTTTTCGCCGGGATGCAAGGTGAATGTTAAATGCCGGTTGGCCCAGCGTTCGGAGTTTACGTATCTGAAACCAACATTCTCGAAAGTGAAGCCTTGTTTAATAACCTTTGGAAATGGAATTGGGTTATCCGGCAGTTTTATTTTAGGTTGGATGTCGAAAAATTCAAAAAAGTCACTCAAATAAATAGCGCCCTGGGATACCGCGGTAAAGCGAGTTAGAATACCTTCTAGCAAGCTCCGTAACTGGCGGAATGACCCTGCCAAAAATGCTAACTCACCAATACTTACCGTACCATCAACAGCTTTAATAATTATAAATACATAAGCAGCGTAATACCCAATACTGCCCAGCATGGCGAAGAACGTTCCCCACAATGAACGTTTGATAGACAAGCGCTTATTATCGAGATAAAATTTATCTGACAGCAGTTTAAACCGCTCAATGATAAATCCTGAAAGGTCAAAGATCTTAACTTCTTTCGCAGTTTCATCACTGGCGCCGAGATAGCGGATATAATCCAGTTCACGGCGTTCAGGGGTTTGTCCACGGGTTAGCGCGTAGCTTTGATCGTTAAAGTGAGATTCGCCCAAAAAAGCAGGAATTATGGCGATGAGCAATAAAACAATCAACCACGGATTGAACGCCATTAAGCCTACTGCCAAAAAGCCCATAGTGATCAGATCCTGTACCTGGCTCATTACTTGTGAAAGTAATATGGTGCGACCAACGGTTTGCTGCCTTGCGCGTTCCAGTTTATCATAGAAGACAGCATCCTCAAACTGATCAAGGTCAAGCGTAGCGGCGTGTGCCATCAACTTTACCGAGGTATGATTATTAAACAAATCGCCCAATAAGCTATCCATCAAAGTTATAGCACGGGATAGCGCATCTGACAATATCGCCAGCGCAAATTCAGCCGCTACTAATTGCCATAAATAATGCGTATCGGCACCATGTTTATGGGCAATGGAAATTACCTGATCAATAATTAGTTTGCCAACATATAACAAGCCTAAAGGCATAGCAGACTTCAAGATGCGCAACAGGGAATTAACCACCGTCATCCACGGACTGGTTTGCCATACTAATTTGAAAAACGCAGGTATGTTGCGCAATGCTTCAAGGCGCTCCTTAAAGCTTATTGGTTCGGGTTTTTTATTCTTTGGGGGACGGGCGGTATTCAATAGGGTTTCTTTCTGTTAGTTAATTCTACACCTCGTCATTGCGAGGAACGAAGCAATCTCTACATAGGCAGGTCAACCTTTAAGTTCGCTCTGTATAGTATAGAGATTGCTTCGTTCCTCGCAATGACGGTAGGGATGTATAATGTAAAATTACTCAAAATCAATGTACTAATCCATCTACCCCCATTATTGTGAGAACCCAATGACATCCAACAAAAAAGGGATGCATTAAGCATCCCTTCCTGATTGTGATTCAGGTTGAAAAAATAGCGTTAAATTTTATTCTTAACAGCCGATTTCGCAGGCATAACCATTGATTGGATATGAATCTCTCTTTGCAAACGAGGGCTGTGATTTAAATCTTTATGTAAATGTGGCGCGATTACCAGGGATACGATCGACATTAATTTGATCAGGATATTCATTGATGGGCCTGAAGTATCTTTAAATGGATCACCAACAGTATCACCAGTTACGGATGCTTTATGCGGTTCTGATTTTTTATAGTACATCTCACCGTTGATCTCAACACCTTTTTCAAATGATTTTTTAGCGTTATCCCATGCACCACCTGCGTTGCTCTGGAATATACCCATCAACACACCTGATACGGTAACCCCTGCCAATAATCCGCCCAAAACTTCAGGGCCGAAAATGAAGCCAACAATAATTGGTGTTATCAAAGCGATCAATCCCGGAGCAACCATTTCACGGATAGAGGCTTTTGTTGATATGGCTACGCATTTTTCGTACTCGGGCTTGGCTTTGTATTCCATAATACCTGGAATCTCGCGGAACTGGCGGCGAACTTCCTCAACCATCGCCATTGCTGCACGGCCTACTGCCGAGATACATAATGCCGAGAATATAAAAGGGATCATCCCGCCAACAAATAAACCGGCTAGTACATCTGCTTTATAAATATCAATATGCTCAATACCTGCAACACCTACAAAGGCTGCAAATAAAGCCAGTGAGGTTAACGCTGCCGAAGCAATGGCAAAACCCTTACCTGTAGCCGCGGTAGTGTTTCCTACAGCATCTAAATTATCTGTACGGTGGCGTACTTCTTCGGGTAAGCGGCTCATTTCGGCAATACCACCCGCGTTATCCGCAATCGGGCCAAAAGCATCAATAGCTAATTGCATGGCTGTTGTAGACATCATGCCTGCTGCAGCAATAGCAACACCGTACAAACCTGCAAAATGATATGAACCATAAATACCTGCTGCCAATACCAGGATTGGTAATACAGTTGATTCCATACCTACGGCCAAACCCGCGATAATATTGGTAGCATGCCCTGTTGACGACTGACGGATAATACCCAGCACCGGGCGTTTGCCCATCGCTGTATAATATTCGGTGATCATCGACATTAAAGTACCAACTACCAAACCAACCATTATCGAGTAGATAACACCGGTTTTGGTAAATTCTAATGATCCTTCTTTTAAACCACCGCCCGGCAGTTCATCTCTTAGCATATGAAAAGTATCGTTTGGCAACATCCAGTTAACCAGAAATATGGTTGCGATAGCTGTTAATATGATTGATGTCCAGTTACCTATATTAAGGGCTTTTTGTACACTTGATGTTTCAGTTTTTATTTTTACGAACGCTGCGCCTACAATCGAAAATATCAACCCTAAACCAGCAATTACCATTGGTAATAAAACCGGGGCTATACCGCCAAAATCATCATGTGATACAATTTCGCGACCCAAAACCATTGTTGCCAGCATGGTAGCTACGTATGACCCGAATAAATCGGCGCCCATGCCTGCTACGTCGCCCACATTATCACCTACGTTATCAGCAATAGTTGCAGGGTTACGCACATCATCCTCGGGGATTCCGGCTTCAACCTTGCCTACTAAATCGGCACCAACATCGGCTGCTTTGGTATAAATACCACCACCTACACGGGCAAACAATGCGATAGATTCGGCACCTAATGAAAATCCTGCTAAAACATCAAGCGCTTTAGCCATGGCTATACCGTTAACATCGCCACCGGTATTTTTAACATAGATGGTAAAAAAAACAATGAACAACGAACCTAAACCTATAATTGCCAAACCAGCAACGCCTAAGCCCATTACAGTACCACCTGTAAACGATACTTTTAATGCTTTAGCCAAACTGGTACGCGCCGCTTGCGTAGTACGCACGTTTGCTTTGGTAGCTATACGCATCCCCAAAAATCCTGCGAATGCTGAAAGGAATGCGCCTACAACAAATGATATAGCGATAACCGGGCTTGATGTATGCACCGTTGTGCCCGAATACGCAAGTAGTATGCCTGCAACAACAACAAAATAGCTTAGCACTTTCCACTCAGCACGTAAAAAAGCCATGGCACCATCGGCAATATAACCTGCCAGTTGCGCCATATCCCCGTCTCCTGCATCCTGCTTAGTAACCCACGCGGCTTTAACAGCCATCACTGCAATCCCAATGAGCCCAAAAACGGGTATCAGGTAAATTAAATTAGTGTACAAAAAGTCCATGTTAG
>Ga0302300_1001387_pt1 | contig 13885 bp, 9 predicted proteins | sample III_Palsa_E1_1_FD_198756 | JGI IMG/M metagenome (GOLD analysis project Ga0302300, IMG submission 198756) | Peat permafrost microbial communities from Stordalen Mire near Abisko, Sweden - III_Palsa_E1_1 | ecosystem: Environmental > Terrestrial > Soil > Palsa > Peat permafrost | place: Sweden... | reverse complement strand
CCTTCCTTCCTTCCTTCCTTCCTTCCTTCCTTCCTTCCGTCCTTCCTTCCTTCCTTCCTTCCTTCCTTCCTTCCTTCCTTCCTTCCTTCCTTCCTTCCTTCCTTCCTTCCTTCCTTCCTTCATTCTGTGCTTCCTTCCTATATTTTATATTTTTATATGTTACAGGATTATTTGTGGATTGTTGTTTACACATATGATCCTGTAATAACACACGTATCATTGAGAGATAAATAGATGTATTATTGTTAATGTTACACAACTATCTGCTTAAACAACTATTTGCAAATATTCATGTAGTATACATAGTGTTATATGTCTAGTATTTTTTATTCTATTCTCTCATTACTATCTCCTTCTTCTTCTTTTTATTGTCAAACAATAAAATACAACTAATTACTGTAATTTGGATAGCTACATATTTTTAATACTAAATACGCTAACATATTATAATTAATATATTTGAATATATTAGTATGTATATAACATTAATTATAATTTATCCAAATAATAGACAGTTTGTTATTTTGTAATATAAGAATAGTTTTAGTCTTTATGTAACTATATATTAAAATATAGTTATATGTAAAATATGTTGTAAATAATGTTTAGGATTAATATGTTTAGGATGACATTTAAAATGGTATTGAACATTACCAACAATAAATATGTTAGTTACATTTACTATTGGTAAGAGAAGTTTAATTTTTGATTATAAGAATAAATATCACGTCGAATGTTGTACAGTGTTTATTGACAGATATTGCAGATACAACAGTAGTTGATATACCATATTGTTATACTGATGTAGTTGACAATTATCATGATTATGTGATGGTAAGTAATCTCAAATCTATCAAAACAGAAGACCAATGTAAGTTGTGTTTTAAATTTACCAACTATTTGGAAGATAGTGGTTACTTTCCAGTTTATACTAACACAATTTTTTGATACATGGTCTGATATGTCTGCAATTATTTGACTGAAACTAATAATAAAAATGTTACACACATGAGTGATGATATTAAGTATGAAATATACCTTCACTGTCCTATTGATTTTATTTACCAAAATATTATATTGACAATGTTTCATTCATGAACAAATGGAACAAAACATTGTCAATATAATGTTGTGATAAATGTTATTTTCCAACAGTATATATATATATATATATATACTATATAAATCATACAACAATAAAACAATATGGTAGTAAAAGTAATAACCAACCAACCAACATACTGAAAGTGTGAACAGTATTAATATTGATGTTAAACATCTCCAACAACAAAGTCAAAGTCAAAGTCAAAGTCAAAGTCAAAGTCAAAGTCAAGAGAAAAATTACAGTGAAGTTGGTAATAAAATAATTACTATATCCGACAGTAGAGACAGAATAACTGAATACAATAATATAGACATACAAACATACAATTGGGATAACTACCAAATTATGTATAAGTAAGTATATTTCGAATATACTTGTAAATGCAAAAAAGTAAGATATAAAATTATGGTAACAATATTTATATAACAATATATGTTAAAACTTTTCGTATTTGTATTGTAAGTAAAGTTTATTAATATAACAATTTATATTTTAGTTATTAGTATAATATATTTTTTTACTTACAGTGTAAGTAAAATTAAAATTATGTAATATATAAACAAGTATATAATAATTCTATGTAATGTATTATAAAGAATAACGTACATTATAATAGTTAGAATTATTAATATATATTTAATACATATCATGTTAAACAGATGTATTATTAAACAAGTATGTAACAATATATATACTAATATAAAATTAGATCATTTAAAATTATCTACATCAATACTATAGTTATATTTATATGTATGTTACTTTAAATATAATTAAAAGAGTAAAAAAATGGCGAGAGAGAGACATTTATGTATAACATAATAGTATATATAGTTATACAATTTATGGTGATTATAATTATTAGTATCACTAAAAACCACATAATAGCTGTGGATGGTTAAAATACACAAATTTTATGTAAGATTACTTATATAACCTAACGATAATACAAGATAGATCTCAAGTATTTGTAGAAAAAAGACAAGGATAAATAATTATAGTAAAAAAATAATATGGTGTGTGTATGAGAGGATAAGGGAATTAGAGAAAATAGGGTAAAAAGAAAAAAAATCTTATATGATAAGATTATTGTTAATTACACAAAATTTGTGACGGGTGTAGTGTAGTTAATTATGATTGTATATATCACACAAGATATTGTGGATTGTTAGTTACACTACGACCATCACAGATTTTGTGTAATTATAAACATATTTAACACAGACATGATTGAGAGAAAGACAAAATGAATGAATGGCCAAACAAAAGAAAAGACAATGATGTATCATTAGATACAATCAATTTCATGTAATTGATTATATCCAATGACCACAAAAATTATGTGACCATCTGAAAATCTAATAACAAATATATCAGTATAACATAATTGTATAATTACATAATATTTGTGGGTGATTGTATTCACGAATTTCATGTAGTTAACAGCAATATATCTGTGATATAGAAAGATATAGAAATAGAAAGATCTAAATACAGAAAGATAGAATAAAGATAAATTACAGTAATTTATATTGTAGTAATAAAATGATAATTTTGTTTGTCACCAAAGTAAATGGTTATTACTTTTGTTGTAGATGACAAAGTCGTACCAATTGATTACAAGGGTGAAATTACATCAAAAGTTGTACAATCGTTGGTTGATAGTACAACGGGTACTATCACAGTTAACATACCAGATTATTACGTGAATGCAATTTATAGTTATGATTATTATGTTGGCAAACATAATCAATGTATTACAACAAAACAACACTTAAAGTTGTGTTTTAAGTTGGCTGACTATTTGGAAGATAGTGGTTACTTCCAGTTCATACTTACACAATTTTTTAACCACTGGTCATCAGCGTCATCAATACTTTACAAGACTATTACTGCTGCTTCCAATGATGATAATGATACTATTAATCTTGGTGATGAAATTAAGTATGAAATATTCCTCCGTTGTCCTCACGATTTTTTACCTACTGGTTACATTAACAACAAAATATTCATGAAAGAGTGGAATCTAACAAATGTCAATGTTGATGTACTTGTTGATGGCAACGTTGTATATCACATTAATCACACAACAATGTACAATGATCATAAAGTAGTGACTAATTATCATACTAATTGTCAAACAAACATTAATCATTATAATGTTGATTGTGATTATGAAGAGGAAAAGGAACAAGATGAGGGATTTAAAATGGTTACAACATTTGATAGTAACGGTAACATTATTGACTATGAAACATATGAAGATGGTAAGCAACATGGTATATGGAAACGTTGGTATGTGAAACATTATGATGATGATAACAATAATAAAGAAAAAGAAACAGGTGGTAATTTGGAGTCTGAGACAACGTATGTTAACGGTAAAAAACATGGTGCATATAAACAGTGGTATTACAACACTCAGAGAACGGAGAATAGTCAACTTGCCGTTGAAGGACAATATCACAATGGTGTCAAACAGGGCATATGGCAAGAATGGTATAAAGATGATTGTAATCAACTCATGTGTAAAGGTAACTATTTGGATGGTAAAGAACATGGACCATGGAAGTATTGGCACCTGGATGGTAAAATTACCGGTCTCGGTTGTTATGAACATGGTAAACGACAAGGATTATGGTTTCACAGTAGTTATGGTAATAATGATGTGTATTTAACATCTCAAGGCCCATATCGTCTTGACAAAAAACACGGAGAGTGGATTACACGTGACCATACCGGTACTGTTATAAACAGACATATGTATTACAATGGTGAGACCGATGTGTAACATCATGATATTATTACACATCAACTCATCCTCCTATTGTTACGATTGTTGATCCTACATCTCCTCCCTCTCCTCCCTCTCCTCCTCATCATATACAAATAAATATTATAACACGATGTTATAATACAAATATATTAATTACAATATAAAAGATGTGCATCATATATTAATGTTATATCTTTCTAGTTAAGTATATTTTAAACATACTTATGAATATAAAAATAAGAGATAATATCTTTATTGTTAATATAATATAATATAAATATAAAGTATATTATAATATTTAAACTAACTAGGTAATTCTAAATTATCTATATAATAAATAGTATATATGTATGTTAATATATAAACTCTTTATTAACTCTATTATTGTATTTAAACGAGTTAATAAAGAGTTTATATATTATAGTAATACATAATAATTACCAAAGTAAATAATAATATTTATAATATAGAATATATAATAATAACTAATATAATAACAGTAATAATTATAATAATATTATATAATAACTATTACATATATAAGATAGTAAATAAGAGTATTCATGTATTTAATACATGAAAGAATTTAAAAGTTATTATATGATATTATTGTTAACTAACGATAATATATTTAACTAGTAATATATTTTTTGGTGATAGGAGAGATATAATTATATTATTATAATAATAATATATGTAATGTTAGATAATTTAGAATTACCTACTTTGGTTAAAGTTAGATGTGTAGATGTATGGATGAGTAGATTAAATGATAGATCGATGTTATATTTCACTATACTGGTTTCTATTTCTGGTGATAACAGCAGTCAGAAATCCAACCATTGTTATTAAGGTACATAGTGATGCCAACACTACAGATATGATGAATATTGCCATGGCACATCGACTGTAATAAGTTCTTTTCCATATGACAGCGGTTGATAACTCGAAATTTCGACTGTAGCAAAAATTACAGATTGGTCAATCGTGTATTTACCAGTCGTCACTGGTACATATTGTTTCCAGTCGAGATTTGGATCATGGGTTAAATGGAATTCCAGGCCAACCATATCCAAAACACACAAATTGTGAACTTTGAGTAGTAACAATCGTGTCGTGGCACACTACTGGTGTAGTCTATCGTACACCAACTAGTTTTGACCGTTTGAACTTTTGACGCTTCAAACTGTGAACTCTCGGTTTTAAACAATATAATACCATAAGTCCAACCATCCTACCATCCTACCATCCTACCATCCAAACATGGATGGCACAACAAATTATGATAGATCCATATATTCCTGGTTCTATGTCTTTCTCTCTTTCTTTCTCTTTATTTCTCTCTGCTTAATGTTAACTTGTAAACTACTAATAGTAGCACATACAGTTGGTGTAAATTGTCATTTTGTGTCTTCCGCAATGTTATTATTGTTCACACATATATGAGCTATATTGTATTTTATTTTAAATTCAACCCATGACCATATTTATTACCAACTTCTATTTTCTGTTGGTTATTCTCTATTGCTATTTGCAATAACATAAATTTCGTGGATATATTAGTTACGCTACGCTTGTCACGGATTTCATGTAGTTTCAACGGATAAAACTTTCTTATTCCTTCTTCTTCTTTTTTCTTTATTTTCTTTATTTCTTTTACATGAATATACATTTTTACAATATTCATGTGACCACACACACTATGGTAAATTACGTAAAATCCGTGTATTTAACCATCCACTGATATTACGTGTTGATGCTAATATAATCTATTAATAACACTTGTATTGACACGTAATATCAGTGGATGGTTAAATACACAAATATTACGTAATTGACCACGGTTTTGACACATATTATTCTTTCAGTCCTCTATCATCTTGTTTTTATCCTGAACTTCTTTTTATTATTTTCATACACTATTATATTCTTAACTTCTAATATAGTATTATGTCATCACCAAAAAATTATATTTTAGTGTATTATTATTATAATTTATATTTTTATGTAAAGATACTTATTAATTCAATGATATATCACATGTGGTGGGGGGGGGAGGAGGCCGTGGATGATTAGATATACAAATTTTATGTAATGGTACATGGGTAATTAGTATAAATACATAACGAATACGTGCATTTAACACATTTATAGAAATTATGTAATTATTTATCATGGTAATTGTCTCTATAATATATATATATATACACCTGTATAATCACATAATATCTGTGGATGGTTAAATACACAGATATTATGTGATTACACTCATATCATATATTTAATAATTAGAGTATAAGATTTGATAGAAAGATGACCTATATGTTAATTTTATTGTCAATAGGATAAAAATACGTGTATCTGATAAATCCACAACAATTATGTAACCATACAAGTATATGTATTTATACATTTTATGTAATTATACAATTATATAAATATTATAAATATTATTATTATATCAACATATAAATAATGTTATGTTGATATGTTATAGTTGGAATAGATCCAATAATAGTAGATTGTAATTTGGTTGTATTGTAATCAATTACAATAAAGATGATATATCTAATATTATTTTTGACATATGGTGTGTGTATCTAAAAACATGGGTATCACCGAAATTAATACTAATAATACTACTGTAATTGAAGGTAACGTGGTAAATATGGGTAACAGTAGTTTGGCAGTTGAGTGTCCATGTTGCCAAACGGAGTTCATCGAAACTAAATTACAATTTCACGCTCAACATTTACTGTTTGCAGACTGTGACAGTGGTAATGCATCATTGGTATCAATGTTACTATTATGCTCTTATAAAAATGGTAATGATGGTAATGATGTTGGAATTAATGTTAACAGTTTAAGTGATGATGGTTGGTCACCACTGGGTATTGCCTGTTACTATGGTCACATTGATGTGGTCAATGTACTGTTGGATAATCCAACTGTTGAAGTTAATGGTATCGCGAGGGTAGTAGATAAGTATGTTTACGCACCCCTACATGTAGCTGTTCAACAACATCAATTAACTGTCATTGAGAGATTGTTACACCAGTCTGATCTGCAATTCGACAAGAAGGTGATTTATACACCTGACAAAACTAATTCACGAACCATTAACACTGTGACAGCCTTTGATATTGCTGTTCATAGGGAGGATTTTGAAGCTGTTTTATTGTTCATTGAATTAACAGATGTTAAACTTCTTGTTCAACTCGATGATGAGGATGATGTTGAAGTTGACGGTAATAATATTTATGAACGTAGTAATAATCATCACGATCCCAAATACAGGAGGTTTGCTAATTACGAAACATTTTTCCATAGTATGATCTGTGATGGTGGTACGATGATTAAAAATCATCCTGATGATGGTGAGGAATCGGCTATTCGTCTAATAGATGCTGTGTTTGACAGGGACGATTATGATCTGGACATCAACCAAAATTTTAACCTTAGTTTTATCTGTCGGTGTGTAATTTATAGTTACCTTAAAATCGCCGATTATGTATTACATCGGTTATTATCATCGTCATCAACAACAAAAGAAACAACAACAATGACTCCTAACACTGTTTATCGGTTGTTATACACCCTCAAAATTAGCTGTTTCAGCAACTCCCAATTGTCCAAATTAGATGATGAAACTGGTTTTATTACCAACGCCAAAAATAAACTGTTTGATTATGTGGTGGATTGTTATGGTGTAAACATTAACACATTAAACCACAAAGGTAACAGTGTACTACATATGGCATGTAGTGACACAGAATATGATGTTGTTGAAGGTTTAATGCGATCGATACATTTGGATGTCAATCTGGTAAATAAACAAGGTAAAACAGCACTACAATTGTGTGTTGAGAATAGCGATTACCAAGGAGTTGGCTTTTTATGTTCCCGCTCTGACTTGGATACTAATGTTCCTGTCAACGTTAACAATGTTTTATACCATGTTCGTCACTACTTTGACAGACTTCCCAACGATCGTACTAGTAACTACCATCCTGACATGACAGAATTTGAACCACACCCTAATGTTATTATTGATGATGATGATGATGATGATGATAATGATGATGATGATGATGATGATGATGATGATGATGATGATGATGATGATGATAATGATGAACCTGTTGTTAAAATTAAGGAGGATGAAAAGGAGGATAATGAAGGAACAAATGTTAAAAACTATGATAATGATGATACTGTCAGGAGTGTTAAAACCATGATGGATGTGTGTTATAAACTGTTAATGTATCATTTACAGTTTATGGAATTGGAGGATGAGGACAGTCAGGCAATTGTACTTATGGTCAGTAGTATATTTTCGCACCCAAATGTTAACACAAAAGTTACGTTCAACAAAGGAACAACCTTGTTGCATCTTGCTTGTTTCTTTCACTTGAATATTAACGTTATCAAACATTTACTGTTAAATATTGATGTCAATGCTCGAAATAGGTTTAACCTTACACCATTGATGGAGTTTTGTCGATGTGATAGTATGGTGGATAACATGAATTACGATATTGACAGTCTCAAGGTGTTGTTATTAACTCCTGGTATTGATATCAACGCTACCAGTGATCGTCACACTGTATTATTTTTTGCTGCTGGTAATCGCAATCAGAAAGTGTTGAAGTATTTGATTGCAGCTGGAGCATATCGGTATGATAAGACTAACTTACATTTAGTTGCTGACCCGGCACAAAAAGAGGGTTACAAACTTATTAAATTGTATCTCAGTCAACCATCATTACTGCATGAGTATCAGGTTGAAATTAACCTTATGTCCAAGGTGTACACATCTATCGTATTATTGAATGAGGGGTATTACAAACTTACACGACCCAGTCGTTTCTATTCTATCGCTTGTCGTTTACCACTAGATGTGCAAATGTTACTATGTCATCGTATGTTCAAATCTACTAAACAGAACATCACTGACCGTTTATTTTTGGCACAAGCCAAGAAGATGTTAAACTCACCATAACCATTACCAAAGTTAGTAACTATAATTTACATTATTACTATCCCAGATAGTATTAAACACAATATATACATATACATTTCCATTCCCAAAAACAACTGGTAGTTATTATATAGGTTAAATATTAACAACGTAATGTTATATTACTAAATAATGTAAATAGGTTATGTTTGACAATATTTGTTATAGTTTATATATCTATGTATATTAGATAGACATATGGTATTCTATTAATTCTAGTATATCTTAATATTGTTACAATATAACAATATAAATATATAATATATTGCACAACAAAGAACAATGTTTGTTACTCAGAGTAACAAAATATCTTTATATATGTATTTATAATCATGTTAAGTAATACGACAGTCAAAATACAAATGTAGATGTAACATTAAATTAAAAATATTATTACATATTATATATATATATCTATTTATATAAATATACTTATGTTTACAACTATTATGTAGTTATAATTATAAGAATATGGTTACAGTAATTATCACTATGAGTGATAATTATGATTTTGTTTATCTACCTATCACATAATCCTATCTTCTTTATTTCGATATATATACAATATTATGAATAATTACATAAAATACATGTAAACCGAAGGTGTATGTCCGATAGAGAAAATACCTGAAAGAGAAAAAAGTTGCGACAAGTGACAAACCGAAGGTATACCTGAAGGAGAAATGGCTATGCCAAACACAATGACAAGCGCTAACCGAAGGCATACCTTCGGAGAGAAGAGCTTTGCCTAAACAACTAGCCACAAATATTATGTAATCATCGATGACGGTACTAGTTGTCATCAATGAAATATTCATGCATGATCACATAATTGCCGTGGTCAGTTACCTACACGAACATTGTGTAATTATCCCTAATACGTACTTAGATATACTGTTATTCTCCTCATTCTATTTCTTCCCTCCTCCCCTTCCTTCCCTCCCTTCCTTTTATTGATGTTCTTATCTCTTTACTCACATAGATGTATTCTTGTAATTACACGAATATCCGTGTAAAGCGCTGCGCTTGTCGCAGCTGACCTTCGGTAAACCGAACCGAAGATGTATACTCTAAACCGCAGGTATGCCTCAGAGAGAAAAGCTTCGCTAAAGAGAAATGGCTACGCCACAGGTTGGTTCTTCTCTGGTCTGGTCTGGTTTGAAGTGTGAGATGAAGTGGGAAATCAAATGGGACATCAACTGACAGTTATCCTGCGGAAATAACTATGAGATAAGCTGCGACAAGCGACAGACCGAAGGTATACCTGAAGGAGAAATGGCTATGCCAAAGCGAAGCTAGCCTCTGGCAAACGCAGTGACAAACACTAAATAATTATCCACATGCGTATGAACTACATAATAGTTGTGTAAACTGAACCGAAGGTCAGCTACGCTTTAGGTAAGTTGCGCTAAACAACTAACCACAATAATTATGTAGTGATACAAATATTATTACACAAGTAATAATTTAATTACACCAATATAATTACCTAATATCTGTGGTGAGTTGTTTAGCGCAGTTTACCTAAAGCGTAGCTGACCTTCGGTTCGGTTTACACAGATATTAGGTAATTGCACTTAGTTCCGTGTGTTTATATTTGTAAATATAACATTGTTTATTAAGTTATTTATTTTCTTCTTATTCTCCTTGTCTTCTAATATATAGATTAATATTTACAATTTTATACGAATCGATGTATTAATCTTTTGTTGATTTGTACAGTATCCAGGTTTGCGAACTCGCATAGTCCTATTTATATTCTTTAATTTGTTGTGAAATTGCATCTGCTAAAAATAACAATAAACATAGCAATTGCTTAACGTGTTCATACACTATTAATTCTAAGTTCATATATTATTTGTCATAATACTGTAATTTACTATTATCCAATATTGAGTAAAAAGGATACAAGACTATAAAGAATATTAATAGATATTTATGTTTGAGCAAACCTTGCCGCATTGAACAGATCTGCAATAATTATTCGTATATGGTGTGTAGTAGTTCAATGAATTTAAATAAGATATTTGTTTGCCGAAGGCTAGCTGCGCTTTGTGAGACAAACAAAAAGTTATAACTTAACATAAGCGTGTATATACGATGATTATTTATACTACTGTATGTATATGTTACATAGTAACAATTCTCAAGTGAACAATTATATTACTATCACATAAACACATAAATCCAAGTGTAATTACATAAGCAAAGCAAGCTGCTTGTGAGATACTTGTAAAGCGCAGCTAACCTTCGATAAATCTAATGTTTACAAACAGGCTCACAAAAGACTAATATTCGTGCATTCAACTAGCCACCAATATTATGTGATAATATATGTTTTATATTTGTATGATATTCATGTGATTACATGAATATTATGTATTCAATCAATCACGGCAATCATGTGAATGTACCAGTATAATTACATCACTATGTTGTAATATTTAAATGTATCATTATACATATACATTTGTGGTATTGTATGATAATTGTGGTGAAGATTAAATTGCCTATTTTTACATGTATTTGTAATGTAATTGTATTGTTAACAATTTAACAAATATCGTAGTAGATGTCAATCTGAGGTATGTTAAGTTAACAGTTGTTTATACGACGTCAACATTAAAACTATTCCAAACACACATTTCATGTAATATTATGGTAACATTACAATCACACAATTATATGTAGTTTTAACAGTAAAATGTTTACAGAGTATTCGTGGTGAGTTGTTTAGAGTAGCTCATCTCATAGTTATTTCCGCAGGATAACTGTCAGTTGATGTCATAGTTGAGCTATCACTTCATCTCACACTTCAGACCAGAACCAACCTGTGGCGTAGCCTACCTTCGGTTCGGTTTACGCAGATATTGTGTAATCAAACTAACATTTACATTAATATAGAAGATATAAATATGTAATGTAAACCATATATATATATTCATAAAGATAATAGTTGTCGTAACTATCAGTAACAAAAATTTGTTTACGAGTATATTTTTTTCCCCACGATTTATAATAGTATATCATATACTATTAAATTATAACATATTATGTTACGTATTGTTAACAAGTATTTTTTAGTTATGATATACTTCTCGTCCATACAAAAAGTATCTCAAAGTAAGATACACAACCCATAATTTTAGAGTGAGATAATATGTCCACCATAATATTAGTAAGTATAAAAAGGTTTTATATTAAAAACATTTATTGAGTATACTATATGTTATAGTGTGGTATCTATTATCTTTGAATTTACAGGTAAAACTTGGTTTGACATATTTTCGGTATGAACAAGAAATATATCAAACCAAGTTTTACCTGTAAATATAAAGTAAGATACTATATAGTTATATTGTATAATATATTGAATATGTGTTTTTAGTATAAAAACTTTTTATACTTACTACCTGTTATAGTTTTGTATCTATTATCTTTGAATTTACAGGTAAAACTTGGTTTGACATATTTCTTGTTCATACCGAAAATATGTCAAACCAATATATTCTCCTGTATATTTAAAGGTATACAATATCCCACTATAACATATAGTAAGTATAAAAACCTTTTTATACTGGAATATAATATATTCAATATCTTCCTGTATATGGTTGGATATTGGTTACTTTTAAATATACAGGAAGATATGTTTGATTTGACATATTTTTGGTTTGGGTGAAAAAATATACCATACCGAAAAATACCTGCATAGTTAAAGATACTTGATACACCACTATACAGTATAGTGTATTCAATACACAAATTTAGTATAAAAAGGTTTTATACTTACTGTGATATATAACTATATACTATTATAACTTGGAACCAAAAATGTGTTTGGCAAATATAAATTATGTTAAGATATAACAATAATTACTGATACTATTCATATTAACATATTCTAGTATTATAAGTTTATATGTTGGCTTGTTAATAATAGGAATACTGATGTAATTTCTCTCTTCACTTAACTAATAATTTATATATTACAGTACTTGGTTGTATATGTTAATATTGTTTATTTTTGTATATCACCAGCTAACACACTCAACTATATTTTCTTCTCATCACATTGATGTAATTTTAGGTAAACATGGTTGTATAATTACACAATTCTTAATTGTGTTATGAACTTGTGTCATGGATTGTAATTAATATTAATTATTTATATATTTCTCTCTCTCTTTCTTCTTCCCTTAGTCACACACCCATGTTATTACACGGATATTTACTTACGTAGATATTCACGTAATTACATTAATACTATTTTGTATCTTGTCTCTCTTTGGTAATATGTGTATTATTATACAATATCTGTGTAAAAAACCATCCACAAATATTATGTGATAATATGTGTATTATAATGTAATTAACTATTTAGTCATACTCGTATCCTCCTATGATAGCCGTGGTTAGTTGTTTAGCACTTGTCACTGCGTTTGGCACAGCCATTTCTCCTTCAGGTATACCTTTGGTTTGTCGCTTGTCGCAGCTCGCTTCTTGTGATAAGCTTTAGCGAAAAGACTTAGTCTCACAAAGCGAAGGTATACCTGAAGGAGAAATGGCTGTGCCAAACGGCTAACACAGATATTATGTAACTATACATAGACTTAGGTAGTTATACTTGTCATAATTTGTATATACGAGTGCAATTACATAATACCTATATAAACAACTATCTACAGTAATTATGTGGTTATGTGAATAATATCATGTAGATAAATAATTAGTTATACACACATGATTACATAAGTGAAGCGGGCCTATGGCTAATATTCATGGTTAGTTATTTACATAAATATTAGCCATAGGCCCGCTTCACTTATGTAATTATACCTAAATTTATGTTATTATACCTACTAATGCTTATTACAATTTGCTTACAAAATAAACAAAAGATACATTATTTAAATTCATCGAACCATATTCACATACCATCTACGAATAATTATTGCGAATCTGTTCAACACTGCACGGTTTG